>OICH01000906.1_pt1 | contig 10258 bp, 10 predicted proteins | sample 1581271 | NCBI WGS metagenome assembly OICH01 (sample SAMEA3882547, study PRJEB24775) | human gut metagenome | biome: human-associated habitat; feature: intestine environment; material: feces | place: Netherlands | collected 2009/2010 | reverse complement strand
GATTGTAATAACCTGTAATTTTTCTTTCTTCTCTTAAATGACCGCTAATATTTATCATATGACTACATCAACTCCATCCTTTATAAACAACGTAATCATAACATACAAATGCAGAAAAATCCATATTAAAAGCATTTATGTTAATAGTATGTAAATAAATATATGCTAATATATCTATATAAAACAGCGCAAATCCAGAAAATGAGAGTGACCTTTTGAAAAAACAGATAATTCTATTAATGACAGATACCACAAGAAAAGACATGGTGGGATGTTATGGTAATAAAAAAATATTTACACCAAATTTAGATGCACTGGCGCAAGAGGGAATTCGGTATGAGAATGCATACACTTGTCAACCGGTTTGTGGTCCGGCAAGAAGTGCAATTTTTACAGGCACGTTTCCTCATTCAAATGGAATGGTAACGAACGGAGTTCCATTGGGGGCAAATGTAAAGACTATTGGACAAAGACTGACGGACAATGGTATTAAATGTGGATATATAGGAAAATGGCATTTGGATGGTGGGGATTATTTTGGATTAGGTTGTTGTCCCGAAGGCTGGGATGCAGATTACTGGTATGATATGAAATGCTATCTGAATGAGCTGAGTGAAAATGAACGTGTATGTTCGAGGCAACCAAATGAGTCATTTCAACCGGATTTTTCAGAAGAATTTACATATGCTCATAGATGTTCGTATCGCGCAATCAGATTTTTGGATCAATACAAAGAAGAAGATTTTTTCCTTACGGTATCATATGACGAACCTCATGGACCGTCGTTATGTCCTGCACCTTATAATACCATGTACAGAGGTTTTAAATTTGAGCCTTCTGCTAAATTTACAGATGACTTGAAAAATAAACCTTTAATGCAACAACTGTGGGCCGGGGATAAGCTGACAGCAGATGAAAAACAGATCAACCAAAGTTCCGAAGGATTAGCATTATTCCTGGGATGTAACAGCTTTGTTGATTATGAAATGGGAAGAGTTCTGGATGTGATTAAAGAAAAGATGCCCAATGCTATGGTTATCTATACCTCTGATCATGGAGACATGTTGGGGGCACATAGGCTGTTTTCTAAAAACGCAGCTATCTATGATGAGGTGACTAATATTCCGCTGATCATTAAAGGTGGTGAAAAGGGAAAAGTAATTACAACACCGGCATCTCATATTGATATTACTCCGACAGTGATGGACTATTTTGGATTACGTATTCCGAAGTTACTGGAAGGAAAGAGCATGCTTCCACAGATATACGATACGACAATTAAGATAAACAGTGAAGTTTATACAGAGTTTACCAGATATGAGATAGATCATGATGGATTTGGTGGGCTTCAAATTATGAGAGGTGTCATTTCGGAGAACTATAAATTGGCAATTAATCTGCTTGACAAAGATGAGTTTTACGACTTAAAAAAGGATCCAGATGAAATGGTAAATGAAATAGATAATCCGGAATACTTGGAGATAATTCGGGAATATCATAGAAAACTTGTCACCCATATGAATGCAACTCGAGATCTTTATCGTGGTTATCAATGGTCTCTTAGACCCTGGAATAAAAATTTCACTCCAAGCTGGGACAACGAAGGGTTTACAAGACAACGAGAAAATGAGGAATATGAGCCTCGTCAGTTGGACTACGATACAGGGTTACCTATAAAAGAAGCTGTCAGAAGCAAGTATCTATATGAAATGGGGGGAGAACAATGACAAAGACAAAATATGCAGTCGATGCAGCAACAAGAAGAATTCGATTTAAAAGAAAATTAAAGTTAAATCTATGGTGTTGGATGTTTATGTCGCTGGCAGTTGGATTTTATATCTTATTCCAAGGGTATCCGATTATATGCAGTATTCAGTATTCACTGTTGGATTGGTCGGGAATGACATCTAATGCAACGTTTATCGGCTTACAAAACTATAAAGAGCTGATGCATGATGAATTGTTTTGGAATGCTTTTATAAATAGTTTTAAGTACATGGTAATGATAGTTCCGTTAGAACTTGCGGTGTCTTTGTTCCTTGCATATCTGCTAAATGATGAAAAAATGAAAGGACGTGGATTATATCGTACAATGTATTTTGTTCCTGTAGTTACGACTGCTTCTGTAGTGGGAATTATCATGATATTCATTTTGGGAGTTCAGGGACCGGTCAATCATCTTTTGGTCACACTACATATTCTGAAAAACCCGATTAATTTTCTGGGAAACGCAAAGTATGCGCTGCCTACATTGGTAATCATTTCGCTTTGGAAGGATTGCGGAACATATATGATTTACTGGCTGGCAGGACTGCAGGGAGTTTCGAAAGATGTATATGAAGCGGCAACCATTGATGGTGCAAACAGAAGACAAACTTTCTTCCATATTGTGTTGCCTCTGATTGCACCCACAGGAGGAATTATTGCAATATTATGTGCCATAAATTCTTTGAAGGTATTTGATATTGTGAAAACAATGACGGAAGGTGGCCCTTATTATGCAACAGATGTAATCGCAACGTATGTATATAGAACCGCATTTTCAAGTGAGATTGGAATGCCAAGACTTGGCTATGCAAGTGCAGCAGCTCTGTTCTTTGGAGGCGCCGTTATAATAATAGGAATACTTCTGAATGCAATGAAAGACCGTCTACAGAAGAATGTACAATAGGGGGTGGAACAGATGAGCAAAGAAAAAAAGATTCATATCGTTAAATCTGTGATTAAACATGGTTTGCTGCTTTGCGTTGGATTTTTCTGGATATATCCTTTTTTATGGATGATTTCCGCCTCGTTTAAGGGCCAGAATGAGTTCTTCCAAAACCGTATGGGATTGATTCCGGTACAGCCGACAATCGACAATTTTATTCGTATCTGGCAGAAAGCGGATTTTGGCACTTATTTTATCAATACAATTATTGTAACAGCATTTTCGGTTATCATTGTGCTGATTATGACGATGATGGCGGGATATGCTATGGGACGTTATAAATTTCTTGGCAGAAACCTATGCATGGCAGTTTTCTTGGCCAGTATTGCTATTCCGCTGGTGAGTACAATTATACCGACCTATGAAGTAGTCAAAGGAATGAATCTGGTAGGTACCAAGCTTGGATTGATCTTATCACAGGCAGGAGGAGCGCATGTTATCTTTTTGCTTCTGTTTGCAACGGTGTACAAAGGGAACATAATAAAAAACTTAATAATGGACTGCCAATCTTACACAAAGTACCGCCCAAACGAGACTACGGGCGGTATTTTTGTATCATGGCGGAGAAAGGAGGAACTTCCCACGGGGGCTTGACTGAAAAGTTGAGCCCCTTTTTTCATGCCAAAAAACAGGAGGTAAATGCTTATGGCAGATGATAAAACCACAAAAACGCCGGAACAGCCGGTAACGGATAGCGGGCCGGGCAAGGAAACGCCTCCCGCTCCCCCAAAAGAGCCGGAGAAGGTTTCCGTTTCTCCGGAGCCGGAAAAAAAGACGGAACCGGAGGTAAAGAACCCGCAGGTTTCCGTCTATAACTTCGCTGAAATTATGAAGGAAAAGAAGGTCGAGGAACGGGCGGCAGCTCCCAGCGGGGAAAAGCCTGTCCCGGCAAAAACGGAAAAACCGGAAAAGCAGCCGGAGGCTCCGAAGAAAGCGGAGGAAAAACCCAAAGAGCCGGAACAGCCGAAGCGCCGGGGCCGTCCCCCGAAAGCAGATAAGGACAAGGCCGCAACCCCGAAGCCCGAAGCTCCCGCACAGAAACCGGAAAATGCGGTCAAAAAGGAACCGGAGAAAAAAACGGCGCCAACGGTACAGGCCGCTCCCGCTCCGAAGGAACCCGAAAAACCGAAGGATGCACCACGCCGGGGCAAGGAACAGATCGTCTATATCAAGCTGAACGAGCTTCACGCCTTCAAGAACCATCCCTTTGAGGTTCGGGATGATGAAGAAATGCGGGCTATGGTGTCCAGCGTCAAGGACAAGGGCGTGACCCAGCCCGCTATCGTCCGTCCCCGTGAGGATGGCGGCTATGAGATCGTGTCCGGCCACCGCCGCCAGAAAGCCAGCGAGCTTGCCGGATATGCGGATATGCCCTGTATTGTTCGCAATCTGACGGACGATGAAGCCATCACGCAGATGGTCGAGGACAATCTCAACCAGCGTGAAGAAATCCTCCCCAGTGAGCGGGCCAAAGCCTTGAAAATGCAGCTTGAGGCTATCAAGCACCAGGGCTCCCGCACTTCGGGCCAGATTGACCCGAAGGACGCAGGCAAACGCTCCAACGAGATTGTGGCCGAGCGCAATAAGATGGCGGTCAAGCAGGTGCAGCGGTATATCCGTCTCAATGAGCTGGTTCCCGACCTGATGAAGCTGATGGATGAAAAAAAGCTGGGCTTTACTACGGCGGTGGAGCTTTCCTATATCGGCAAGAAGAACCAGAACTATATCGCCGTCGCCATTGACAGCCAGCAGTCCTCGCCTTCACAGGCGCAGGCAAAGCGTATGCGTGAGCTGGACGAAAAGAAGCTGCTCAACGGGGATGTGATCGACGGCATTATGATGGAGGACAAAAAGGAGGTAGACAAAGTGATTTTGACAGGTGCGGAACTGAGCAAGTATTTCGGCAAGGAAACTACGCCGAGGGAAATGAAGGACCAGATCATCAAGCTGCTGGACGACTGGAAGGGTCAGCAGAAGGAACATGAAAAGCCGGAGAAGAAAACCGAACAGGAAAAGTAAGCCCAAACTTCGGGTCAGCATGGCCCGAGGATTGCGGGGCTCTGCCCCGCGCCCCGAAGCTCTGGAGATATAAATTATTCCCCGTCGCCAGTTATTCCGTAGCATAGCCGGGAAAATCAGTCAAGGGCAGCGCCGCCGCAGGCGGTGCCAGAGGCACCCTTGACGGATTTCTCCCGGTTATGCTTTTTCCCGGTCAAGCGACGGGGATATAAATTCTCCAGAGCCGTTCCCCTTCCCGGGGGAAGGGGCGGAGGGGTTGGGCGAACTCTTGCTTTTCCCTAAACCAAAACAGAAATGGAGGCTCAACCAATGAAACGACCTTTAGCATACCTGACCGCCGCATGGAGCGGCGAGCCGGATGTTGATATGGAGCTGGCGGCCCACTACTGCCGTCTTGCTTATGAGGCGGGCTTTTCCCCGATCTGCCCGCTCTTGTATCTGCCGCTGTTTTTGAATGACAGCGTTCCCGAGGAACACAAGGCCGGGATTGATATGCGCCGGGATATGCTGCGGCGCTCCCACACCCTGATTGTCTGCGGCAGCGCTGTGGACGAGGATGTAAAAAATGATATTGCGGTTGCCGGGCGGCTGGGCATTGCGGCGACCACACTGGAAGGGGTGCTTGCCGTGAAGGGACACGGCACCCCGGGCCATGCCGGACATTAAGCTGGGAAGCCTTTTCGACGGGATTGGCGTGTTCCCTCTGGCTGCTTCCCGGTGCGGTATCCGTCCGGTATGGGCCAGTGAGATTGAAAAAGCGCCCATCTCCATAACCAAAAGGCACTTTCCCGACATGGTGCATTTGGGGGATATTACGAAGGTGGACGGCGGGAAAATCCCGCCGGTTCATGTAATTACCTTCGGTTCCCCCTGTCAGAACCTTTCTCTGATCGGCAACCGCTCCGGCCTTGCCGGGGCAAAATCAAGCCTGTTCTATCAGGCGTTTCGTATCATACAGGAAATGAGGGATGCTACTGATAACCTATATCCAGCTATCGCTGTTTGGGAAAACGTCATGGGAGCGTTTTCTACAAATGACCGGATGGACTTTAGAGCCGTCTTATCCGCCTTCTCGGACACCGAAGTTCCAATGCCTCCTTCGGGAAGATGGGGAAACGCCGGAATGGTGCGAGGGGGAACGCCTGATGTGTGCTGGCGGCTCATGGACGCCCAGTATTGGGCAGGCTCCCGAAGGCTGGCACGAAGGCAGCGGATTTTCGTCGTGGCGGATTTTGGAGGCAGACGTGCCGCAGACATACTATTTAAGCCCCGTCCAATGCTCCCACTTCCTCCGCCTTGCGGAGAGGGCGGGTGGGCCGCCGCCGAAGGAGATCGAACAGCTTCTTTTGAAACAGGGCGGCAGATACCAGTCATCCACCCCTTTCAGTGCTTCCGTATGCGGGGAGCGGCAAAAAGGCAGGAAGAAACGGCCTTCCGAAACAGCTTCGGATTACCAACTGACCCTTTTCCCACTCTTTTAGCCAGTGATGTAACGCCCTTTGCCTTCTGGTATGAGGGCGACCCGAAGGGCGGCTGTATCCGTTTTCTGACGGAAACGGAAAGCGAACGGCTGATGGGGCTGCCGGAGGGCTGGACAAAGTACGGGGCGGACGGCGTGGAGATCCGGCCTCTGCAACGCTACAAGGCACTGGGAAACGCGATTGCCCTCCCTTGCGCCGATTACATTATGGCCGGGATTTATGAGGTGCTGGCTGACCGGGCCGGAAAGGAGGAATGAGCCCATGTTTGAAGCCTATATAACCAATACAGCCCTATACCCCTTAATGGGGATTGAGGTAGGGACAACGGTACATTTCCCCATGACGACACAGGAGTTGCAGGCCGCCCTTGCCAAAATCGGGATAGACGGGAAACGGTACAGCGAAGTGTTCTTTACCAGCTTTGACAGTGATGTGCTGGGGCTCTACGATCATCTCTACGAATGTGAGAACATCGACGAGCTGAACGAGCTGGGCCACGCCCTGCTGGAAGTACGGGATAAGGGCGGACTGGAAACCTTTGAAGCCGCTCTTGTCTTGGGAAACCACACAAGGAGCGTGAAGGATTTGATAAACCTGACGCAGAACCTTGACCTTTACCGCTTTTACCCGGATATTTCCGATGATGAAGGGCTGGGCCGTCTTTACGCCGACGAGCTTGGGACCATCGACATACCGGAGCACATTCAGAACTACTTCGATTATGAGGCATACGGGCGGGATGTGCGTATCAACGAGGGCGGCGTATTCGCTCCCGGTGGGTATGTGTCGGCAGTCCCGGAGGGCTTCAAGGAGTATTACCACGGGCCGCAGGACATTCCGCCGGAACACCGGATATTTGCCTATCCTGAAAAGGCCGAGCCTGTCCACTCCATTCTCGCTGCACTCAAACGGTTTCAAGAAGCCCCGCCCGCTCCGAAAAAGGACAAGGCGGGGCCTTCCCATGAAGAACGGTAAGACTTCGGGCCAGCATGGCCCGAAGCATAAAGGAGGTGCATACCATCAACTATTACCCTATCAATGAAGGAGCCGCCCGCCGGGCAAAAGAAATGAACAGCTTTTCCGACTACAAGGAAGGGAGCGCAACGGCGGAATACCGGGCAATGGTGGACAAGGCCGCCGCCATAGCGGAAAAGCAGAAATCCCGGGTGGACCCCATGTACCATGAGAAGATCGACCATCTGTTAGACACCTACGCCCGCAAGCTGGCCGAAAACATGAACCAAGGCTTTGCCATTGACGCGAGGGTTCCCTCTGTGCTGATCGCCGGGCCTTCCAATTTCCCGGTGGGAAAGAAGGAAAAACAGAACCGGGCGCGGGACAGCAACATGGAGGAATGGCGGCATATTCAAGGGCTGCTGGATAAGATACGCAGCACCGGCATGGGCGGGATCAGCGCCGATGACCCGGCAGCGATTGAAAAGCTCCAGAAGAAGCTGGACGGGCTGGAACGCTCCCAGCTCATTATGAAGGAGGTCAACGCCTATTACCGCAAGCATGGCAAGCTGGACGGCTGTGCGCTGCTGTCGCCGGACCAGATTGAAAAGCTGAAAGCAAGCATGGCGTCAAGTTGGCGAAGCGACCCGAGGCCCTTTGAAAGTTACCAGCTAACCAACAACAATGCGGAGATCCGCCGGGTAAAGGCCCGTATCGAACAGCTTTCCAAACAGGCACAGCAGGAATTTTCCGGCTGGGAGTTCGATGGGGGTCGTGTGGAAATGAACCGGGAGGACAACCGCTTGCAGGTGTTCTTTGACGGAAAGCCTGACGCGGACACCCGGGCCGAGCTGAAAAGCAGCGGCTTTCGCTGGGCTCCCAGCGTAGGCGCATGGCAGAGGCAGCTCACGGACAACGCCATCCGGGCGGCTGACCGTCTGGAATGTATCAAGCCGCTGTCCGGCGAAAAGCCCTCCCAGCTTCAAAAGAAGCCCTCTATCTTGCAGACCATGCGGGAACAGGGCGAAAAAGTCCAGACGGAGCCGGAAAAGAAAGCTCCGTCCGGCAGAGATGCCGAGCGGTAAGCCTCGGGCCACATTGGCCCGAGGTTTTCTGTTCCCCGAGATTGTACGGGGGCCTCCCGGATAGCGGGAACCCCGACGGAAAGGAGGTTTTATGCAGGAAGAAGTAAACCAAAAAACGGTTGCCCTTTCGATCAGGACAACGAAGCTCACGGGAAAAGTGCTGGCTGCCGCTCTTGGGAAGGTAGCGCGGGCGCTGCAAAAGCACCACCGGAAGGCGCTGACCCCGCAGGGACGCCAGAGTGTAAAAAAGCTGATGAACCACTATGGCGGCAAAAGCGCCATGCCCTATGTGGGAGCCCCAAAGGATTTTGACCGGATCGCAAAGGAGTTCCATGTGGACTACGCTTTCCATAAAGTGAGCCCCGGTCATTACCTGCTGTTTTTCAAAGCCAATCAGGCGGACGCTATCACGGCGGCCTTCCAGAAGTACAGCGCAAAGGTGCTGAACAAAGAGCAGGACAAGGCTTCCATCCTCGGCCAGCTTCGGAAATTCACGGAGCAGATCAGGACGCAGGCAAAGGAAAAGCAGCGGACCAGAGAGGCGGTGAAGGACGGACGTTGAGTGACAAGATTAGAAAATATGTGCTCCCAAACCTGCCGTACCTCTTTGTGTTCTGGTTCTTCTCCAAAATCGGGACGGCCTACCGGATCGCCCCCGGCACAGACTTCGGGACAAAGCTCATGGGGATGCTCGATACCTTCCCCAAAGCCTTTGAAACCTACTGGCCGGGGCTGGGAGGTATTGACCTGCTGGTGGGCCTTGCCGGTGCGGCTGGGGTGTATCTGCTGATACAGTCAAAGATCAGGCAGGCGAAAAAATTCCGGCGGGATGCGGAGTACGGCACCGCCCGCTTTGGAACAAAGGAGGATATAAAGCCGTTTGTTGACCCTAAATTTCAGAACAATGTCATTCTGACCGGGACGGAGTTCCTTACCATGAACACCCGTCCGAAGATACCCGCCAATGCCCGGAACCTAAACGCCTGTGTCATCGGATCGTCCGGCTCGGGAAAGACAAGGTTCTGGCTGACCCCGCAGCTCCTTCAAGCCCATTCCTCGTATGTGGTGGTAGACCCGAAGGGCGGCACCCTCGACCAGTGCGGGCGGTTTCTGCAACGGGAGAAATACAGGGTGCGGGTGTTCAACAGTATCGACTTTTCAAAATCCATGCACTACAATCCGCTGGCCTATATCAAGACGGAAAGCGATGTTTTGAAATTCGTTACTGCCCTGATCGCCAACACCAAAGGCGACGGCAAGGAGGGCGACGAGTTCTGGACCAAAGCCGAAACCCTCTTGTACTGTGCCCTTGTGGCCTACATCGTCTTTGAGGGGCCGGAGGAAGAACGCAACATGAATACGCTGGTGGAAATGATAAACAGCATGGAAGTCCGGGAGGATGACGAAACCTTCAAAAACGCGGTGGACTATATGTTTGACGGGCTGGAACGCCGCAGCCCCCAGCACTTCGCCGTGAGGCAGTATAAGAAATACAAGCTCGCCAGCGGAGATGTATGCTCTAAGTGACTTCTTAATCATGGTTTTTGTCATGGTTAGTGAAGCAGTCACTTAGAGCATTTTCATTTCAGGAGGTACAGCCATGAGAAACGAGAAAATCACCCCTCTGTATGAGCGTTTGAGCCGTGATGATGAGTTACAGGGCGAGAGCAATTCCATCTCCAACCAGAAAAAGATGTTAGAGGACTATGCCCGCCGGAATGGTCTACCGAACCCCACCCACTTCACCGATGACGGCGTATCGGGAACCCGCTTTGACCGTCCCGGCTTTCTGGCGATGATGGAGGAAGTCGAGGCCGGACGGGTGGAGGCCATCGTCATAAAAGATATGAGCCGCCTGGGGCGTGACTATCTGAAAGTCGGTCAGGTCATGGAGATTTTGCGGCAGCGCGGCGTCCGGCTGATCGCCATCAACGACGGTGTGGACAGTCTGAAAGGCGATGATGATTTTACCCCTTTTCGCAATATTATGAACGAGTTTTACGCCCGCG
>OICH01000899.1_pt1 | contig 10313 bp, 10 predicted proteins | sample 1581271 | NCBI WGS metagenome assembly OICH01 (sample SAMEA3882547, study PRJEB24775) | human gut metagenome | biome: human-associated habitat; feature: intestine environment; material: feces | place: Netherlands | collected 2009/2010 | reverse complement strand
TGGTATCCAGAGAACCGAAGTTGAGCGTGGTCAGGTACTGTGCAAACCCGGCTCCATCCATCCTCACACCAAGTTCCGTGGCCAGGTTTACGTTCTGAAGCAGTCCGAAGGCGGCCGTCATACCCCCTTCTTCAACAACTATCGTCCCCAGTTCTATTTCCGTACCACTGACGTTACCGGCGTTATCTCCCTGCCCGAGGGCGTAGAGATGTGCATGCCCGGCGATAACGTTGAGATGGATGTTGAGCTGATCACCCCCATCGCCATCGAGAAGGGTCTGCGCTTCGCTATCCGTGAAGGCGGCCGTACCGTTGGTTCCGGTGTTGTTATCGCTATCGAGGAGTAATTTCGAGGGTTAACCGCATAATTAGCCAAAGAAAAGAAGAGTGTCCCGAAAGGGGCACTCTTTTTTTGGCTTGCGAAAAAGGGGAGGGGCGGGGCGCCGGAACGGGCGGCCCGCCCCGGTGTGGGGGAGGGGGGAAAAAGGAAAGCTCCCCAGTGGGGGAGCTGGGTATATACAAAACAGGGCCTTACAGCGCCAGGCTGATGGCCAGCAGGAGCTGTCCGATATAGTAGGTGGTAAGGTTGGCGAAGCGTACCCAACGGGGGCACTTACGGCGGGAATAGAAGTAAAGCGGAAGCATGAGGCTATCCGAGATGAGGAAAAGAGCCACGCCGATGCCGGCCAACCATCCGTTAAAGGGGACATGGACACTGAGAAACGGTGACCATGTGATGCATGTGATAGAGGCATTCAGCCCGACCGAAAACATAAGCGTGACCACCATATAATAAAAGACGGCGGCAGGCCGGGTGCGGCGGCTGAAATGGAAGGAGGGATGCCGGGTGACATACAGCATCACCAAAAGGGCGATGATAGGCAGGATAAAGTGGTAAGGGCGCATGGGGCAGAATTGCGTGAAGAACAGGAGGTAGAAGATATGAGCCACACAGAAGAAGCCGACCCCTGCCATGCCGGAAACGGAACGGGTGGCGCCGTCGGGGCCGTGGCGGTTATTGGCCACACCGATGGCAACATCACCGAAGGCAGCCATACAGAATGCGGTCAGCAGCGGCCAGAAGGTCAAGATACCGATGGTGGAATGACGCCACGAAATCACCGAAATGATTACAAATAGAATACTATTGATCGCCTTAAACAGGGTGTAATTTTGGAACAGGCTGGGGGTATAGGCGACCTTTAGCAGCGATGCAAGCCACAGGACATAAAACCCGGTAAGTATGAGAATTAAGGTCATAATAGAGGGTCTCCTTTTGCGTATAATGCGGGGCAAAGGGGGCGAAGCGCTATAACGCCCCGCCCCCTTAATCAGGCTACTAATTCAGTTAAAATCAGGCATCCTCAAAGCCGGTGAAGGCTACGATACGAGAGATGCAGGACTCGCCGCCGACCAGTCTCCAGGGGAAGCAGCCGATTACGCAGCGCTTGTTGGAGAGCTTGTCGATGTCGCCGCCCAGGCATTCAGCATGGATGCACTCGTAGGGCTGGCAGAACAGCTGGATGTGCATGGCCTGGTACTGCTCGGGCCAGGGATACATCTCCTGCAGGGTCTTGCCATACTTCTCCTGCATGTACTTGTCGCACTTCGCAGCGTCCATGGGGCACCAGTCACGAATCTTGGTGTTCATGGGATGGTCAGCAGAACCGCAGTCAACGCCGATCCAAGCGATCTTCTTATCCTGGCACCACTTAACGAAGCTCAGGGACGGACCGGGATGACGAACCATGTAGCGCTGCTCATCAGCCTCGGGGGAATCCCAACCATACTTATGATAACCAGTGTTGATGATGAGGATATCGCCCTCACGAACTTCAACGCGCTCCTCGATCATTTCGGGAGTGTAGATGCCGAAGTCTTCGCAGCAGGGAGCATCAGTCAGGTCAACAACAACGCCGGGACGAACCAGCTTGGTCAGCTCGAGCTGATCAACGGTACGGCCGGAGGTATCGAAATGCAGAGGGCCATCCAGATGGGTACCAACATGGTTGGAATGGGTGAGGAGCTGACCGTTAGCGCCGTTGGAAGACAGACGTTTGAAGAACTTCATCTGTACGGGCTCATAGGTGGGCCAGGGGGGGCAGTTTACGCCGATCGGGATAGAGAGATCATAGACCTTAACATCAGACCACTTAGACATAGTGTTTTTCCTCCTAAAGTTTGTTTTATGTTTTTGGGTGGGGGAGAGGGGGATCCTCTCCCGTCACCGAAACAACGAATGATTTACGCGAGAGGATCAGCCCTCTGCATACTTGGCTACGAAAGCCTCGATGGCCTGCTCAAAGCACTCCATGGGAGGATGAACAACGCCAGCGCCTACCTGACCAACACCACGACGGTTGCAAGCAATACCGGTGTTGATTACGGGGCGGATGCCGGTCTCGATGACCTTGCGGATATCGATGCCGGTAGCGGAACCGCGGAAGCCCAGAGCGGGGATCTGATAAGCAGTGCCCTCACCCTCGGTGATCTCGTACATCTCGGTGGAGTACTTGATGGAGTCGGCAACGGTGCCGCCTACGAACTTAACGATAGCGGGAGCAGCAGCCATGCAGAAACCGCCGATGCCGGTGGTCTCGGTGATGCAGCTGTCGCCTACGTCACGGTTAGCGTCAGCCTCGGTGAAGCCGGGGAAGTAGAGGCCCTCGACCTTCTCGGAGGTGTAGTGGAACCACTGACCGGGCAGACCGGCTACGCGAACACCGAACTCGGTGCCGTTGCGGCACATGGTGTAAACCAGAGAGCAATACTCGATGCCCTCGATGGCGTCCATGGTGCACTTGCAGGCGGGCATGGTCAGGTTCAGCCAGGTGTGGTCATTGGAGTTCAGGAACTCGAGAGCACGAACCTTGACATCCTGATCGAAGTGAGTCTTAACGATGGCGGGAGCCAGCTCACGGATCAGCAGGGAGGTACCGGCGCGGTTACGGTTGTGGCCGTCGTCGCCCATCTGCAGCTCCTGGGCGATGAGAACCTTCAGATCGATCTCGCCGCGGATTTCCAGAGCTTCCTTGATGAGGGGATAGAACTCATTGCGCAGCCAGTGCAGACGGGTGATAACGGTATCATCATAAGCACCGAAACGCAGAACCTTGCCCAGACCCTCATTGAAGGTGCAGTAAGCCATGTTGCCATGAGCCTTGTTGATGACCTTCCAAACGGGCATGGAATAGGAAACGATACCGCACATGGGGCCTACGGCATTGTGATGGTGGCAGGGATCGAAGGTGATCTCGCCGGAAGCGGCCAGCTTTTCAGCCTCTTCGGGAGTCTTGGCCAGACCCTCATAGATCAGAGCGCCGATAACAGCACCCTTGGTGGGGTCGCACATGTTCTCCCAGGTTACGGGAGGGCCGGAGTGCAGGATGGTCTTCTTGGTCATGCCGGGGATGTCTTCACCGGCAGTGCCAACGCCGATCAGGGTAGGCTGTGCGCCCAGAATGATCTTCAGGGCTTCGGCATTAGCGGCATTGATTTTCTCGCCCAATGTCATTGTTTTGTTCCTCCTAAATAAATTATTTAGAAAAATCACCTTTCCCGGTTCGGGATCGGGTAATTACTTCAACATACCGAGCATACCGGCCAGTTTCTTGTTGCCGCCGGCGACGGGCTTCCAGTCAACATGGATTACTTCGATATCCTGGGTGCCGGCTTCCTTCTGGGAAAGCATATCCTGGTAGAAGGTCTCGACGCCGATATTGACCATGTGGAGTTTTTCTCCGAACAGTTTATTGATCTGATGCATTAATACTTACCTCCATTCAGCTTATCCAGCATATGGTGTACCAAATAGGTGGACTGGGCGTTGGAGCGAACGACGATAGCGCCGGCAGCTTCCAGCTGCTTGCGGGTCTCGGTCAGGTTCTGGGGATCACCCTCGGTACCTACGATAGAGCAGATAGCGGAGATGTAACGGCCCTCGCTGGCAGCGATCTCCTTGGCCTTGGCGATGGCAGCAGCCAGTTCCTCGGCGGGATTGGGGTTGGAGCCGTAGCCGATAACGCAGTCGCACTGCAGGATGGCCAGAGTGGGATCGTGAGCGTCACGCAGGATACGCTCGCAGCGCAGGGTCAGGTCGATCATCGGATGGGGCTTACCCTCGGTGAACTCGTCCTCACCAAAGTCGATGCAGGTGTTCTCCTTGTACTCGGCGGTCAGGGGGTTCTCGATCTTATCCTCGGGCTTGAGGGGGATGTTGGAATAGATGTGACCCAGCTTGCCGATGGACAGCTTCATGGACTCATCCGCCAGCGTGCCGCCGGAGAAGAAGCCGCGATAGTACTTCTGGGTGGGAGCCATCTTGGAGGTCTCACGCTCGATGAGAGCTTCCAGCTCGGCGCGGGGCATATCGATATCGAGCATGTCAGCGGGAACGGGCTCGCCTTTGGAGAGAGCAACCGCCTTGCGGGCAGCGTCTTCCAGGTTGTAGGCAGCTACCAGACCGTACTCCTTGGGGAGGTGGGGATCGCCGCCGATGAAGTCTACGACTACGGGCTTGATGTGATCATTGCACTCCTTGGCGATGGAGAGGATCTCCTTGGCCACGTGCTCCGCGGGGGGCTTGGAGAGCATGATGATGACCTTGGTCTCGGGGTCATTGATGAGAGCGTTCAGGCACTGCTTGAACATCAGACCGCCGATCTCGGCCTTCAGGTCACGGCCACCGGTGCCCAGAGCCTGGGTGATACCGGAACCGAGCTGGTCGATCAGGATGGTGAGCTCCTGGGTACCGGTACCGGAAGCACCGCAGATACCGATGGGGCCCTTGTGGATGACGTTGGCGAAAGCCAGAGGCAGACCGTTTACTACGGCAGTACCGCAGTCGGGGCCCATCATGAGCAGTTCCTTGGAAACGGCGTACTCTTTGAGCTTCTTCTCCTCTTCCATCGAAACGTTATCGCTGAACAGCATGACGTTAATGTTCTTGTCCAGGGCGTCCTTGGCTACATCATAGGCATGACGGCCGGGGACGGAGATGAGCGCCAGATTGATCTTGGGATCAGCCTTGAGAGCGGAAGTGAGGGTGGGAGGATAGTACGCAGCGCTGCGGCTTTCCTCCTTCTTATTGAGCTGCTCCTCCAGAGCTTTCAGAGCATTTGCAACGGCCTCTTCATTTTCGCAGTCGAGAGCGACGAAGAAATCGTTGGGGGTGATGGCTTCCAGCTCGGGGCTGGAAAGACCGGTTACCTTGGCAATGTCAAGGTTCAGGTCGGTGCCCATGCCAACCAGAGCTTCCTTTACGCCCGGGACCTTCTTCAACTCTTTGGAGATGATCATCAGGGTAATGGAGTCATAGTAGGTGTTGGGTTTGATTTGCAGACTAACCAATGCCGTTTCCTCCTAATTTGGATAGATTTTTTGTCCGAAATATATACCGGTCAGGATATCCGTACCGGATGTTTCGCCGAAGGCGATAACATTCATCGCAGCAGACGGGAGCCGCAGCGACAGGACACTGGAATAAAGGGTGCGGATGAGGGTGAGCACATCCGAGGAGAGCTGCCCGCAGGCAGCCTGCCGCAAAAACGCGGCGCTGATGAGATTGGTGCGGGGGGCGGCCCGTTCTGCCATAGCGGCGGTAATGGGCAGCCACTCGGTTTGCTCCCCGCGGGCGATGGCCGAAGCCAGCACCGACGCCATGACCCCGCAAAGAAAGTCATCGGCGGAGGGGGTAAGCCCGATGCCGCAGCCGGCGATGGAATAGGCGGCTTCTCCGGCGGCTTCGGTATCCCGCTGCCGCAGGGCGGCAAATAAGGCGGGAATGCGGTCGGCCGCATAGCGGACGTAGGGGTTATCGGGCAGGGGGGAGGGCGAAGCCTCCAGCATGGTGAGAAGCGGAGCGAAGCCCTCCGGCTTGCCCCGGGTCAATATCGTCTCCCGCAGGGCCTCGGCGGCGGCCGGATGCGGCTGCTGCAGCTTGGACGGCGGGGAGAGAAGCGAAAGAGAGGTGACCTGCGCCCGGTCGAGCGTTACGGTGAACCCGCTGCGGGGAAAGAGGATGCGTTCCCGGCAAAGCAGGACGGGCTCCCCGGCGGTGAGGGCCGGCAGAGGGCCGCCGAGCCGCACGGCACAGGGGTAAAGCGGGCGGGTGTCATCCAGCAGGGTGACCAGCTGCCCCTGATACAGCAGGTTGGCCGAGGTGCGGAACACCGAATGGACGGCGGCCGGCTCGGGCTGCTGCGGCAGCAGCTCAAAAAGCTGTGCGGAAATGGCTTCAGCGGTAGAAGTTGACTTCATAGATCTTGAGGGCGATTTGCAGGTTCAGCATCTGGTCGGCATTATCAAAGCTGACGTGGGCCAGCTCCTTGATGCGCTGGATGCGGTAGGCAACGGTATTGTAGTGAACACCCATTTCCTCCGCCAGCCGCTTGAGATTGCCGCCGCATTTGAAGTAAAGCGAAAGGGTATGTACCAGCTCGGAGTCCCGGTCGTGGTCGTAATCCACCAGCACCTTCAGCGTTTCATTGTAGAAGATGACCAGCTCGGGACGGAGATTTTCGTAGGAAAGGAAGCGGTAAACGCCCAGCTTTTCGAAGTAATGCACACGGGAGTCATCGACATTCCAGCAGGCGGCAGCCCGGCGGGCTTCATTGAAGCTCTTCCACAGGCTGGTGGCATCGGCATAGCTGCGGCCGACGCCGATGGACGCCATGGCGAGGATCCCTTCCGCCTCCAAAGAGGAAAGTGCGGTATCGATGAACGCCTGCAGCAGCCGGCGGTATTCCTCATCCTCCCGCAGGGGGGATTCAAACACCAGCACGATGCTGTCGCATTTATTGACGAACAGCACCTTGATGCTGCTATCCCGGCTGATGCGCCGCAGGATATTGACGATGCTGTTGTTGGTCTTGTAAAGGGAGCTGTTGCCGATGGTGGAATTGCCGGAAAGCACCCGGATGACAGCCACACGGTGCTCGGCGTCCACATCGAAATCGAAGTATTCGGCGTTGGCCAGCGATTTGCGCTGACGCTCCTCATCATGCACCAGCAGGTCATCAAGGAAGGTGGCTTTGTGGTTGTTTTCCATCTCGTACATCGAGATTTTTTTGATCATATCCAGCGCGATGAGAGAGGTAGAGGCCTCCAGCACAGCCAGGTCAACACCGGTGATCTCACGGTTGTCTTCCCAGATGTAGATGCTGCCGTATTTTTTCTTATCGCTGTAAATGGGGATGATGATCTTATTGCAGATGAGCCCGTCGATGTTATCGACCTCGCGGCTGCTCATCAGCGTAACGGTCTCCTTCCCGGAGGAACCGGCCCGGACGAGATTATCCATCCGGCGGGTGATGCTCTCCCGGCGCTGCTCGCTGCACGCCAGCACGAAGGAGGAGAAGAAATCATTATAAATGGCGATGCTGTTGCCAAACCGGTCAAAGAGCGTCTGCACAATGGACTGCAGGTTGCCGCCGCCCAGCATGGTGGCGGTCAGCGCCTTTTGCAGCTCGTAAATATCGCCTAACGTCTGCGCCTGATTATTGACGATGGTCGTCATGATCGGCGTGATGATCTGTGAAAAGGAGATGTTATTGGGGATCTCGAACAGCGGGAAGCCGAGATCATTGCACAGCTTGATGATATCCTGTGGGATCTCGTTGATGTAGCTGTTGAATTTAAGGCCGAGGCCCACAACGCCCCGCTGCTTCAGCTGGGGGATCAGCTCCAATAGCTGGGGGAGGTTTTCCCGGACGGCATAAGCGGTGGAAACCAGCAGCTCACCGCCGGTCACGGCGCTGACGATGTTGGGATCGACCATGACACTGACCGAGGTAACGATGCGGTCGGTACCGGCGGAGCCGGCCAGAAGATCGGCGTCATGCAGGATGTCCATCCGGAGAATAGAATTGAGAGTAATGCCGTAATTCCGATCCATGCAAATGCGCCCCTTTCTGATCCCGCGGCGGCGGGAAGTATGAAAACTGGGCGAAGCTTCCGACTACTTACCCATGTTCTATCTTACTGCTATTCTACTATTAAATATTATAAAAAGCAATAGGGTTTGTGGATTTTTTACACCGTAGAATTTTTAACGCATTTTTGATGGATTTTGACGTATAAATATTGCACAAACGAACGATGAAAAAGTGATGCAAACTGAACAAAACAATGATAAGATGGAAAACTAATACAAAAATAAGCAAAAAAGCAGCGCTGCTGCATTGTGATAAAAGCACAAAACAACAGCGCCGCTTCAGACGTTATATTGTGGGGCGATCAACCGAGGGTGAACAGCAGGTCGCCGGTATTGATGGCGGAGCCGGCTGCCACGGCGATGGAAGCGATGCGGCCGGCCTCGGGGGCTACAACCTCGTTCTCCATCTTCATGGACTCGACGATCATGACGACCTCACCGGCAGCAACGGAATCACCGGTATTCTTGCACAGACGCAGAACGGTGCCGGGCAGGGGGGAGGTGACATTGGCGGGGCCGCCGGCTGCGGGGGCAGCAGCGGGCGCGGGAGCAGCAGGAGCTGCGGCGGGGGCGGCGGCAGGAGCAGCAGCGGGGGCCGCAACCGGTGCGGAAGCGGAGGTCCCTACGACCTCGACCTCGGCATCATACGTTTTTCCATTTATTCTTATCAGGAATCTTTTCATCGATTTGTCCTCCATCAGAAATTAGTAAGGTGGGTCTCCAGGGAGAATCCTCACGCAGGGAAAGGATGCGTACCTGTTCCGGCGCACAGCCCATCATGGCGGCAATGGCGGCGATAACGGCTGCGATCTCATCCTCATCCTCCTGCGGGGCGGCAGGGGCTGCGGCCACAGGGGCCGGGGCGGGTACGGGGGCGGCCTTTTTACCAAAGAGCGCCTTACCCAGCAGCAGCCCCACCAGCAGAGCAATGGCAATATACAGATACATCATATTATTCACGCTCCTTTTTATCAGAGCGGAACATTGCCGTGTTTCTTTCTGGGAGCTTCCACGACCTTGCCATCGAGCATCTCCATGGCAGCGATGATCATCTGACGGGAGGTGGAGGGGATGATGACATCATCCACCATGCCGCGCTCGGCAGCTTTGTAGGGGTTATTGAACTCGTGCTTGTACTCCTCGATCAGCTCGGCGCGCTCCTCGGGGGTGGCCTTGCGGAAGATGATATTGGCAGCACCCTCGGCGCCCATTACGGCGATCTCGGCGGTGGGCCAGGCGTAAACGATATCGGAGCCCAGATCCTTGCAGCACATGGCCAGGTAAGCACCGCCGTAGGCCTTGCGCAGGATCATGGTGACCTTCGGAACGGTGGCTTCGCAGTAGGCATAGATGACCTTGGCGCCGTGACGGATGATACCGCCGTGCTCCTGGGTGGAACCGGGCAGGAAGCCGGGAACATCCACCAGCGTAAGCAGCGGAATACCGAAGGCATCGCAGGTGCGGATAAAGCGGGCAGCCTTATCGGAGCAGTTGATATCCATGCAGCCGGCCATGGCCTTGGGCTGGTTGGCGATGATACCGACGCTCTGTCCGTTGAAGCGGGCGAAGCAGGTGATGATATTCTTTGCGAAATCGGCAGCCGACTCCAGGTATTCGCCGTTATCGACGATAGCACGAATCACCTCGGCCATATCGTAAGGCTTGTTCGGATTGTCGGGAATGATCTAGTTCAGAGAATCCTCCAGACGGTTGATCTGATCAGTGCAGACGACCATCGGCGTATCCTCCATGTTGTTCTGCGGCATATAGGAAAGCAACTGACGGATCAACTGGATGCCTTCCTCCTCGGTTTCGACGGCGAACTGAGCTACGCCCGACTTGGTCGTATGCATCGTGGCACCGCCCAACTGCTCCTGCGTCACGTCTTCGCCCGTCACGGTCTTCACGACCTTCGGACCGGTGAGGAACATATTCGAGGAACCCTTCTTCATGATGATGAAGTCGGTCAGCGCCGGAGAATAGACTGCACCGCCGGCACAGGGACCGAAGATGGCCGAAATCTGCGGAATGACACCCGAGCACATCACGTTGCGCTGGAAAATGTTGGCATAACCCGCCAGAGCGTTCACGCCCTCCTGGATGCGGGCACCGCCCGAATCGTTCAAGCCGATGCAGGGAGCGCCATTGCGCATCGCCATATCCATAATCTTGCAGATCTTGTCGGACATCGAAAGCGACAGAGAACCTGCCGTCACGGTGAAGTCCTGGGCAAAGACATAGACCAAGCGGCCTTCGATCGTACCGTAACCCGTTACCACACCGTCGCCGAACGTATGCTTCTTCTCCATACCGAAGTCGTAGCAACGATGCGTGACGAACATGTCGAACTCCTCGAAGCTACCCTCGTCGAGCAGCATCTG
>OICH01000895.1_pt1 | contig 10332 bp, 9 predicted proteins | sample 1581271 | NCBI WGS metagenome assembly OICH01 (sample SAMEA3882547, study PRJEB24775) | human gut metagenome | biome: human-associated habitat; feature: intestine environment; material: feces | place: Netherlands | collected 2009/2010 | reverse complement strand
GCATCCGGATGTGGCAAGTCCACGATCGCGTCCATCCTTATGGGACGCAGCCGCGGCTATACCGGCGCGGTCACGGTCGGCGGAGTGCCGCTCGCGGACATTTCCGAGGACAGCCTCATACGGCACATCACCTACGTCAGCCACCAGAGCTACCTCTTCAAGGGTACGGTACGCGACAATTTGCTGATGGGCAAGCCTGGTGCAAGCGATGATGAGCTCTGGAGCGCGCTCACGCAGGTCAATCTCGCGGACTTTCTCAGAGGGGAAGCGGGGCTCGACACCTTACTTTCCGAGCGCGGCGAGAACCTTTCGGGCGGTCAGCGCCAGCGCCTTGCGCTCGCCCGCGCGCTGCTGCACGACAGTCCGGTGTACATCTTCGACGAGGCTACGTCGAACATCGACGTTGAGAGCGAGAACGACATCATGGCGCAAATTCACGCATTGGCGGGCCGGAAGACGGTGCTGCTGATCTCGCACCGTTTGGCGAACGTCACAGCGTCGGATGAAATTTACGTGCTGGAGCGCGGCAATATCGTTCAGCACGGCACGCACGATGCGCTGCTGAAGCAGGGCGGCGCTTACGCCGCGCTGTGGTCGGCCCAGCAGGCGTTGGAGCACTACGGAGAGGAGGCGGCAAAATGAAAAAGAGAAGCGGTTTTACCGTCATGGCGCGGCTCATCAGACTCGTGAAGCCCCTGAGCGGCTACATGGTGCTCGCCATTTTGATGGGCCTTGTCGGCCACCTCTGCGCCGCGTTCATCACGATCTTCGGCGGCTTTGCCGTGCTTGACCTGCTCGGCTTCGCAACGCCCGTCGCGCTCAAGACGACGTTCGTCTGTGTGCTGCTCTTCGCGCTCGTGCGCGGCATCTTCCGCTACGCCGAGCAGTCCTGCAACCACTTCATCGCCTTCAAGCTGCTTGCGCTGATCCGCGACAAGGTCTTCCGCGCACTGCGCCGTCTCTGCCCCGCGAAGCTCGAGGGCCGCGACTGCGGAGACCTCATCTCCGTCATCACGTCCCGCCGCTCGTGCAATACGGGGATGCGATTCCGCACGGAGTCGGGCGCGCTGTCGGCCTTCGTGCTCGACAGCCTGCGCGGCCTGAACGAGACCATTCAGTACGATCGGGGCGCAGAGCGCCGCGCCGAGATGGATGCGCGCACCGATGCGCTATCCAAAGAGGAAGCCAAGCTCAAGCGTCTCACGGGCCAGAACATGGGCATCACGAACACGGCCATTTTGCTCTTCGACCTTGCAATGCTGGTTTCTTCCGCGGCGCTGGTGCAGCGCGGAGAGCTGACGTTCGACGGGGCGCTCATTGCGGTCCTTGCGCTGTTCTCGTCGTTCGGCCCCACGGTCGCGCTGGCAAATCTCGGTGCGACGTTGCAAAACACCTTCGCCGCGGGCAACCGCGTACTCGACATTCTGGATGAAGAACCCGTGGTCGACGAGGTCACCGGACAGAAAGAGGTCGAATTTACCGGCGCGGAGGCCGAGCACGTCACGTTCTCCTACGGCGGGGAGGACATTCTCTCCGACGTTTCCGTCCGCTTCCCGGAGGGGAGCGTCGTCGGCATTGTGGGCCGCAGTGGCAGCGGAAAATCGACGCTTGCCAAGACCTTCAACGCAGTTCTGCTGCCAAGCGGCGGCAAGGTCTATGTCGAGGGCATGGACACGATGGACGAATCGCTCCTGCTTGAAATTCGCAGGCGCGTGGGCATGGTGTTCCAGAATCCGGACAACCAGATCGTGGCGAATGTCGTCGAAGAGGACGTCGCGTTCGCTCCCGAGAATTTGGGCGTGCCGAGCGCCGAGATCAGAAAGCGCGTAGACGACGCGCTCGAGGCCGTCGGCATGACGCAGTTCGTCAAGCACGCGCCGCATCTGCTCTCCGGCGGACAGAAGCAGCGCATCGCCATCGCGGGCGTGCTGGCGATGAAGCCCGAGTGCATCGTGCTCGACGAGGCGACCGCCATGCTCGACCCCATCGGCCGGCGCGAGGTGCTCGCGGCCGTCGAAAAGCTCAACCGCGAGCAGGGCATCACGGTCGTCCTCATCACCCACCACATGAACGAAGCCGAGCACGCCGACCGCGTGATCGTGATGAACGACGGCGAGGTAGCGATGGACGGTATGCCGCGGCAGGTGTTCTCACAGGTGGAGCGCCTGCATGAGCTGGGCCTGGCGGCGCCGGATACGGTGGAATTGCTGTATCGGCTGCGGCGGGACGGAGTAGATGTGCCGCTGGAAAACCTGACGGTAGACGAGTGCGCCGATACCATTTGCCGCGCTTTCGGCGAGGCGGAAGGGAAGTAACATTGGAACCGATTTTGCAGATAGAGGACCTGACCCACACCTATTCAGCGGGGACACCGTTCCAGCGCAGCGCCGTGGAGGGGCTGAGCATGACTGTGGGCGCAGGGGAGTTTTTGGGCGTGATCGGACACACCGGGTCCGGTAAATCCACGCTGATACAGCATCTGAACGGGCTTTTGCAGCCCACGTCCGGGCGTATTCTCCTGGAGGGGAAGGATATCTGGGCGGATCCGAAGAAAATACGGGACGTACGCTTCAAGGTGGGGTTGGTGTTCCAGTACCCGGAATACCAGCTGTTCGAGGAGACGGTGTATAAGGACATCGCCTTCGGACCGAAGAACATGGGACTGGACGCGGAGGAGATCGACCGGCGGGTGCGGGACGCGGCGGTCTTTGTGGGACTGCACGAGACGCTGCTGGACAAGTCGCCCTTTGAGCTCTCCGGTGGACAGAAGCGCCGTGTGGCTATCGCGGGCGTCATCGCCATGGAACCGAAGGTGCTGGTGCTGGACGAGCCTACGGCGGGGCTGGATCCCCAGGGGCGGGACACCATACTGGCACAGATACAGGCCTATCACCGCGCCAAGGGCGCGGCGGTGGTGCTGGTGAGCCACAGCATGGAGGAGATCGCCAGAAATGTGGACCGCATCGTTGTGCTGTCCGATGGAAAGGTATATATGGAGGGCACGCCGAAGCAGGTGTTTGCCCGGGCTCATGAACTGGAGCAGGTGGGGCTGGACGTGCCTCAGGTGACGAAGGTGGCCGCCGCGCTGAAGGCGCGGGGACTGGATATCGATACAGCGGTATACACCGTGGAGGCGCTGGAGCAGAAGCTGCTGACGCTGAGGGGGGGTGCGTCTCCGTGCTGAAGGATATCACACTGGGACAGTTCTTCCCGGCGGATACGCCGGTACACCGACTGGACCCCAGGACAAAGCTGCTGTGCGTCATTCTGTACATCGTGGCGCTGTTCAGCGCCAAAAGCGTACTGACCTATGGAATCATGATCACGGTGCTGGCGGTGTCGGTGCTGGTGTCGCGGGTGCCGTTCAAGTCGTTGACAAAGGGCTTGAAGCCCGTCTATTTTGTGGTGGCCTTCACGGCCGTTATGAATATGTTTTTCACCGCCGGTACGCCGGTGGCGGATGTTTGGCTGCTGCGGAGCATCACCTGGGAGGGTGTTGTAGCCGCCGTGCAGATGGTGCTGCGGATCGTGATGCTCATCATGGGCACATTTTTGATGACGTACACCACCAGTCCCATCGCCCTGACGGACGGCATGGAGAGCCTGCTGGGGCCGCTGAAAAAGCTGCGCCTGCCGATCCATGAGCTGGCCATGATGATGTCCATCGCGCTGCGGTTCATCCCCACGCTGATCGAGGAGACAGACAAGATCATGTCGGCACAGAAGGCCCGCGGCGCGGACTTTGAGACAGGCAATATCTTCCGGCGTGCCAAAGCGTTGGTGCCCATTCTGGTGCCGCTGTTCATCAGTGCGTTCCGCCGTGCCGATGAACTGGCTACGGCTATGGAGTGCCGCTGTTACCACGGTGGTGAGGGGCGTACAGCCCTGCGGGTGCTGCGGTATAAGGCGGCGGACTGGCTTGTGCTGGCGGCGTTTCTGGCGCTGACGGCAGGCATTATCGTTTTGAAAAAGCTTGGCTTTTGAGTGAGAGGAGGCGGGGCCTATGCGGAATATCGCGCTGGTATTGATGTACAACGGCACCGCCTATCACGGCTGGCAGGTGCAGAAGACGGAGACCTCTGTGGCGCAGACGCTGGAAAAGGGCTTGTCTATGGTGTGCGGCCATCCGGTGAAGGTCATCGGCTGCGGACGGACGGACGCCGGCGTCCACGCGGAGCACTATGTGGCCAATTTCCGTACAGAGTCGCGGATACCGGTGGATCGCCTGCCCTTTGCGGTGAATACCCATATCCCGGAGGATATTGTGGTAAAGGCGGCCTATGAGGTAGCCGATGACTTTAACGCCATTGGGTCGTGCATCCAAAAGGAGTATACCTACCGTATCTACAACTCCCGGATCAAAAACCCCTTTTACGTTCACCGGGCGTATTTCTATCCCAAGAAATTGGATGAGGACTTGATGGACCGGGCGGCCCGGATGTTCGAGGGGACCCACGATTTCGCCGCTGTGCGGAGTGTGGGGACCAACGTGCGGAGCACCGTGCGGACTATCCACTACTGCCGTGTGACGCGGAATGGGGAACTGCTGGAGCTGAAGGTATGCGCGGACGGTTTCTTGTATAATATGGTACGTGCCATTACCGGCACGGTGCTGTACGCGGCGGAGGGGAAGCTGATGCCGGAGGACATCCCGGAGATACTGAATTCGGGCAACCGGACGCTGGCGGGGCCCACGGCGCCGCCGGGAGGGCTGTATCTCACGCGAGTATGGTATGAGGATGAACGGTTGAATGGATAACAACACCAACAACTGGAAAGAGTTTACCCTGGGCGACGTCCAGGAGGAGCATCCCCGGCGTGTGGCCAAGCGCAGCCGGAAGCCGCTGCTGGTACTGCTGATCGTGGCGGTACTGGCGGTAGCGGCGGTGACGGCGGCGGTGCTGCTGGACCGCAGCGGTTTTGATGGTCTGCGCCGCAAGGTCATTTACGCCAAGGCGGTGAAGGATGAAAACGGCTGCGCCCAGCTGTATCGTTACAGCAGCGACCAGTCGGGTCATTTTGCCTCGCTGGAGGGCAGCCTTGTGTCTGTGTCCATGCACCAACTGACGGTGCTGGATGAGCAGAACAAGACGCTGTATGACGAGGCGGTGAAGTTCCAATCACCGGCGTTGTCCGTCGGCGGCGGACGTGCCGCAGCCTATGACGTGGGCGGAACGGTGGTATACGTCCTGTCGGATAAGGGCCTGATGTACACACTGGACTGCGCCGGAGAGGTGCTCAGTGCATCGTTGAATACCAAGGGCTGGCTGACTGTGGTGTGCAGTGAAAGCGGCTGCAAGGCCGCGGTACGGGTCTATGACGGCAACGGAGAAGCGGTGTTCGCCTTCAAGTCGTCGGACCGCTTTGTGATGACGGCGGCGCTGTCCGCCGACAGCCGTACCTTGGCGGCGGTGACCATGGGGCAGGAAAACGGCACGTTTGCCAGCTATGTGATCTTCTACCGGGTGAACAGTGATCAGGAGGCCGGACGCTGCACCCTGCGGGGCAGCGTGGTCTATGATCTGATGGCTGCGGGAACCGGATTCTGCGCCGTGACGGAGGAGCAGTTGTGCTTCATTGACGGCAGCGGCGTGATGACTGCCGCCTATGATTACGGCGGAGACTATCTGCGGCGGGTCAGCATCAGCGGTGACGGCTATGCCGCTCTGCTGCTGGGTCGGTACCGTACCGGCACGCAGCACCGAGTGGTGACGGTGAACAGCGAGGGTCAGGAGTTGGCATCGCTGGAGCTGGACGCCGAGGTCAGCAGCCTGTCCGCTGCGGGACGATACGTGGCTGTGCTGTGCAGCGACCATCTGACGATCTATGACAAGCAGCTGCTCCCAGTGGCCGACCTGGAGGAAGTTAGCCAGGCACGGGAGGTGCTGATGCGGAGCGACGGCTCGGCTGTGCTGGCGGGCAGTACCGCCGCAAGCCTGTATCTGCCGTAAGCCGTGACGGGGCGAGGCCCTATGTGAGGTGATCACCAATGAGTGGAAATGTTGGGATTTTTGCGGATCTGATTTTACTGGCGCTGCTGCTGATCGGCTTGGTGCTGGGCTGGCGGCAGGGCTTTGTACAGGCACTGACACGCATTATCGTGGTGGTGGCGGCGCTGCTGCTGGCCAGCTGGATCGCCGGGAAGCTGGCGGAGCCGGCGGCCAGATGGCTGGAGCCGATCCTGTCAGAGAAGCTGGAGCAGCGGCTGACGGCCCAGGGCAACACCGACGACGCCGGCGAGATGCTGGCGGCCTTCGGCTTTGAGGGCGATACGCTGTCGGAACTGGTGGACAATGCCGTGGAGAAGGCCCAGCAGGCGGGCGAGACGCTGCTGAGCGCTGTGGTGTCCACCGCGCTGAAGTCTGCGGCCTACGCGGTGGTGTATGTGGTGTCGTTTTTGCTGCTGCTGCTTTTGCTGCGGCTGGTACTGACACCGCTGCATCTGTTCACAAAACTGCCGGTGGTCCACGGCATCAACGCCCTGCTGGGCGGTGTGCTGGGGCTGGTAAAGACGGCACTGCTGCTGTTTTTGGCAGTGTGGGTGCTGCAGAAGCTGCAGCTGCTGGTGACGCCGGAGCTGGTGAGCAAAACGGTGCTGCTCAAATTTTTCGCGCAGAACAGCCCCATCGATCTGATCGCAAAGCTGTGAAAGCGGCTATAATGGATATGCTTTTTGATAAGAGATAACGGAGGAAAACCATGCAACCGACTCTTTGTTCCAAATGTAAGAAGAATGTGGCCGTTGTGTTCATCTCCCGGATGAATGAGAAGAATGAGATGGTCAACGAGGGCCTGTGCCTTAAGTGTGCCGCCCAGCTGGGTCTGCCCCAGGTGGAGGACATGATGAAGCGCATGGGTATCACGCCGGAGGACCTGGAGAACATCAACAGTGAGATGATGCAGGCCTTCGGCGGCGCGGAGGAGCTGGATGCGCCGGTGGACGAGGGCGACGAGGACGATGAGGAAAGCGGCAAGACCGCTACGTTCCCGTTTCTGAACCGCCTGTTCAACAACGGCAGCAATCCGCCGGCCGAGCAGCAGCCGCCCCAGAACGGCGGTACTGGACAGCAAGGGACCGGCCGCAAGACGGAGAAAAAGCGCAAATTTCTGGATAACTACTGCATCAATCTGAGCCAACGTGCCCGGGAGGGCAAGTTGGACGCCGTTATTGGCCGGGAGCAGGAGATCGAGCGCGTGGTGCAGATTTTGAACCGCCGCCAGAAGAACAATCCCTGCCTGATCGGCGAGCCGGGCGTGGGCAAGACCGCCATCGCCGAGGGCCTGGCCCAGCGGATCGTCAAGGGCGAGGTGCCGTTCAAGCTGCGGCAGAAGGAGGTCTATCTGCTGGATCTGACGGCGCTGGTGGCAGGTACGCAGTTCCGCGGCCAGTTCGAGAGCCGGATGAAGGGCCTGATCGAGGAGATACGCAAGGCCGGCAACGTGATCCTGGTCATCGACGAGGTCCACAACATCGTGGGTGCCGGCGATGCCGAGGGCAGTATGAACGCCGCCAATATCCTTAAGCCTGCCCTTAGCCGGGGCGAGATACAGGTTATCGGTGCCACCACGTTCAACGAGTACCGTAAGCACATCGAAAAGGACACGGCGCTGGAGCGCCGCTTCCAGCCCGTTACCGTCAGCGAACCCAATGTAGAGGATACGCTGAAGATACTGCAGGGCATTGCCCACTACTATGAGCAGTTCCACGGTGTGTCCATCCCGCAGGGGGTGCTGCGCCAGGCGGTGCTGCTGTCCGAGCGCTATATCACGGACCGCTATCTGCCGGATAAGGCCATCGACCTGATCGATGAGGCCTGCTCCGACCGGAACCTCCACGATCCGGAGATCAACCGCCGGATGGAGCTGGAACAGGAGCTGTCCAATTTGACCTTTGAGCGCGAGAACCTGATGTCCGCCCAGCCGGCGGATGGTCAGCAGTTCACGGAGCAGGAACTGGACCAGCGGTACGAGCGCATCGCGGAGCTTCGCAGCCAGGAACTGCGGGTGACGGATGAGCTGAATGCCATCAGGGCCAAGGGGATGCCGGAGCTGACCATGGAGAACATTGCCCGGGTCATCGAGATGTGGACAAAGATCCCCGCCAGCAAGATCAAGGAAGAAGAGTTCAAACGTTTGGCGGAGCTTGATCAGCGGCTGCGCGCCCATGTGGTAGGCCAGGACGAGGCGATCGCCGCCGTGTCCGCCGCGATCCGCCGCAACCGCGTGGGTATTTCCCCCAAGCACAAGCCGGTGAGCTTCATCTTCGTGGGTCCTACCGGTGTGGGCAAGACGGAACTGGTCAAGCAGCTGGCTGACGATCTGTTCAATGCGCCGGAGAGCCTGATCCGCCTGGATATGTCCGAGTTTATGGAGAAGCACTCTGTCTCCCGTATTGTGGGCAGTCCTCCGGGCTATGTAGGCTACGACGAGGCGGGGCAGTTGACGGAGAAGATACGCCGCAAGCCCTACTCCGTTGTGCTGTTCGATGAGATCGAAAAAGCGCACCCGGATGTGCTGAATGTGTTGCTGCAGATTTTGGACGACGGACAGATCACAGACGCCCACGGACGGAAGGTGAATTTTGAGAACACCGTCATCGTGATGACCTCAAATGCAGGGTCCGACACTAAATCCGCCGGTGCAGTGGGCTTCGGCGGCAGCACTGATGACCAGGGCAGGGAGCGAATCATGAAGGCACTGCAGGACTTCCTGCGGCCGGAGTTCCTGAACCGCGTGGACGAGATCGTGTGCTTCAACCACCTGACAAAAGAGAACTTTGCCGGGATCGCCCGTATCATGCTGGATGAGTTGAAAGCCTCGCTGGGCGACAAGGGCTATACCCTCCGCTATGACGAGGCACTGGTGGACTATTTGGTAGAGAAATCCTACTCTTTGACTTACGGCGCCCGAAACCTGCGGCGCCTGATCCAAAAGGAGCTGGAGGACCCCATGGCCGCCCGGATCATCGATGCGTTCGAACATCCCATTACGCAGATCAGCGCCACCGTACGCGACGGCGCGGTGCAGCTGTACACATTGTGAGGTGAGTCTATGCTGTTTCGCAAGGATATGGACCCCCGGTGCGCATACTGCGCCAAAGGAAGCCGCATTGGCGAGGACAAGGTAGCCTGCGTCAAGCGGGGTGTCGTGATGCCGGAGGACCACTGCGGCGCATTTAAGTACGATCCCCTGAAGCGGGTGCCGCCCCGGCCGATGAAGCTGGATACGGACAAGCTGCGGGAAGAGGATTTTCAACTGTAAGCACAATAGGCAGCCGCCTCTGGGCGGCTGCCCGTGCAGTGAAAGGAGAATGGCATGACTGTTAAAAAAGTATGGGCGGTGTACTTTAGCGGGACCGGCACCACGAAGAAAACAGTCGATCGCATCGCCCACCGTCTGGCAGAAGCGTTGGGCACAGACTGCGAAGTGTATGACTACACGCTGCCTGCCGCACGCCGACAGGAGCTGACCATTCCGTCCGGTGATGTGGCCGTAGTGGGTTGTCCCACCTACGCTGGGCGCGTTCCAAATCTGCTGATGCCGTACCTGCGGGATATGGTGCACGGCGAGGGTGCTTTGGCGGTGCCTGTGGTGCTGTTCGGCAACCGCAATTACGATGACGCACTGATGGAGCTGTCGCAGCTGCTGACGGCTGACGGCTTTTCCTGCGTGGCCGGAGGGGCCTTCGTGGGGGAACACAGCTTTTCCCGTACCTTAGGCGCGGGTCGGCCCAGTGGGGCGGATATGGCGGAGATGGATGCCTTTGCCGAGCATGTGGCCGCCAAGCTGGTAGCGGGAGATACTGCGCCCGTCACTGTGGGCGGCTGCGATCCCATACGGCCCTACTACACCCCCCGTGACCGTCATGGAGAACCCATCAATATCCTGAAGGTCAAGCCCAAGACGGATATGACAAAATGCGGGGGCTGCGGGCTATGTGCTGCCCGGTGTCCCATGGGAAGTATCGACCCGGCGGACGTGTCCCGGATCAATGGTGTGTGCATCAAGTGCGGTGCCTGTGTCAAGGGCTGTCCCAGCGGTGCTAAGCATTTCGATGATCCCGGGTATCTATACCACAAGAGCGAACTGGAGGAGATCTACGCCCGTCCGGCAAAGAACGAGGTGTTTCTGTAAGTATCAAAGAGGCAGGCGGCGGAGATAATACATAAGCTGTGCTGATGACGTGAAGCCTTCCATTCCAAGTGGACAAAATGTAGAATTGACCGTTGACAAACGGCACAGTGTATGGTAGTCTAACAAACCTGTCCGGGAGGGCGGAGCGCGTGTAAAGCGAGTCAATGAAAAATGTCTAAAAAAGGTAAAATAGTAGTT
>OICH01000889.1_pt1 | contig 10379 bp, 11 predicted proteins | sample 1581271 | NCBI WGS metagenome assembly OICH01 (sample SAMEA3882547, study PRJEB24775) | human gut metagenome | biome: human-associated habitat; feature: intestine environment; material: feces | place: Netherlands | collected 2009/2010 | reverse complement strand
GAGCATCTGAAAGAGCCATAATTCTAAAAAATGGTTTTAATCGTTAATATTGTTATTGATTACTTGCAAAGTTTTGCCAACTCATCCTTATGAGCAGCATAAAACTTCCTCTGTTCCTCTCCGGAAAGAGCTGAGTACTGCTCCAGGATAGAGGAGTTTTCTTCGCCGTCTTCCGGCTTATCCACTACGGCTTTATGTCCCATACCAGCCACCATTTCAGCGGCCTTCTGGCTCGCCTTCGTATCGGCTTCTTCCTCAAGCTGGTTTTTCTTGAGGGCAACGGATGCGTGGAGCTTGACATTCTCCTTTTCCAGGGCTTCGACACGCTCACAAAGATCTTTAATAGAGGATTGGATTTCTTTAATCCCATTCTTCATTTCTGCCCCAAAAGGGGCAAGCTCTTGTTTGAGCGCATCAACGATATTTTGATCAGACTTGAATAGTGCCATACTTATGACAAAACCGTTGCGTTTTCATACCACTCCAGGAAAATCGACCCAGGGTATTACATCATCAATCAGGCCCAGGGAAACAGCATCTTCCGCCACAAAAACCTTGCCGGAAAACGCATCCGCAGATAAACCGGGACGTCCTGAAGCCACAAATTCCTGAAACCGCCCGGCGATCTTGTTGCACAAATCCCTGTAATAGGCGATTGCCTCCGTATTCATCGGGGTTTCCGGATGCTTGAAAACAGCATCATCATTCGTGATGGTCAATATTTCCTCACTCTTGGCATTCCACAGGCTGATGACCGTCCCGATACTGCCAACCAGCGCCGTTTCCGTCACGACCACTTGATCACAAGCGGAAGCCAAATAATAGGCGGCAGAGCAGCACATGCCTTTGACATAAGCCACTGTTTCCACTGGCAGAGATTTAATCAATTCTGCTGTTTCATGACAGCCTTGCACGTCACCTCCCGGAGAGTCAAAAATGAAAACAACTTCATCAATGTTCCCGGCAGCACCCTTTATTTCCTTCACGATGGACTGATAATTCGTGCCGCCCAGGACTTCATTCAACGGCACGCCGTCACCGTATAGAGGCCCAATCACGTCAATCACCAAGGATGACCCAATTACCCGCGCTTTTTGGCGTGTCTGGATGAAAAATGAGAAGTCAAAATCCGGATTCCCTGCGGCTTTCAGTTCCAGGCTCTTCCGCTGGCGAATCTTCGCCAGCCATGCAGTTTCTTCACAATATAACGGTTTCATCACATTAAAACTTCCTGATATAATCCGGAGAGATTTCTACTCCAAATTCTGCTTCAGCTTCACGGCGCAACTTCTCCGCAATGGCGGCTTCCCTGGCACGTATTCTCAAATGGTCCTCAACCTGCGTTCCGTTTTCCTCACAGATTTCTGTGAGGTTTTTAATACCGGCATTGTACTCTTTCAACTGGCTGTTGGAGTCGCGGCCCATGTCTACGCTTGGACGCTTGGCGCGGCTGAACATCATGTTCCACCAGCCTTCCGCGTGCGGGATGTCCTCCCGCTGGATACCTACGGCCAAGATATACTGTACAAGCAGTCTGGCAGCATCTTCAAGCAGCGTGGCCCGATCTCGCGTGGTATTGTCAAATTTGGACAGAGACATTCTGTTCCCAACGCCGCTTGAGTCCGGATTGACCACGATATCATAGGGCACGCCCACCCCGGATAAAACGCCCTTCAGAAGCCGTTCTGAAAAACTCATGTAGTTCGGAGAGGGGCGCTCAATCTTCAGGGAGTCAAGGGAATCTTCAGACTTCAAAAATACAATTTGCTTATCACCAGTATTCCGGATGAGCACCTCCCCATTATTGGACGGTTTGTCATAAGCCTGCGTTATGTCAACTTCTCCCGTTTCGTTCTTTTTTACCAGGGCAATTTGTGACGCAATCTTCATGGCCCCAAGTTCGGCTGTATTGATATCATCAATGTATCGGAATTCCTTGAGGCCATGAGAGAAGAGAGGCTCGCCCCGGCAGGTGGAAAGAAAGTCGTCATCCACGATATGAAGTATTGAGGATGCCGGGATGATTTCACCTCCCCCTGGTTCGTCGCCGTCCAGCCAATAAGCGATTTCACGTCCCATGCGATTGGTTATGACGCCGTGCAGCACGTTCAATCCCTTATATTTTCCGGAGTCAATAAGGCCATTTTTAGGAGAGCAAACACGGTTTGCCCGGATAAATTGCAGTTGAGGAAACCCCGTCTTGCTTTCCGTCAACATTACAAAGCAATCCCCATCAATGTCGATGGCGGTGGAGATCAGATACAGGAGCGAGTGAAAATTCTTTCCGTTCACGCATGCAACTTTGTAAAACGCCTTGATGTACTCGTCATACTTCGCCGCAACTTCCGGATTCTTGCACAGAGATTTGAACAGAAACGCTTTCCCGATAGAGTATTCAGCCTTCATGTTCACGGCGCCTTTTACAACGCCATTATTTTTGTACAACAGACGGGATGCGGAAATAAGGTTCTTCCGGGTAAGGTTCCCGGAAAGCTGTTCCGGTTCTTTGAGATAATTCGGAAGCCGCTGCAGCCCGTCATCATAACTGCCGCTCTTGTAAATGGGGCGGCTTGAAAACGGCCGGCCGAACTGATCCAAAATCTGGACATTTCCTGCTTTCATCGAAACACTATCCTTGCAACGTTATTCCCTCCTTCAAACCGGCCATGCTCAAGAGAACGAATAGCAATCCCCAAAGCTTCCACCCATAAATCAATAGTCATGGAACCTGGCGCGAACTGGAATGAACTGTCCCCCACGTTCCCTTGAGTGATTTCCTTTCCCTGGTTTTCAATGATATCTTCAACAGCCTTATCCAAAGCTTCTTTCAAACGGGGTATGCGTTCATCAGCGTCCACCGCCCCCCAAGCATAAAGAGCTTTTGCAATCCGTAACATACAAATGCGGCCCCGTTGCGTTTCCTCTACGGCAGACACGCAGGCTTTTACTTGAACCTATACTTTTCCCGTTGCATTGTTGGAATAGTTGCATGAAATTTTTCAACTCCATGCATGCAAAAACACAGATGACCCATGACCCAGTTCGAGCCTCTACGCTCAAGGAGACTCCCTTTTTCGGCCTATTTCAGACTATTTTTCATCCTTCCGTGTGCTCAACATTATCACAATAATGAACACATTTTATAATATATTATTCTAAATAAACATATTAATTCCTACCGGGACTACCACTTTTTTTTTGAAAGAAAGTGGTTACTCCCGGCAATAACAGGCCTTTTTCCTTTCTTGCAGCGTTGCAGAACAATAGCCGGGGCTAATCCGGTTACGGCATCCTCCGGGGAAGAATAGGCCCATGCATATGCACTCTCCCGGCTTCTCTCTCCCGTTCCGCCCGGACATCTTCCGGAAATACGCCGCCCTTCCGGGAAATAATAAAAAAACTCCCTTCCGTTAACCGCGGAAGGGAGCTGAATGGAAACAGGAATCCAAGTTTGCCGTTACTTGCGGCGGCGGCGCATCGCCAGGCCAGCCAGGCCCAGCAGGCTCAGGGAAGCCGCTGCGGGTTCCGGAACCACATAGGAAACGCTGTATCCGTTTCCATCCTTGGTAATCATATAAGAACCAACTTCGGCATTAGTCAAATCGTCCACAGCGGTGAGGGAATCAATGCCTGCAATGCCGCTGAGCATTTCCAAGGAAGTGTCCGTGCCGTCAAAAGACATATTGCTTCCCAGGGTAACCAGGTTCCTGGTCAGGATTTGATGACCGCTGGCAGTTACTCCGCTGGCGGTGCCTCCGTCAAGAGTCAGCGTAGCGGTCAGACTTGCTATCTTGGCATTGTATGAACTACCGTTGGAGGAAGTAAGGTTCATGATGCCCGTGGCTCCCAAATTGACGTAAAATCCTTCCCCACCCTGGCTCTTGGTATAAGCCAGGTTAAACGTGCCGTAGTTGTTCAACGTCGTGCGCTCACCATCGTTGCCGCCGTCATAACTGTTGAAGGTCAGCGTAGATGATTGATCAATATCAATAGAACAGCCGCCCTGGAATTTTTTTACGTTCCCTACAGTCAAATCCGCACCGTTTTGCAGGGCAAGCTTCAATGTCCAGCCTTCCAGCTGGGAAATGCTGCCGCTCGCGCCGGAAACGGAAATAAGAGACCATGCGTTGGAATTGGGCGTGCCGGGACCGGTTCCTGCCGACGGCCAGGAATCTGAACCGGTGATGGACCAGCTGGATTCTGTCTGCCAAAGCTCCTGGGTAATGCTCTCACCGCCGTTCCATACAAAATCGGCATGAGCCATTCCCGCCAGAGCAATGAGCGTAATGAGTGTCTTCTTCATTATCAGAGGAATATATAACAATAGTAATGACGGAATCATCTAACGGAAAGATGACCAGCATACTTGCCTCACAGAGGCTTGGGCTTCAATAACGGATTTTCAATCCGTTTCATGTGCCGGAGTGGATGGAGGGTTGCATGTGGCAGATGTCTTGCGGCATGGGGAAATTAATCTTTATTTTTAAAGTAACTTTTTTATATTAAAAATATTACATTTTGTTAAAATGTGATATTGGTGTCAAAATTGTTTCCAAAAAAACAACAGGAAATGCCCGCCACGGCAGGGAGTTTTTTTGGAGGAAAAATCATCCTGAAAACAGGGTTGAAATGATACTTAAATTATTTTTCCACAATATTTAGTATTGATTCCGGGTTGAAAATCCGCATGTTGCCGCCGCAGAGGGAAACCGCCGTCAAATAAAGAACATTCCAGAAATTATTCATCGCCGGAGAAAAACATCTGTCTTGCCTCCCGCCGCTTCCGCCATCAAGGGCATCACGCAATCCCCTGCCTGCAACTATCCCTCAACGGAAGGCCTGGCACTTATTCCTCCACAGAACACGGCTTTGCCACGCTTTTTCAAAACGCGCCAGATTCCCCAATACCCCAGCAGTTCACCTCTGACGGCGGCAGCCGCCGGAAAAGAGGCATCACCAGGAATTGCCGCATCTGGCGGGCCGTATCCGGACAAAACGGAAAATTCCCCGCCATAAGGATCATTTCTTTCCCTGTACTCCGGCCATTTTCCGGAACCTGTCCGCAAGCAGGAATCCGGTGGCCGCCCAAAGAAAGGAAATGGCGGCTCCGGCCAGCATGGCCCACGGAGAATGGGCCCCCAACACGTTAAAGTAGCTTTTCAGCCATGCGCTGACGGCGTCGCCGCCACGGTAAAGGACTGTATCAATAAAGCTCTTGGCTTTATATTTTTCTTCCGGGGACAATACGGAATTCAGCATTTCACGGCCGGGACGCACCATTCCGTATTCCCCGATGCGGCGTACCGCCATCACCACGGCCACGACGGCAAATACCGGAGCGAAAGCCATCCATACAAAACCCAGGGAAATAAGAACAGGAACAGCCGCCAGCAACGCCGCCAATCCGAATTTCCGAACAATGCGTCCCGCGAGAAATACCTGAAGCAGCATGGTACACCCCTGAACAACAACGTCCAGCACTCCGAATACCTGCGTCTGGCGCACCGGATCAGGAAAGGAAGACGCTACAACGCTCATCAGCTCAAAATACAGGAACGTATTGGTCCCGGCCAGCAGGATGATGAACAGCCCGATGCCCATCAGGAAGGGAGACCGGAATACGGCAGACGCCCCGGCAAACGGATTCCCTCCCAGAGGGCGTTCCCGGCAATCGGCCGGAAGACGAACTCCCGTTTCCGCATCTTCCGGGGAATTCCCGTCACACCAGCGGTGCAGGTACATTCCCGCCAGCATCGCCAGCGCCAGAAGAACAGCGGCGGCAAGGAACAACCACAGAAGGCCGGCCACTCCGGCAAGGGCGGCCGTCACCGCCGGCCCCGTCATGGCCCCAAGACTGCTTCCGCTGGCAATCAGGGCAAACAGGCGTTTCATCTGCCCCGGCTTCATGACGTCCGACAACACGCTCCACGCCACGGAAACGGTAAGCAGGTTAAATACGGACAGCCACACATAAAACGAACGGGCCGTCCAGATATTTCCCGGGCATGCCAGCACGAGCGCCGCGAAAACCGCCAGGTTAAGAATGAAAAAACCGTACGTCCACGGAAGAATGGCCTTTCTCCGCACCTTTGAGGAAACCCATCCAAATAAAAACTGGACTCCTATGGAAGCGGCGAAAGTAGCCGTAAAAAGCCACTGCAAACTCTGAACGCCTCCGGCAATGCCCATCGTTTCCCGGACCGGCCTCAACATGGAATAGGCCAGGAACAACAGGAAAAACAGGAGGATTCCCCCCACTGCGGCAGGCAATTCGCGGGTTTCCGCATGCAGCACCTTTTCCAGGCTCCGGCACAGGCGTTCCTTCATTCCGCTGGACATGTCCGGAATTTACCATGCCCGGAAGATTTTTTCACTTAAATCGTCCCGTTCCCCAAAAATCCGCCTTTCTTTCACCTCCCTGCCGGAGTTTCTCCTTCCAACTGGACTTGCAGGATAAGCCGGATTATGCTGGGGCATCCCATTCCCTCATGTTTCCCGCCTCATCAGGAATCATGAAGCGCTCCCATGAACCAGAGAAAAATCATCCATGTGGATATGGATGCCTTTTACGCATCCATAGAACAGCGGGACCATCCCGAATACCGCGGCAAGCCCATCGCCGTAGGCAGGCCGGAAATGCGCGGCGTGGTGGCGGCGGCCAGTTATGAGGCGCGCCGTTTCGGAGTGCGTTCCGCCATGCCTTCCATGAAAGCTCTCAAGCTTTGCCCCCATCTGATTTTCACCCGCAACCGCATGGATGTGTACAAGGCCGTCTCCGCGCAGATACACGCCATTTTCCACCGTTACACAGATCTGGTGGAACCCCTTTCCCTGGATGAAGCCTTTCTGGACGTCACGGAAAACAAGCCGGGCATTCCGCTGGCCGTCGACATTGCGAGGAGGATTAAGAAGGAAATCCGCCGTGAACTTCACCTGACGGCCTCCGCCGGCGTTTCCTACAATAAATTCCTGGCAAAAATCGCTTCCGATTACCGCAAGCCGGATGGGCTGTTCACAATCCATCCATCCCGGGCGGAAAAATTCATCGCGGCACTTCCCATTGAAGCTTTCTGGGGAGTCGGGCACGCCACCGCCGAACGCATGCGCGCCCTTTCCATCACCAACGGGGCGCAGCTCCGGGCACGGGACAAAGACTTCCTGGTAAGGCATTTCGGCAAGACAGGAGCCATCTTCTACAACTTCGCCCGCGGTGTGGACGACCGCCCTGTGGAACCTTCCCGCATGCGCAAATCCGTGGGTTGTGAAGAAACCTACCGGGAAAACGTCACCAGGGCGGAAGCGCTGGAACAACGCCTCCCCCTGCTGGCGGAAGAACTCGCGGGGCGGCTGGCCCGTTCCGGCTTCCGGGGAAACACCCTTACCCTGAAGGTTAAGTTCCCGGACTTTGTCCAGAAGACCCGCTGCGCGACCGTTCCGGAAATCCTGACGGAGAAAGAAGGCATCCTCCCCCTGGCCCGCACCCTGATGGAAGAACTGGATTCCGGGGACCGTACATTCCGCCTTCTGGGGCTGTCCGTCTCCCATCCCCAGGAAGAACAGCGGCAGGGCATTTGGGAACAGCTCTGGCTGGAGCTGGAGTATTAACTCTTCCACAGACTGCCATATTTTCAGGACTCTCCCCTTAAAAACGGCAATATCCACAAGATATTGTTTCAGGAATGAGCAAAACCCGCTCCAACCTGGTCATAAGCCATATGAATCAGGAAGAACGGAGACACTGGGCGTCATGGATAGGCATGATTGCGGAAGGCGTGGCTGGAGTCATGGCCGTGGATGGAGGGATTCCCGCCTCCCGGGACGTACCCGATCCCGGCCCTGCCCGTACGCGCCGCCCCCTCACGGAAACGGAAAAACGCATTATCGAACACCAGGGAACGGAACCGCCCTTTTCCGGGGAATTCGTCAGCTTATTTGAAACGGGCATCTATTCCTGCCGCAAATGCGGTGCTCCTCTGTTCCGGTCGGAAGACAAATTCGATGCCGGATGCGGCTGGCCCTGTTTTGATGATTCCCTGCCGGACGCCGTCACAAGCGTCCATGCGGGCTGCGGGCGGCGCACGGAAATCACATGCGCCCGCTGCGGAGGCCATCTGGGACACATTTTCAATGGAGAACGCCTGACTCCGAAGAATATGCGCTACTGCGTCAATTCCCTTTCCCTGGAATTCCGGGCAGCCCCTCTTCCGATAGCGGCGGATGCCCCCCGTTAAAGGGGCGCGGCAAGAAAAAATATCCGGCCGCCCTCCCACGCGCTGCCGGGCGCGGCCGCCGCAGCGGAATTTACCCAAAAATCCGTTCACGGCCCCGGAGTCTCAGCAGGCAACAGGAAATATCCTTGACCCGCAAAACCCTTGCCGACAGCAGGATACGCCTTTCAGCCCAACCTGTTTCCCCCGTGCCGGGAAACAGGGGGGATTAGCTTGACTTTCCCGCAATGTCGCCTATTCTGGTTCAAGCATTATTTGCAACCACTCACACTTATTATGACCGACCGCAGAATTGTTATCACCGGCATCGGAGTGATCAGCCCCCTGGGCAATGATCTCGCATCCACCTGGGAAGCCATGAAGGCTGGCCGCAGCGGCATTGACACCATCAAATCCATGGATGTTACCGGCTACTCCACGAAAATCGCCGGTGAAGTCAAAGATTTCGATCCCGCCCCGTACTTCAAGACGCCCAAGGACGCCCGCCGCGTGGACCGCTTCACGCACTTTGCCATGGGCGCTGCCGGAATGGCTCTCAAGGATTCCGGGCTGGATCTGGAAGCGGAGGACAAAACCCGCATCGGCGTCATGGTGGGCAGCGGCATCGGCGGCCTCGGCACGCTGGAAAGCCAGCATGCCACGCTTCTTTCCAAAGGGCCTGCCCGCGTGTCCCCCTTCATGATTCCGTACATGATCAGCAACATTGCCTCCGGTCTCATCTCCATGGAATACGGCCTCGGCGGTCCGAACATGTCCATCGTCACGGCCTGCGCCACCTCCAACCACAACATCGGGGAAGCCTGGCGCATCATGAAATTCGGGGATGCCGACGTCATGGTCTGCGGCGGGGCGGAAGCTACCATCCTGCCCACGGGCGCTCCCGCAATGACGAGCCCCAGCGGGCCTCCCGCCCGTACGACGTGGACCGCGACGGCTTCGTCATGGGCGAAGGCGCCGGCGTTGTCATTCTGGAAACGCTGGAACACGCCCAGAAGCGCGGCGCAAAAATTTACGGGGAACTCGTCGGCTACGGCATCTCCGCGGACGCCTACCACCTTACCGCCCCGGACCCGGAAGGCCGCGGCGCTGCCCGCTGCATGAAGATGGCTCTGGAACACGCGGGAATGAAGCCGGAAGAAATCGACTACGTCAACACGCACGGCACCTCCACTCCGCTGGGCGACATCTGCGAAATCAAGGCCATCAAGGCCGTTTTCGGCGACCACGCTAAAAACGGACTGCTTATCAGCTCCACCAAATCCATGACCGGCCACCTCCTGGGCGCCGCGGGAGGCGTGGAACTGGCCGCCTGCCTGATGGCCATGCAGGACAACATCATCCCGCCCACCATCAATGTGGACAACCAGGATCCGGAATGCGACCTGGACTGCGTGCCCAATAAGGCCCGTGAAACCAGGGTGGACGCCGTCCTGAGCAATTCCTTCGGCTTCGGGGGGCATAACTCCTCCGTCATCGTGAAACGATTCGCCTGACCCTTTCAGGCCTCTCCTTTCCGGCGGAAGCGCTGATGTTTGCGGCCACCGCAGCCATCGCGCTTCCGCTTTTTTCATTTAAAAGCCATGCCCGCCAAAACGCACCAGGACATTCTGCTCATGCGCTGGGCCCTGTTCTCCGTAGCCGGGCTTATCCTGCTCGTGGCGCTCTATTCCCTGGGCCTTACTCCCATCTGGGCCCGGGAGCTGAAGGAAGCCATGGCCTCCGCCCCGTTTCTGCTTCCCCCGGACGCCCCCGCCCTTTCTCCCGGCACGGGATTCCTGCTGTGCATGGCGTTGACGCTGGCTCTTGTTTACGATTTGCTGCTCATCCGCGGCACGCTCCGCAAAACGGCCGTTCTGGCCGCTTTCCTCCTTCTTCTGGCCAGCTTTACCCCGGTGCTGGGGCTGTGGGGCCTTTTCTTCAATGCCATCCCATGCCTGCTCTCCGCAGGAAGCGCGGGCACGCTCGCCATCCTCTGGCCCCAAACGCCCCCCGCCCGGCGTCATTCCGAACCTCCTTCCGCTCATGAATAATCTGGACTATCCCATACCCGTGCTTGAACTGGTAACCGCCCTGAAACAGCTTCCGGGACTTGCGATCCAGCGACTGATGGAAAAAGGCTACGGCTTCGGTGGCGAGGGCGACTGGAAAACA
>OICH01000888.1_pt1 | contig 10397 bp, 10 predicted proteins | sample 1581271 | NCBI WGS metagenome assembly OICH01 (sample SAMEA3882547, study PRJEB24775) | human gut metagenome | biome: human-associated habitat; feature: intestine environment; material: feces | place: Netherlands | collected 2009/2010 | reverse complement strand
CCAATGTTCTTTTTATCACGGTTTTATCCGGTATGCCACGCTGAATACGCTGTATTTCCATATTCTGATATGCGGTCATTGCAGGAAATAATGCCGGTGTTTCGATCATACTTCCAATCCGTTTACGCTGTTTCTATAATTCCACAGTTTCTGATTTTCCCCATAAGGAAAGCGTGCCGCTTGTCGGAAATGCAAGTCCCGTGACCAGTCTTAAAAAAGTAGTCTTGCCAGCCCCATTCTGACCGATAAAACCATAAATTTTACCCTTTTTTATCTGCAAATTTATGTGGTCCAATGCCAGTGTCTGCTTATACTCTTTCGTTAAAGACCGGGCTTCTAAAATAACTGAATTCATCTTCCGAACCTCCTTTACCAAAAACAGTATAACGAACATTCTTAAAGAATTCCTTAAGCAGAGATAAGAAGACATTAAAAAAACATAAAGCCAGGGAACTTTTATTCCTTAGCCTTATGCAGACGATAACCAATGCCCCAGACCGTATCTATAAATTCTTTATCCGGACAAACCGCTTTTAATTTGTTACGCAGATTACTGATATGAACATTAAGCGTATTGTCTTCCACAAAATATTCTGTATTCCACACACTCTGAAAAAGATTTGACTTTGAGAATACTTTGTCCGGATATTTCATCAGCAATTTCAGAATGGCAAATTCTTTTGCGGTTAAAGCCAATTCCGCTTCCTTCAAAAATGCCGTATTCTTTTCCAGATCCAGACATAAATCCCCATATTGTAAACAGGCAGCCGAACGATTTTCAAACTGTACTCTGCGCAGATTGCTTTCGATTCTGGCAAGCACTTCTTCCATATCAAAAGGTTTTGTAATGTAATCATCTGCCCCAAGACGAAGCAGATCAATTTTATTCTGTGTCGTTTTTTTCGCTGAAATAATAAGAACCGGTATCGTAAATTGTCTGCGTATATCTGCCAGAATAATATCGCCGCTTCGATAGGGTAGCATAATATCAAGTATGATCAGATCAATTTTTTCTTTGTGTAAGAAATCCAGAACATGGAGTCCATCATATTGACTGTACACAACATATCCGTTTTCTTTCAGGAAATCTGTTAACAGCGTATTGATTTCCACATCATCTTCAATTATTAATATTTTATCCACTTGTGTACCTCTTTTTTACAGGCAATAACCTTCTTCCCTGAGTTTCTTTCCCTCTTCGATATAAGAAAGTGCACTCTCTTTTAACCCTGCAATTTCTTCTTCCGTCAATGCCCGCGTGACCTTCGCCGGTCTGCCCATAACCATGCTGCCGTCCGGGATATTCTGGTGTTCGAGCACAAGGCTTCCGGCTGCGATGAGACAGTTTTTTCCGATCACACTGCCGTTCATCACCGTTGCGCCCATGCCGATTAATGTGTTGTCCCCGATCGTGCAGCCATGAATTACCGCATTATGTCCTACCGTCACATAATCACCTACGATGGTTGGATCCACTTTAGAAGTGTGGACCGTACAGTTATCCTGAATGTTTGTCCCTTTTCCGATGACAATTTTATTGTCATCCCCACGCAGCACTGCATAAAAAAGAATGGTACTGTCCGCACCGATGGATACATCCCCCATCACTACCGATTCCTTTACGATATTGGCGGATGCCGCTATATTTCCCGTTGTTTTTATCATGACCGATTTCCTCATTTCTTCATTTCATACTGTTTTTAGTATAACATCTCCGTTTTTTCTTCTCAACATGCTCCTGGAAAAGAAAAAAGCGAGGACATCAGCAGATGCTCTCGCTCGACTCCATTTTACGATTTATTCGTAAATGTGTTTCTTTTTATCTTTTGCTTTCGCCTGTTTTTTCTTTAACGGGTGTTTTGGATTCTTATCTGACATAGTAATCGCCTCTTTTCCTCATATTCATATGTCAAATTTGTTTCCTTTGTTATGCCTACGTTATAGCACTGTATTCTGGCAATGTCAACCCTGTCTGTTAATTATTTTGTGTTTTTTCTGTGAATATGATAAATTTACTCATTTTAACGCAAGTTGTCAGGCATTTTGTGTTTGTGTTTTTTCTGTGAACTTACAAAATCCTCCAAAAAAAGCCATTGACATTTTAAATTTTCATCCCTATAATGATAAAAGTTCGGTTGCTAACTATTTAAAATCATTTTAAGAAAGGAGTGATTTCTTGCAGGATTTCGATGAAGAACAACTCAAAGAAATTCATATGGGCCGCCTGATCCAGGTACTGTCCCATCAGATGAAACGGAAAAGCTGTGTGAACTCCATGATCAACGACGATGGTCTGACCACCATGCAGAAACATGTGTTGAAATTTCTTCTTCTGGAAACCCTTCACAAGGTTGTCTACCAGAAAGACATCGAAGAAGAATTTCAGATCCGCAAATCCACGGCGACCGGAATGCTGCAGCTTCTCGAAAAAAATGGTTTTATTGTGCGGGAAAGCGAAAAAAAAGATGCCCGTCTGAAACGCATCATTCCTACAAAGAAAGCGGAAGCACTCCGTCCGAGCATCCTTGCACACATAAGGCAGTCGGAAACACAGCTTACGACAGATATTTCCGAAGCTGATGTTCTGACCTGTAAAAAAGTGCTCTACCAGATGCTCTATAACGTATCAGAACATAAGGAGGTATGTAAAAAAAATGAATAAGAAACTTTTACAATCCGTCCGGGAATACAAAAAGCAATCCATCATTACCCCTCTTTTGGTTACATTAGAGGTACTGATGGAAGTATTGATTCCTCTGGAAATGGCAAAAATTATTGATATTGGCATTGCAGAAGGAAATCTCGGATATATTATCCAAAGAGGACTTATCCTTGTAATTATGGCAATGATGTCCCTGTTTTTCGGTGTACAGGCCGGAAACTTTGCAGCAATTGCCGGAGCCGGATATGCCAAAAACCTGCGGCACGATATTTATTATAAAGTACAGGATTTTTCCTTTAAAAATATTGACCATTTTTCCACGTCCGGTCTTGTAACACGTATGACTACCGATATCACAAATATCCAGATGGCTTACATGATGAGTATCCGCCTGCTGGCAAGGGCTCCGATCATGATTATTTTATCCTGGGTTATGACCCTGACGCTCAGCAGAAAAGCTGCGCTCTTATTTTTAATCGTCATTCCGGTACTCGGTGGCACGCTGTTATTTATCGCAAAAAAAGCCCATCCACATTTCATTAAGGTGTTTGACGAATATGATGAATTAAACAATTCCGTACAGGAAAATGTAAATGCCGCCCGCGTGGTAAAGGCATTTGTCCGTGAAGATTATGAAATTGGTAAATTCCACGGTGTTTCCAAATATGTTTATCAACTTTTTACCACAGCGGAAAAGATCGTTGCCTGGAATTCCCCAGTTATGCAGTTTGTCATGTATGCTGTGATTATGATTCTTATTTACATTGGCGGAAAAGGCATCGTAACCGGAACCATGGAAACCGGTGCACTTACTTCCATTATTGTATATGCCTTACAGATCATCGGTTCCCTGATGATGGTAACATCTGTGTTTGTCATGATCATGATTGCCGGTGCATCGACCGACCGTATCACGGAAGTACTAAATGAGATTCCGGAAATGCGCGATCCTGCTGATGCTGTAACTTCCGTTACCGATGGTGATATTATTTTCGACCATGTCGGTTTCAGTTATGCCGGTGAAGGTGGAAATCTTTCCTTAAAAGATGTCAATCTGCATATCAAATCCGGTCAGACCGTAGGGATCATCGGTGGAACCGGAAGTGCAAAATCAACGCTTGTACAGCTGATTCCGCGTCTATATGACGTCACCGAAGGAAGTGTAAAAGTTTCCGGTATCGATGTGCGCAAATATAATCTGGAAGCCCTGCGCGATCAGGTTTCCATGGTGTTGCAGAAAAACGTCCTGTTCTCCGGAACAATTTACGACAATATCCGCTGGGGCAACGAAAATGCTACCGATGAAGAAGTACAGAATGTCTGTAAACTGGCACAGGCCGATGGGTTCGTCCGCGAATTTCCGGATGGTTACAATACACAGATTGTCCAGGGTGGAAACAACGTATCCGGTGGGCAGAAACAGCGTCTTTGTATTGCCCGTGCCCTGCTGAAGAAACCAAAAATTCTGATCCTTGATGATTCTACCAGCGCCGTGGATACCAAAACCGATGCGCTGATCCGCAAGGCTTTCCGCGAGGAAATTCCAAACACGACAAAGATCATCATTGCACAGCGTGTTTCTTCCATTGAAGATGCCGACTTGATCATTGTCCTTGAAAACGGTGAGATTTCCGGCATTGGTACATCCGAAGAACTGTTAAAAACCAATGCTATTTACCGTGAAGTATATGAATCACAGGTCAAAGGAGGTGAAGATCATGAATAACAAAAAGCCAAAGCTTTCCAAATACAATATTGCTACCGCAAAACGTCTGTTGAAATATGTAACAGAAACCTATAAAGCCCGCTTTATTCTTGTATTTGTATGTATCTTCTTAAGTGCAGTCGCATCCATTTCGGTATCTCTGTCCTTAAAATACATGCTTGATGATTTCATCCTTCCCCTGATTGGACAAAAAAGTCCGGACTATACCGAATTTTACCGTGCACTTGCTGTACTTGGCTGTATTTTCATTGTCGGTGTTATTGCAACATTTATCTATACCCGTATGATGGTATATATCGGCCAGGGTGTGTTAAAGCGTGTGCGTGATGATATGTTTGAGCATATGCAGACCCTTCCGATCCGCTATTTCGATCAGAATACGAATGGCTCTATCATGAGTCTTTACACAAATGATACCGATACCCTGCGCCAGATGATCAGTCAGGCAATCCCACAGGCACTGATGTCGTTTTTCACCATCATTGTTACATTTATTTCCATGCTGGTCTTAAGTCCCCTGCTGACACTGCTTGCCATTGTTGTCATCGGGATTCTGGTATTTGTCACAAAAAAAATCGGTGGAAACAGTGGAAAATACTTTGTGCGCCAGCAGGTTTCCCTTGCCGACGTGACCGGATTTGTGGAAGAACATATGAATGGCCAGCGTGTGGTAAAAGTGTTCAACCATGAGCAGAAATCCAAAGAGGAATTCGACCAGCTCAACGAAGCACTGTTTGACAGTGCCTCACAGGCAAACAAATACGCAAACATGATGGGACCGGTTATCGGAAATATCGGAAATTTACAATTCGTGCTGACTGCTGTTCTCGGTGGTGTTCTCTCGGTTGCCGGTGTGGGCGGCATTACGCTCGGCGTCATGGCCTCCTACCTGCAGTTTACCAAGAGTTTTACCCAGCCGTTTATGCAGGTGGCACAGCAGTTCAACTCCATCGTTATGGCTCTGGCAGGAGCTGATAGAATCTTTGCCCTGATCGACGAAAAACCGGAGACAGACGAAGGCTATGTAACACTTGTCAATGCAAAAAGAGATGCCGATGGCAACATCATCGAATGTAAAGAACGTACCGGCATGTGGGCATGGAAACATCCACATTCCGCAGATGGAAGTGTATCTTACACCCCTCTGACCGGCGATGTCCGTTTTGAGGATGTTACATTCGGCTACAATCCGAATAAGGTCATCTTAAAGGATATCAGTCTGTTCGCCAAACCGGGACAGAAACTGGCATTTGTTGGCTCTACCGGTGCCGGAAAGACAACAATTACCAACCTGATCAACCGTTTCTACGATATTCAGGAAGGAAAAATCCGCTATGACGGCATCAATATCACCAAGATCAAAAAAGATGATCTGCGCCGTTCTCTCGGTATTGTCCTGCAGGATACCCACCTGTTTACCGGAACCATCCGCGACAATATCCGTTACGGAAATCTTGATGCAACCGATGAGCAGATCTACGAAGCTGCCAGACTTGCGCACGCAGACCAGTTCATCCGGATGCTGCCAAACGGTTATGATACCATGTTAAGCGGTGACGGCGAAGAACTTTCCCAGGGACAGCGCCAGCTGCTTTCCATTGCAAGAGCTGCCGTGGCTGATCCACCGGTTCTCATCCTCGATGAGGCAACTTCCAGCATCGATACCCGTACCGAAAGCATTGTACAAAAGGGTATGGATAATCTGATGAAAGGGCGTACAGTATTTGTGATCGCCCACCGTCTGTCTACGATCCGAAACAGTGATGCAATTATTGTGCTTGACCATGGACAGATCATTGAACGCGGGGATCATGCGGATCTGATTAAGCAGAAGGGAACCTATTATCAGCTGTATACCGGAAAACTGGAACTTTCCTAAACTGGAAATACCCTCCTATTGCAGAAATATTACAGACTTGTTACAATGCATTTGTACTTAGCTAATACAAATACAAACAGGGAGGTACTTAACTATGTGTTTTAGATTTTTTTCCAACTGCGATTTCTCAGCACTGATCCGTAAGTGTTTTGGATGCTAATAACCAGCAAAAAAGAAGCTGCACACGAATTTTCTTTTCGTGTGTCAGCTTCTTTTTGCGTTTCCTGTCTGTATTCACCTGACCGGTCCGTCTATGCACGGAAATCAAATTTATTTTTTGATATGTTGATTTAAAAACTCCATTACTTCTCGTTTCTTTGGAATCGCAGGAATTCCACCTCTCTTTTGCACACACAATCCAGCAACTGCATTTCCCAAAACAGCACACTTTTTGATTTCTTCCCATTCCATTTTTTCAACATTCTTATTCATAGAAAGGAGACTGCATAATACGCCTCCCCAAAATGAATCACCTGCCCCAGTCGTGTCGACCGCATGTATCTGAAATGCTTTGATGATTTCTTTTCTGCTTTTTGTTGCCATAAGAACGCCCTGTTCTCCCAATGTAATGGCAACCAGCTTTGGTCCCATGGCAAGGAGTTGATCTGCAGCCTGCTCATAACTTTTCGCCTCTGTCAACAGAGTACTCTCTTCATCCGATACCTTCATGACATCTACCAATTCTATGACAGATCTCATTTTTTTCACTGCATACTCTTTGCTCTTCCAAAGAGACGGACGGTAATTTGGATCATATGAAATAAGTACACCCGCTGCTTTTGCCATTTTTACCGCTTCAATCGTTGTACTTTCTGCCGGTTCATCTGTCAGCGATAATGATCCAAAATGAAAAACTCTACAACCTGAAATTAATGTCTGATCCAGTTCTTCTTTTTTTAACTGTGTATCTGCACCCGGTTTTCTTGCAAAAGAAAAATTTCTTTCTCCATTTTCACCGATTTCCACAAATGCCAACGTTGTAAAATAACCCGGGTCTTCAACAATAGCATCTGTATTGATTCCTTCCTTTTGCAATGTCTTCTTTAAAAATTTACCATGCATATCGTTTCCAACTTTTCCAATAAAAGATGTGCGATACCCAAAGTGGCTTGCAACGGTTAGAAGATTTGCCGGAGCACCGCCGGGATTCTGTTCGAACAATTTTCTCCCATCCTGACTGTGTCTTGCTTCCGTAAAATCAATCAGCAATTCTCCCAATGCCACGATATCAACTTTTTCTTCCATTTTTCAGTTCCTCCACAATCTCGTTATAACGTTTTTTATTTAACCGGTAGAAAAATAATACAACCGCAGTCACAATCCACAGTACACCTGGAATCGTCGTAAATGCATGTTTCATAATTGAAAGTACAATTGCATTTTGTGTCTGATTTGCAATATAACCATATTTTCCAAGTAATCCTGCTAAAAGTGCTGTTCCAACTGCCATTCCGATTTTATTTCCAAGTGAAATAAATGCATACTGAAAACCGTCATTTCTAAGTCCGGTTTTCCACTCCCCATATTCCACACAGTCTGGAATAATTGCATAGATTGCGGTATTAAATCCAGAGAAAAAAAACTGTGTGAGACCAGATAATGCATAAAAAATAGCCGGTGACTCTTTAGCATTGAAGAAAAACATAGACAACATGGAAATTCCTGTAAATAAAGCAAAGAGAGATGCTGTTCTTCCTTTGTTATTCAACTTGCGGAATAATGGTTGAAAACAGGCTGCCCCGATGATAGAAGGAATAATGATGCACATCGAATAAGTTGTGTAGTAGGAGGCATTCCCTTCCACATATGTAAAATAATACAGAATATCTGCGTTTCTACCATATAATGTAAATCCAAATAATATCTGTCCTGCCAATGCAAGAAGATATGGTCTGTTCTGCATGACTGCTTTCAACTGTATCTTTACAGAAATTTTTTCTTTTTCCGGAATAATCACTGCCTCTTTCGTCTTCGCAAAGCAGAAGAAATGACAGGCTGTAAAAATACATCCATATATGACCGCAACCGTCAGATATCCTGTCTTTGCACTATGACTGCCGAATTTGCTGAGCAGTGGAACTGTGATAATATTTAACACACCAATTGCAATCATCGCTGCAACCGAACGGGATGTATTTATTTTTGCACGTTCATCAATATCCTGTGTCATAGCACCACACAAGGTTCCATATGGAATATTCACACAGGTATACCCCAAAACCAGCAGACAATATGTAATTACCATATAAATGATCTTTCCATTCTGCGGCCAGTCAGGTCTTGCCCAGAATGTCATGACAAGAAGAATTGCTGTAATTGGTGCCGCTACTAACAGCCATGGACGGTACCGTCCCCATCTCGATTTTGTTTTATCCGTAAGTCCCCCGACGATTGGATCATTGATTGCATCCCAGAATCTTGAAAAAAGCATAAGTGCTGACACAGCCGCCATACTGATTCCGAACACGTCTGTATAAAATATCATCAGAAAATTACTGACAAACATCCAGCTGAAATTACATCCAACATCACCAAACCCATATGCAATCTTACTGATCAGCGGTACTTTTCCATTTTTGTTTTCGCTACTCATATGTCCCTCCTATTTTTATCAGAGTTTCTGACAAAACTCTATTCTTTCCTCATTTGGTCCCTTAATCATAAAAAACTTCACACCATTTTCCCAAAATGGCAGTTCTTCGATTCCATCTGTAATAACTGTGTATTTTTCATTGCAGATTTTCTGATACATACTTTCAATGTCTTCCACATCAAGTGCAACATGTTGGTATGCACCGTCTGACATTGCCGCCTGCCCATTTTCAAAAGTCTCTATACAGTAATTTTTTATCTGTAAAAATGCCACTTTTTCCCCTGCTTTTTCATTATATGTCTGCATAATTTCTTCAAATCCAAGACTCTTATAAAACTCAACTGTTTTCTGTAAATCGTTTGTCGGAAGCCCGACATGGGCAACTCCGACAATTCCATATTTATTTTCCATACGAACTCCTTACTTTTCACTGACGTTGATAATTACTTTCATCGTTGTCTCGCGGTTATCATCAATATACTGGTATGCCTTCAGATAATCTTTAAAAGCAAATGTCTTTGAGATGAGCGGTTTCAAATGAACTTTGCCCTCATTTACCAGTCTGATTCCATCTATGTAATCATCATGGCGGTACATCATCGTGCTCTTAATGTCAAGTTCGTGATCATTTGCCACTGCAAGATCTACTTCTGCCATTCCTGCAAAAACAGCCACCAGTACGATCGTGCTTCCTTTTCTTGCATATTTAATTGCCTGTCCCATTGTGATATTGTTTCCGGCACAGTCGTAGATCACATCTGCCTTATCCGGTCCAAATGCTTCGATCATCGCCTCACCGAAATCTTTATTTTTGGTATTCACACACACATCAATTCCACATTCTTTTGCCTTTGCCAGTCTAAGATCACTGATATCTGTGATCATCACTTTCGCTGCCCCCATTCCTTTTGCTGCCTGTGCCACGAGATTTCCAATCGGTCCTGCTCCAAGGACTGCAATATTCATGCCAGCCACATCGCCCATCTGTTTTACACCATGAACTGCCACCGCAAGAGGTTCGATCATAGCTCCTTCTTCATAGGACATATCTTCTGGAATAGGTGTTACTTTAGATGCATCCACTGCAAAATACTCAGATGCTGTTCCTGTCGTCTGAAATCCCATTACTTTTAATTCCTCACAGAGATTATACTTTCCATGACGACATGGATAGCAATGTCCACAATATACCTGAGGCTCTATCGTCACCTTCTGTCCCACATGAAACTCTGTGACATTTTTTCCAAGTTCTGTAATCTCACCGGAAACCTCATGTCCCTGTGTTACCGGATATTTTGTAAACGGATGTTTTCCATGATAAACATGAATATCTGATCCACAAACACCAATATTCATAATCTTTACCAAAACCTGATTTTCTTTAACCTCCGGAACCGGAACCTCTCTGAAAATAATTTCTCCTGGATTTGTCATTACCTGCTGTAACATAATTGTTTCCTCCTTTATATTTGTTCTTCTTTTGTTTTATCTTTTATAAAATGTTTTATTAAAGTAATTACATTATTACCCTGTAAAC
>OICH01000884.1_pt1 | contig 10439 bp, 4 predicted proteins | sample 1581271 | NCBI WGS metagenome assembly OICH01 (sample SAMEA3882547, study PRJEB24775) | human gut metagenome | biome: human-associated habitat; feature: intestine environment; material: feces | place: Netherlands | collected 2009/2010 | reverse complement strand
ATCATATTGGCTTTCAGTGTATAGGGAAAACCGCTGTTCCGGACTTCCTTCTTGAAATAAATCTGCATACTGGCACGCCGGGGGCTGTAAATGGAAGTATGAAACTGCCTGATTTCCTTGAACCGGCTGAGGTAGGTCTCCATACGTTTCATCAAAGTGTTCATCTGCTCGAGGGTGCTGCCATTGGGAAGGTTGGCGTTGGCATAGAGCACCACCTCCTCATTACGGGTGAAGTAACTGCCTTCGTACACCTTCTGTATGAAAAGCCGCAAGCTGCCGCCCAGCGCCTTGTCCACAACGGGTTTCACCGACTCCTTATAGGTATCCGAACCGAATACCTTATTGTAAGCAGCTTCCCATTTTCCCCCTCCTTCCAGTTTGCCGGGCAACAGAAAAACGGGCAGACCGAAACCCAACAGTAACAGCAGGCATACAGCCCAGCGCCAACGGCATAGAAAACGGATGAGAGCAGAGTAACAGCAGGAGAAATAAACGGGGAAACGTCTGAAAATCCGTCCCAACCTTGTTTTGAATGTTTGCGTCAGCCCCGGCAAGACAAGACGCCTCTTCTTCCCCGTAATCCGCCTCACCAGTCCTATCTTCTCAATCATCGACGGAACAAAGAACAACGCCACCATCAAGGAAACAGCCAGATTGATGATCACTACCGCTGCAAAGTCCTGCAGGTTGAGCCGTATCTTCTCGTCAAGGAAGAAAATGATAACAAGCGCCCCCATCGTAGTGAGGGTTGCCGCCAACACCGACAGGAAGGCCTTGAGATTACGCCGATGCAGAATGTGGTCGGTCATGACAATGGTGCTGTCTATCACTAGATTCAGCGAGACAGTGATACCCGCCAGCGAATAAAGCTGCATCTCAAGTCCGAAGAGGTAGTAGAAGATAAGTGCCACCGCTATATTTACAGCCAGGCTGGTAACTATCAGAAAAAGATATTTCAACTTACGAGTAATGAGCCATACGAATACAAGCAGGATGAGTACCGTCAAACCGGTACGGAAGTAAATCTTGTCCAGTTCTTCCCGTATGTACTCGGTCGCATCATAGCTGGTATGCACTTCATATCCGACAGGAAGTACCTGCCGAACAGCTTCCATCTCGTCCATCACGGCACGGTTCAGTTGCAACTGGTTGGCAGTTTCTTCCGCAGTAATGGATAGATAGACGGAATTCAGCCCATTGATTCGGTAATAGCTTTGCGGCTCCTCCTCCATACGGACAGCCGACACCAGTTCGTCCAAGCGGAGCAGTTTCCCGTCGGTAGCCGTCACGGTGATGGCAGCAGGATTAAAACCAAGGGAGTTGCTCTCCGGCACCAGTGCCAGGCGTATCCATTCCCGGCTACCGTTACCTGTATCCACATTGTGCGTACCCAGAAATTCCTTCCGGTAATGCCGCTGTACTGCCTCGCTGATGTCCGACAGTGCCACACCCAGCAAGCGCAACTGTTCACTGTCATATTCCAGTCTCCACTCCATGGGCGTGGCACCGCTGAGTTCCACCTTATAGATACCCGGAATATTTGCCAGCCGCGGCTTGATATGCTCCTCGGCATACTGCTGAATCAATATCGGGGTGGAGGGGGCGTTCAGGGTGAAGGACATGAAGGGGCGTGAGGCGTTCTCGTCGGGCACTTTCATGTGAATGGTGGGATAGCTGACACCTTCGGGCAATTGGGGCCACGTCTGCCGGATGATGGTGGAAGCTTCGAAGCGGACTGCCTCGACATCGGCATGCTTGTCCAGCTCCACAGTAATGTTGCCGTAGCCGTTGCCCGAGGTGGAGTTCAGCCGCTTCACTCCGCGGATACGCGCCAGCATGGATTCCAGCTTGCTGGTCACTTCCATCTCCACCACCCGCGACGAAGTGCCAGGCATGCTGAAACCCACCGTGAAGCCGGGCAGGCTGCGTGACGGATTCAGCTTGACGGGGAGCAGCGGTATCAACGCCACCCCTACCAAAGCAAGGCAGACAAACGCCACTATGACGGTGAAGGAAGAAACTCGTTTCATCAGTTATTATAATCAAATTTTTCCGACAGCGAAAATCCGCTGGCAAAGTCGTGCAACGTCAGTTTCCGTATCTTGTAATAATTCAGCCAGTAGTCCTGCAAGGCGGAGATGTAATTGCGTTGCGCTTCCTGCTGGCGGTTCAGCGAGAGGGTCAGGCTGTTGATGTCTGCCTTGCCGATAATGAAGCGCTGGCGGGTTTCGTTATACGCCAGGATGGCAAGGTCGAGGGCCTCTTCGGCACTGGCGACGAGGGCTTGCTGGACGTTGAAGTCACTGACGGTCATGATAACCTCCTCCTCAATGCTGATTTCACTCTGCCGGGCAGAAGTCTTCACCACGTTCAGATTGTTCCTCGCCATGTTGTATTTGCCTTTCCTCACGCCCCAATCCACCAGTGGAATGGAGACACTGACCGACACCATCTCCTGCTGCATGGGATGCCTGTATGCTTCACCGAATTTCTCTGCCACCTGGTTGAAGCCGACGCTGGCGTTGATGCTGGCGTTGAAGCGCGATTCCTTCTTCGTCTTGTCTACTGTCTGCTCGGCTTCCAGCACTTCCTGACGAAGCCCCAGAAATTCCGGATTGTTGGCTTGAGCGGCCAGCAAAGCCTCATCAACCGGTATGGTCAGCGCCCTCGGACGTCCCGGAAGCGACACCCTGATATCCGTGTTCTTCTCCATATTCAGGAAAGATGCCAACGAAAACATGGCGCGCTTCAAGGCACTGGCGGCATTCTGCAAAGTATTGCGGGCGTTCACCACGTCGAGTTTCAGCGTCAGCAGGTCGGCACGGCTGATGGCGGCTATTTTCAAGCGCTGCATGCCGATGCGGTAGAGGGTATCGGTGGAGACGGCATTGTCCTTGGCCAAGTCATATTCCGCCTGTGCCATGGCAAGCGCAAAGAAATAGGTCGTGGCCTGCTCGGATACTCGCTCTGCATTGTAAATATACTCCTTCTTCACCTTTTCGTACTTCAGCGGCTCAATCCTGCGTTCCCAACGGAAAGGATTGTAACCGACCAGACTCTGCGAGTAGCCCAAACGAACCGGAACACTGGTGAACTGGGTATACTTGTTTCCACCGAAGCTCCGCATATAGCCCAGCTCCGTATCCAGATAGAACGTACCGCCCGTCAAGTCGAAATTCTGTCTGACGGCAAGATTGCCGTATGCATAGAAGGATTGCTGGCTGCGATAGATGTCAAGGTCCTGTTCGGAGTCGTAACGCTTGGTGATATCGCGGTTGTACTGTGCCGGAGTCATGTTCAGCGTCAGGCTGGGAAGGCGGTTTGCCTTATAGGTGCGGTATTCCCAATAACCGGCCAGATACATGTTCTTGGTGCGGAAGGCTTCCAGCGAACTGTCATTCGCCAGGGCAATGGTCTGCTGCAAATCGAGCGTTATCCGCTGTTGGGCAAAAGCGGAAAAGGCTCCCAGACTGAACAAAAGTATAAGACTTAATTTCTTCATGCTCTTTCTTTTCTATAAATAAACCAATATATCAACGGGATGATGAACAGACTGACCAGTGTCCCCACGAACATCGCCCCAATCATCGCTATGGAAAGCGGCTTTTGCAACTCAGACCCCATATCGAACGAGAACAGCAGCGGAACCATGGCAAATATCGTGGTGAGCGATGTCATGATGATGGGCCGGAGCCTTCTCCGTCCCGCCTCGTGGATGGCCTCGAGCAACGGCATCCCCTCTTTCCGTAATTCATTAATGGCATCCAGCTTCAGGATGGAGTCGTTGATGATGATACCGCACGTCACAATCAGTCCGATGGCAGACATCAGGTTCAGGGTATGCCCGCATATCCACAACAGAAGCAGGGCAAACGCCACATCTATCGGAATTTCCAGCAGCACGATGAGCGGCTGCACGAAGCTTTCGAACTGGGCGGCAAGAATGAAATACATCAGCAAGATAGAGATGAAAAGAATCACCACCAACTCGTCCAGCATTTGGCGGTTGGAGAAGAAACTGCCGGAAAAGGCCGTATCCCAGTCACCCGTGGCATCTGCCTCCCGCTTCACCTTTTCCATCAACTCCGGAGCATTGTCCACTTCATAGAAACGGAACGGTATATATTCACCGTTGCGTCCTGCCGTAATCGTCTTCAAGTCCTCAGCCGGACGCACCTTTACCAGCTCCCGAAGCGGAATATGCTCCACTTCGCCCTTACTGTCCGGACGGGTCTGTATCAATGTCTGCTGCAGCACCTCGTTCACTGTCCGCTCCTCGCCCACAATGCTGATAGGCAGGTATTGCTGGTAGGAATGGAGCATAGCTACGCTGTTCTCCTTGAACGCTGTCCGCAACGTACGGTAAAGCTCGTCATACGAAACGTCATAGAGCAACAGCTTTTCCTGCAGGATGCTTATGTCAAGCTGGTTCTCGAAAGCGATACCTACGGGCGCTGTCCCCGTAAGCTCCGCAAACTGTTGTTCCAGTCCGCGCAATTCTTCCGCCGCCGGCGCCTTCTCCTTATTGCGGGCATAAAGTCCCGCCACCACATCGGCCTCCCCGGTCACGAAAAGCTTCTCGAACACGGTTTCGGGTGGAGAAAAGGAGACTGTCGCCAACGGATATTCCCGTGTCAACCACTCGCCCGCCTGCTTCTGCAAGGGAGCAATCCCGTCAGGCGAGGAAGTCTTGAAATACAATTCTGCCTCCGAAGAAGAGAGAGCCTGCTCACGGTTCAGCAGATAGTCCTGCTGGCCTATGGCAGCCGTCTGTTCCACAGTCTTGTCCAACAACTGTCCGAACAGCACATTCACACGATGCCGGTTCTCGTCCACATGTATATTTTCGTTCCATTCCACGTAGACTATCAGTTCATTCTGGTCTATCTGCGGCATACGCTCCTTGGCTATGGAATAGAACAGAAAGACACAAAGAGGAATAGAAACCACACAGAATATGATACTTACCGTCTTATGGGAAAATACCCAGTCGATGCCCACATCATAAAAACGGTCCAGCGTATGTTCCTTCAACGGATTGTTGATGCGGATGCGGGAGAACCACGACCTGCCGCGCAACCCCGTCCGGTAGACCAGCATATAGAGGACCGGCAGCAGCATGATACCCGTGAAGTAGGAAACCAGCAGCCCCACCGTAACAGAGAATGCCTGGTCATAGAAAAGCGCTCCCGCAATGCCGCTCATAAATATCAGCGGCACAAACACGGCAACCGTGGTCAGGGATGAGCTCAGCATCGGCGTCACCACCTCACCCGTACCCGCCACGCAAGCCCGCCTCAACGAATAACCCCGTTCGCGGTACTGCGAAATATTTTCCGTGACAATGATGCTGCTGTCAATCATCATACCCAACGCCAGAATCAATCCGGACAGAGAAATTATATTGAGCGACATCCTGAACAGATAGAAGAACAAGAAACAGATTACAATGGACACCACCATGCTCAGGCCGATGATGAACGGCGACTTGACATCCCCCAAGAAGAGTACCGCCACAATGCAGATGAACAGGAAACCCAACGACAAATTTTGCTGAAGATTGGAGATGGTATAGTCCAGCAACTCCGTCTGGTTACGGCTGATGCTAAAATCAATGTCGGGATATACTTTCTTGAAGTAGTCCATCGTGCTGTTGATGGCAAGCTTCATGTCTTCCATATTCTCGTCCGCCTGCTTGATGACGGCAAGGGTAACGGCACGCTTGCCATTGCTCATGGAGACACCTTTCTCCTTGGCAGGAACAATCTCTACCCGGCAGAAGTCTCCCAAGCGGATGATACGTCCTTCCTTTCGCAGCAGGATGCCCTTCACGTCCTCCTCTGTCCGCAGCAGGGTGGAGAACTTAATGTTGTATTCGTAGTAGCCGTCGCGCACAGTCATGCTGCCCGGCTCCACGTTGTTTTGCGCCAGCACGTTTTCTATGTCTTCAATGGAGAGCCCCAACACAGCAAGCTTATCCGGGTCGGGCACAATCTGTAACTGGCGTTCGACCAAACCCGTGACATCCACCATTGCCACTTCCGCCAACTGCTCGATGCGACGCTTTATGACATTTTCGGCAAACTCGCACAAATCAAGAAACGCGCGTTCGTCCACCTTGCCGTATGCACTGTCGCTTTTTAGGGTCAGATTGAGGTAGAAGACAGGAATGTCCGTCGCACTTGCCTTTATCACCTTCGGGCGTTCGGCATCCTTGGGCAGATAGTTCATGGCGGCGTCAATCTTCTCGTTCACTTCTATGAAGGCAAGGTCGGTATTCGTACCGAAGTCGAAGCCCAGGCGGATGATGCCTGCACCATCGCGCGTCTCGCTGTCCATGTCCTTCAGTTTCGCCACCTGGATGAGCTGCTGCCGCAGAGGTTTCACCACCGTATTCTCTAATTCACGCGCCGAGGTATTCTGCGCCGACACCTGCACTGTAATTTCCGGGATGGCAATATCGGGCAGCAAGGATACCGGCAAGGTGAAGTAAGTCACCAGCCCGACAATGAAGCATGCTGTAAATGCCATCAGTACGGCAATAGGCCGCTGTATCAAAAACTTTATCAATTTTCAATTATGAATTTAAATTGTGAATTATGAATTTTCAACTTTCAATTTTCATCTTTCAATTTTCCACCACCTTCACCGGCGCCTCATGTGCCAAATTCACATTTCCCGTCACGATGACCGTATCGCCTTCTTTCAGGGCATCGTCGGCCATGCTGTAGCTTTCCGCATTCTCCAGTCCGGTCTGCACATAGTTCCACTGCGCCTTTCCGTCTTTCAGGGTAAAGACGACTTGCTTACCCGAACGCAGTACGACGGCACTTTTGGGTATCACGAGCTGACCGTCCAGAGAACGGTGTACATTTACCCTCACATTCATGCCGCTAAACAGACGTCCCCTGCCATTGACGGATGCCTTTACTTTCACCATTCCCTTATCATCTACCAGAGGATTGATTTGGGTGATGCGGCCCTCTTGTTTGGAAGAGGCATCCGAGTAAGGGGTGACAATCACCTTGTCGCCACTCTTTATCAGGGGGAGTTCACTTTCCAGTACCGTAAAGTCCACTTCCATGCCCTGAGTGCCAATGATGGAGCAGAAAGATTCCGAAGTGCTTGCCTCGTTGAAGGGCTTGGAAAAGAGGTTCGCCACCACGCCGTCGAAGGGGGCAACCAGCGTAGCATGCTCTTCTTCATAGGCGGCGAGTTCGTACTGGGAGAGACTTTGGTCGTAACCGCTCTTTACTCGTGCCAGCTTCATGATGTCGGCAGGAATTTTGGAAGTATCACCCACCGGATAGCCTTGCCCTATCAATACGTCCTGCAGCTCAAGTTCCGCTTTGTCCAGAGCATCCTTGGCTTGCGCGGTCTTGTTCTTCAGACGGAACTTATCCAGTTCGGCAAGTTTCTGCCCTTTGCGCACCGGGGCACCGTTCTTCACGTAGATGTGTGCCACTACACCGGTGGTCTCAAAACGCAAATCCGCCATGGCACCGGCGGTTACTTTTCCGTTGCTCACCAGTTCATGCTCAAAGGTCGCCCGCTTCAGGACTTTCACGGTCACTTCATTGCTTTCACTTGGCAGGACGGTTGCCACCCCTTCCTCGGACTCTTTTCCCTTTCCGGCATCGGAGCAGGCGGCAAGCAGGGCAACGGCCATGCATAGCAGGTATCGATAGTTCTGTGTCTTCATATTCATACTCAATTATAAATTGATAAAATTAATCGTTTCAAAAAAACGAACCGATATTTGCATGTGGACACTTTTTTCATAGCACTTTAGCAATTAGTTCGCTCATTATTAACACCTTCCGTTTTTATTCATCTTTTTTGATATGGACAAAAATAAGCTGAATCTTTTTTATTTCCTCCCTCATCTGTCGTATTGCCGTAGAATGCACTTTCGGCTCTTTCGTCAATACCATCCGCTTCATTTTTTCAAACTTGTCCGGTTGTCTGAATCCTGGTTCCGCATAAAGCTTCGCAAGCAGATAATAGGGGTAAATACGCCCCGGCAAACGATGGGTGGAACGGATAAACCAGTCTTCCGCTGACAAGCAATCACCCATCTGCTGATAGTTCTTGCCTATCACATTCAGTATCATGGGGTCACAACTACGCAGTAAAGCTTCTTTCAAAATACGGTTGGATTTACTGAACTGCTGCTGCTTGTGCAATCCATGCCCATATTCGAACAAGAAAGATGCCCGGTCCCTCAACAGAGGATAAAGGCGCCCGTACTCTTTCTCTGCCGATTGATACGCACCTGCATTATACAGCACCCGCGCATTCATCCACTCCCGACAGGCCTGCTCCACTTGCAAGTCATTCTTCAGGCGAAAACCGCCAATGATGCCTACTAATACAGCCACCCCCAACCATTGCCAACGGTCGGCACCGGACAAGCACGCCACAAGCAATCCTCCAAATGTAACGATAAATACCGGAAGTTGTAGCGGATAGGAGGAAAAAGAGAATATCATCAAAGAAAGAATAGCCCCACAGATACCATAACGTCCTTTACGGACTCCCCTATACAAACACAGCACGACCACAACCAATAGACATACAGCCAAAGGAATGCCCAGTTCGACCGCAGCCTGCAGATATTCATTGAATGCATATTCCGGACTTCCCGCCACACGTTCCTCCCACGGTTCATAATCACCTGCTGCAAAATAAGTTTCCTGCGCATTTCCGTAGGCTGCTGCGAAATTATGAATCCCATATCCGGTCAACGGCTTTTCTGCAATGGCACGACAAGTTATCTTCCACATGAAAAGACGGCCACGTGCAGAATCGGGTTTCAAGACAAACAGTAAATAGCCTGCCAATAGCAAGACACAGAATCCACCGACCACTACCATCACCACACGCTGCCTTTGCTGCTGCCATAATAATCTGAACTTATCCGTCCAATCCATATGCCAAGCATATACACACAGACAGGAAACTCCTGCCGCCAACCATGCCGAACGGCTCATTCCTGCCGGAAGCACACAAAGGATAAGCAGCATCACACCACCAGTGACCATAGTTCCAGCCTTATCCATCACCTTTTCCCATCTTCTTCCATCATTCCGGTCAGAGCAGAGAATCTCCCCCCTCTTGGTCAGCCATTGATACAGACAGACCGGAAGTATCATGGCCAAATAGCCGGAATAAGGCCCCGGATTGAAGAAAGAACCTGTCAATACATACAAGGAATGGTTGGACACAGCATAACCATAAAGCTGACTCAATCCCCAAACAGCCTCAATGCCCCCCAGCATTACCAATACCCACGAAACCGGTATAAAAAGAAAATACCTTTTTTCCATCATCAATCCAGCCATCAACAGACATCCTGCAACTACCAATGCACTTTTATCGAAATAGAGCCATTGCCCTATAACATCAGCTACAGGAAGTCCGGAAGAAACGTTACATGCCAAAGACAATAAAACTATACAAGCAATGTAGACCAAACTTCCAGTCAATAGATTACGTACATTATTCATTCTATCTATCAAATATTCAATAGTATTCTATAATTCACCAAAAGATTTGTTTCCCGTCTTTATATTCAAAAATCCGTTCATCTTTACCGGCTGTGTGATTCTTCAGATAAAATAAAGCACCTTGAAACCCTGAATAGACAATAGAATCTGACACAGCCATTTGCCGCCCGACAGAATTCCATTTTCCTCCACCCCAATAAAACAATTCATACAAATTACCTTTATAAATAAAATTCACCTCATTACGAGGAGTATACACCACCTTCTCCACACGATGGGGACTTCCAAAGTCCATCCCGGTCCATCCTCCATCCGGATGTATATAATCAAATGAAGTATCCGGATTACCGTCAAATGCGTTCAAATATTCATGTGTATTGTCTTCAAAACTTCCCGGAGTACCTATGATTTCCCCATATAGAGGTATGGTATCTTCCGTATTCTCATAAAAAGCCAGTTCCGAGATATTACAGAAACATCCGTCAGCACCCTTATAGCGCATATACCGATACGGTTTATCAGACTTCAACCGGGCCACAGTATATAGCCGATACGGAGCCTCCTTTATCAAAAGTAGAGTATCCTTCCACCCAAAGTCTGCCCGGTCGCTTCCTTCCACTACTCCCCCAATCATCCGGTCATTGAAAAGAACACTCAAAGTAAGATGGCACTTCCTATACAAGACCAATTCCTGCTTTTCAGCTTCCGGAACAATGAACCGTATCTTTCCGGTTTCACGCTCCAGAAGAAAAGGAGAAGATACTGCAGCGTATTCCTTTCCGTTCCAGGCAGCCAGCGTAAAGACCGCCCCGCCTCCCACATCCTCAAAACGAGCCTCCCCCTTCTTAAAGAAAGTATATCCTATAGGTTGCCATTGTAGTCTGTTGGCAAGGCACAAATACACCATATCCCCCTCACGAAACTGTCCGG
>OICH01000877.1_pt1 | contig 10527 bp, 5 predicted proteins | sample 1581271 | NCBI WGS metagenome assembly OICH01 (sample SAMEA3882547, study PRJEB24775) | human gut metagenome | biome: human-associated habitat; feature: intestine environment; material: feces | place: Netherlands | collected 2009/2010 | reverse complement strand
TGGTCTCGGAATGGAAGGTCGGGGATTCGGTAGCCGGTTGGGGCTGTTCCTGTCCAAAACCGTCCTGCTGACGGGCATACATCCCGCGCAGCAAAGACGCAACCTCATCCCAGCGGAAATACAGCATAGCCAGACGCTTTTCCTCTGCATCCATGACTTCCAGTTCTATGCCCTGTGCCGTGGTACGGTAATCGGCAATATCGCCGGTCTCCAGATTCAGTGTCTCGATCTCACCGGAATAGGCTCTGCTCAGCCAGTAGGCGATCTCGCTGTTGCTCCTGCCGGATTGCAGCAGCGTGGAAATCTGCTTTTTATCCGCTTCATCCATCAGTCCATGAGCCAATACATCCCGCAAGTCCTGATCTGCCTTGTCCGGGTCAATAGGAAGAAACTCGGTATAGTAAGCATTGCGGCGGTCTGCCCGAAGCAGCTGCTCGAACTGTTCTTTGCGCTCTGCCCGGTAGATGGGATATACCATCCCGGTGGGCAGAAGCTGTACGGTGTCCTCCCGCAGCTCGGTGATCTGATAGGCGTCATCCTCGATATACACGGTATCGCCCACGGCATAGACCGGGGCGGCTGGGTCATAGGAGGTTCTTTGCGGAATTGGGCGGCGAACTGCGTCATATTCCTCATCGGAAATGGAAACTTTGGAAGTCTGCTCTGTCTCGGCATCTGCGATCTGCTCGGCATCTGACATCACCTGTTGGATAAACGGGGCATTGTCCAGTTTTTCCGGGTCTGCCACCTGTCCGTTGACGATCCCTCTTTCTTCCAGAGCTTCCCGGATGGCGATGGGGTCGATGTTGTCAAAACGGTCCTGTTCTTCTTCGGTATAGAACCGGTCCTCCTGAATGAGCTGGGCAAGCCTGCGCTGTACCTTCGGCCAGGGCAGCTGCGTTTCCTCCGGGCTTCCGGCACGGACAACGAACGGGATGTTGCTGCCACTGTATTCCTGAGCCAGCCATGCAGCGGTATCTTTCTCTCTTGCATGGTCTTTCATATAACGGACGACAGCGTGTTTACTCTCGATATTGCCGTTCCATGCACAAAGGGCAGTATCAATATCTTCCTGAGAAAGAGGGCGCAGAAGTTCATGGAGCTTTGGATAGGTTTCGTCGATCACTTCCCGGTGCAGTCGCTGTCGGAACTCCGGCACATCCGAATAGAGGCGAATCAGCTCCATATCCTTAGAACCAAGAACCGCACGGCGCACAGCGGCATTGCCCTCGATGACAGCATTTTCACGGTCAGAATGCCCACAGGCATTGCGGTATGCGGCATCCTCGGAAATAGCGGCAGTCACCACAGGCTTATACTGCTCAAACTGCTCCCGAAGGATAGGCTTTGGCGTTTCTTCTTCCATCTCCGGCTGCTGGGCTTGAATAGCATCTTCTTCGGCCAGTTCCTGTTCAGACTGGATTTTGTCATACTGCGCCTGTTCCTGTTCGGTAAGATAGCGGTCTTTCTGGACAAGTGAGGTAATGCGCTTGGCAACCTTTTCCCAGTTCAAGTGAACATCCGGGCAGTCCTGCTTTTTATAGTGCAGTCCTTTCCCATCGTGATCTTCGCCGCTGTGTGTTGCGCCGGACAGGGCATGAGAGCGTCCGCCAATGCCATACTCGTCTTTGAGGAATCTCACTTTCTCCTTATCCGTATGGTTTGCCATGAAGAACGCATAGATACGGCCTTTTCCTCCGGCGAAACTGCTGCCGCCGGTCATAGCGGCGTCGATCTCATCCTCGGTAATGAAGTGCTGAACGGTTGGCACTTGGGAAAGGTCTGAAGAAAAGGTCCTGCGGGGCAGGTCAAGGTCCTTCAGGTTCTCCCAGATCTCCCTCGGTCTATGATAGTGAAAACGCAACAGGTCACGGTCCTGCTGATAGGCAGTCCAGAAGGCGGCGTATTCTTCCTTGAGGGTCTGGCGGAAAGCCGGGTCACTCAGCTGCTCCGTCAGGCGGCGAGTCTCCTCCGGGAAACCATTGCCTTTGATCTCTGACAGGCAGGACAAATATCCGGCTTCTCTGGCACCCTCACTGAGATCGTGATACAGATACCAGAGCTTTTCTGCAAGGAGGGAGCGTTCATAGCCTGCCGCTTCTGCAAGCTCCACATTGGAGGCAAACTGGCCGCTCTCCAAAAGCTCCCCGATACGCTCTGCGGCGCTCTCCCAGGAAATGACCTGGGCAGACCTGTCATAACGGACAGACTTCCCATGGGAAAGATGGATACCATCCTCGGCATACCATGCGCTCACACTGCCAAGGCCATTGCCGCCGTGGTACAGCGTTTTCAGTATCTCGGCAATCTCAGCGGTGGTTTTCTGCTTTTCAAAGGCTGCAACCACACGCTCCCTTTGACGGTCTGTATTGCCGCCCAAACGCAGCACATGGTCGATGTCATTTTGGGCAAAAGAAAAAGCAGAGGATGTATGCGCTACATTCTCTGCTTCATCTATGGATTGGATCTGTTCCGCTTCGGAGAGGAACAGGTTTAGAGTCAGCTGTTGATAAGCTCCGCCATCAGGATTTCCTCGGCCTGAGCTTTGCAGGTGTTCATCAGCCCCACCCACTTCATGGGATCGCTGGCTTTCAGTTCCTCGGTGGCTCCCGCTTCCTTCGCCAGCTGGGGCATCATCTGCTCCAGTCTGCTCTGGGCGGTCTCGTCGATCTCCAGAAGGTGCGGGTACAACTTCTCGCTCAGCAACATCTGGTTGTAGAGGATGGGACGATGTTCCTTCAGGTAGGTTTTCCTCATCCTGCCGTACTTGCCCAGGGGTTTCTCCGGCTGCTGGCTCAGCTTCAGGTCGGGAATCAGATAGTCTCCGTTCTGGATATAGGTCATGGGATTGTTCATCTTGTTTGCTCCTTTCTTGGTTGGCTTCGCGCTCTGCATTTCGGACGGTAACGCCGATCTGCCGCAGCACCTGCTGGTTGATCTGGCTGACCGCTGTTCCCAGCGCCCCGATGGTGGACGGGGTGTTGAAATCAAAGATCGCCATGAAATCTTCGTGGTCGAAGTAGCGTTCCGGCTCCAGTCCACAGCGGGACATCAAAGCGTAAGTGATGCTGACGGTGGCTGCTGCCTTGAACTGTACTCCGATGTTAAACTCATCATATTCCTCCAAAAAGGAACCGTCAACGATATAGAAGAAGTCCTGCTGATGCTCCGTCCAGTATTCCTCAGCCAGTTTTCCGGCTACCTCGGTGAGCTGTCCGGCAAGGTCATCACCGGAAACATCATAGGTGCGCTCAAGCATGGCCTGCACCGAATCCAAATGGCGCTCCTCCAGCTGCCACAGCCAGGGAGTGCGGGAATGTTCACGGGTTCCGGTGTCGGAAATATCAAAAACATAGCGCAGGCGGGGCCTGTCCCCGGAATCGTCCACCAGAGCAATTCCCTTGGAGCCGCGCCTTACATACCGGCCCATCTTTTCATTCCACAAATCGTACTCTGCACAGGCGGTGGCGTCCGGACGCTGGGCGTAGATCATCAACTGCTCATGGAACGGGTACTTGTAAAGGCGGGAAGCAGTGGTGAGAAACCCTGCCCATTCCTGCCAGCTCCCCGTGAGCTGCGTTGTTACCTTCTCCGCCATCTGTGCATATAGTTCAGCTTTGGTTGGCATAGTGTTCTGTCCTCCTTTCAGTTTTGGGGTAAAAAGGTGGGGTGGCATATTGCCACCCCATCCCTGCGATTATGGTGTTTACTGGTCAAAATCCGGATACAACTCCAGCTCGGCAAACTCGGCATCACTCATGGCCTGGAGCTTGCCCAGTGCGCTGTCTGTCAACTCCCGCAGCTCGGTTTCCTCCGGGGCCAGCTCGCCGCGCATCTCACGCAGGCTGTCGATCAGTCCGGTGCGGCTGCCGGTATTGTAAATGCACATCAGGTTCATTTCCTCAAAAGTAAAGTTTCCCATATCAAATCTCCCTTTCCGCACTCTTTTTTGGCGCTATCTTTTTGTGTTCTGCCTTGGGCTGGCTTTTCAGCTGCTCCATGACGGACTTTTTCTTTTCCCGTTCCTCCCGATGGGCAGCGGCAGCCAGATCCATCAGGGAAATGGGCTGACCGCTGCGGGCCTGCTGTTCCAGCTCTGCCACCGTAGGCTCTTTTGCGCCATTGTTGATGATACCGTCGATCATGCCGTAATCGTCCTCCACGGCCATCTCCGCATTTTTCAGCGGATTTTCCGGCAGGAATCCGGGGATCTGGGTAAAACCAACACTGTCACAGTAATGACAGGATACCTTACCGTCCTGCTTGATGGCAACGATGTCGCTGACGCTCAGGGATGGGCTGTGAAAATCCACAGGCTTTTTCAGGTTGAACTGTTCATACAGTTTTTCCAGCTGCTCCGGTACCGTGCCAGACTCCCTCAGTGGAGCAGTGTAAATGAGATCATAATTGCTGCGCTCTATGGAAATATCATGGGACTTTAGCCAGTCCAGATTCATAAAGCGCACATTCTGCGGATCGTCACGACTTACCTGATAGATGGCAAAGCAATCTCTGTTCTGAGAGAGAAATGCCTGTTCGCGTTCCTGCTGATGTTCCTGACGCTCCATGACCTTTTCGTGGAACTGAGGGCTTTTCTCCCATTCCTCACGGTCCACACCGAAAAGGCCGCCATGATCCATGATTTCCTGCGAGTCAAATACCATACTCTCCGTATTGTCCTCATGCAGCACATAGACAGTCAAACCAGCGGCATCCAGTTCCAGCGCCCGTTCTCTGGTGACAGGGAGCATCCCATCATAGAAGTAGCCGTATTCCTGCATATCTGGTGTGGAGACCTGCTCATCCGGCATGGGGTATTCATCCAGTGCCTGCTCCTGTGCTTCCGGCAGCTGGGAAGAAGCAGCCATCTGACTGACCTCTGCCTGCATCTGCTGGTAGGCAGCTTCCTGCAAGGTCTCAATCATGGACAACGGTGCGTATTTTACCGAGTCTCTGCCCAAATCGTTGTCATCACAAATCTGGAGAACTGCCTTCATGCGGGAAATCTCCGGCATATCCAGCTGACCACCATCCAGCTCTTTCATGGACGCGGCATCGTAAAGGGTATAGTCCCAGCCGCTGTCACAGGACTGGATATGAAGATAGGTGGCATTGTCGATCAGAAACAAAGCCTCCTGCTGGTTGGCGTCCGCCCCCAGCACTTCCATTTCTGGCATTGCCGCAGCCAGTTCCTTTACCGCTTTTTGCACCAGAGGATTATCACGGTAATAGTCGATTGCCTGGATGGTGTCCAGGTCAATGGTCTGGCCGGTCAAAATCGGGAAAGGTCCTTCATAGTCGCTTCCGTCTTTCAGTTCAAAACCAATTCCTTTAATCCCGTTCATTCGTTCTGCTGGAATCTCCTGATAAATGCGGACAGCTTCCTCCAAAGACAGGTTATCGTGGTATTCTCCGAGGTTTGGAAATTCCATGCACTCTGCTACATAGTAGGTCAGATCGCCGGTCTGCTGTCTATCAGATACCTTAGCGGCATCTTCTGGCTGCTCTATCGGGGCGGTTTCCGGCTCTACCTTTGCATGAGGGTCGATTCCGCGCTCTTTGCAGATTTCCTTATAGTGGCGCTCAATGTCGGAGATCAAAGTGCCGGAGGTTTTGTTGATGGTCTCCAAACTGGCTCTCAGCTCTTTCAGTTCCTTGCCCTGACTCCAGCTTGCAATATAGCCGAAGCTGTTTTCTCCGGTCTCGATGCCAAAATACTTGCAGACCGCATAGGAGATGCTTTCAGCCTCCACTTCCTCCGTGTGGCGGTTTTTGATTGCCTGTTTTTCTGCGGTTGCATCTTCCTCAACTGCAAGACGCCATTCAAACTGATTTTCGTCCACATAACGCCAATCCATATCAGAAGCAAACTGTTCGGCTTCTTTTTCTGTGGCAAAATCCAGCTTGAAATCATGCTTAGTTCCACCTTCACTCTCCTGCACAACCTTCCATGACGGTAGCATTTCATATTTTTTAGGGTCATGGAGCTTGCTGTGGGCAATCTCGTGTACTGTGGCTGAAACCGTCTGAACCTCACTCATGCCCTGACGAATGGCGATTTTCTGATGATCGGCAGAAAAATAGCCGTCCGTATCGGCGGCCATTGCTTCAAAAGTAATCGGCACCGGTGCGCTGCGGCGCAGGGCCTCCATGAATGCCTCATAATTTGGCACATTGCCGGAAAGGGATGATGCAAGCTCCGGCAAAGGTTTCCCGTCGGTCTGGCTCACATCAAAGACCTTGACCGGACGAAACATGGGGATCTCGATTTCTTTTTCCTCTGTAACGATCTTTCCGTCTTTATCCAAAATCGGAGCCTTGGTATCCGGGTCCAGCTTCTGCTCCTCGATTTTCTTCTTATACGGTGTGGGAGCGATGATGGTAATGCCATGCTCGCCCTTTTTTACATGACGCTCAAACTGGTCTTTCCACTTATTGTATCCGGCTACCAAAGTGGCGTCCGGCTTCTGCATATAGATGAGCATGGTGTTGTTTACCGAATAGCGGTGGAAGCGGGACATGACGGACAGATAGCGCATATACTTTTCACTCTCAAACAGTTCTTTGATGCCCTGCTCGATGCCATCTGTGATTTCCCTTAGCCGTTCTCGGTTGGTGGGTTTGTTCTCAGCCATGATTTTCAATCTCCTTTCCAAGTGTGTGATTTCTGCTGTGTGTTCTGCAATCCATGCCTTTTGTTCTTCTTCACTTTCATAAAGAAAAAGGTCCAGCAGGTATTCTACATAGGCTTTCTTCTGGATTGCTTCCACAAAACGGGGGTGCGGTTCTTCCTCCGGTGTCCTGGGAGAACGGTCGGCTTCCCATTTTTTCAGCAGATAGTAGTAATCGGACAGTACGCGGTAACAGCGCTGTCGATCCTCCCGAAACTTCTGTGCCTCGGTTTTTTGCCGGACATATCTCCTGCGGGGCGGGGCCTGACTGTCATAGATCAGGCCAAAGTCCTGTGCCAGTTTCTCCGCCGCTTCTTTTGGGGAGAGGTTAAAGAGCTTTGCGGTAAAGTCGATCACATCCCCATCTGCACCGCAACCAAAGCAGTGGAACCGCTGGTCTACCTTCATGCTGGGGTTCTTATCATCGTGAAAGGGACAGCAGGCCATGCCATTTCGTTTGACCTCGATCCCATAAAACGCTGCCGCTTCTCTGGTGCTGACCGACTGCTTGACTGCTTCAAATACATTCTCTGCCATGTGCCTTTAACTGTCGGACTTTCGCATAGGGGGCTGGTATCCGGCGGCTTTCGCCCGTTCACTGGCAGCTTTGCGACGCTCGGCGCTGTATGGCTCCCTGACTGATACACACCGCTTGGGGACGGTAAAGTTATGGGCGTCCTTTCGGGTGATCTGGTCGGGGTGCTTTTTTGCCAGCAGTTCCAGCTTCTCCATCAGACGGGGATCGTGGGTGTAGACCTCAGCCATTGGTTCTGCCTGGTTATAGAGGAGAATGGTTTCCCGTTCCACTAAAGAGAGCTTCATCGGCTGCCTCCTTTCCGCTGGTCAAATTCCAGCTTGAAGTTGGCATACTGTCCATCGTCCTCCAAAACCACAGTGGCATCGTAGGTCTTGCCGGTTTTCTCCGAATATAGCCCCGTCACACGGACACGGCCATCGTTCAGCAGCGCAGACACCACAGCCTTGGTCGGCTGTTTTTTCTTGGCAGCCCACCATTTGTTGTTTTTCCAGATTGCAAATTTGCAAGAATCATTCTGACAGAAGAAGCCTTTTTGCAGTTCTGCAACTTCACCGCCGCAGCGAGGGCATTTGCCCACCACCTCACGGGGCGGAGTGAACAGGTACTCGGTTCCCTTGATGACCTGATAAGTTCCCACCAGATCTTTCAGCATGGTGCTGATCCCGTCCAGAAACTCCTCCGGGGCAAGCTGCCCGCGCTCGATCTCGCCCAGTCGGTACTCCCACTCGGCAGTCAGAAGCGGCGATTGCAGTTGTTCCGGCAGAACGGTGATCAGGGAAACTGCATCGTGGGAAGGGAGAAGCTGCACCGTTTTCCTGCTCTTTTTTCGTTCCAGAAAACCGGCAGATACCAGCTTTTCCAAAATACCGGCACGGGTGGCCGGTGTCCCCAGACCTTTTCGCTCGGCATCCTCCGGCATATCCTCTTTTCCGGCAGTCTCCATCGCGGACAATAGGGTGTCCTCCGTAAAGTGCTGAGGCGGACTGCTTTTGCCTTCTTTGACGATTGCCGCAGAAACCGAAAGGGTCTGTCCTTCGGTCAGCTCCGGCAGGGCTTTCTCTGCGCCCTCTTTTTTCGGCTCTGCATCCTTCATTTTGGCACGGTAAGCGTCCTCCAGTGCTTTCCATCCGGGGTGCTTCACCGTTTTTCCTTTTGTGGTAAACTCCCCACCGGCACACGCTGCAATCACAACGGTTTCCGAATAGATATGGGGCTGGGCTACGGCGCACAGCAGACGCAGGGCCACCAGCTCCAGCACCGCTTTTTCTCCCGCAGGAAGGGCAGAAAGGTCTGCATCCTTGAGATTTCTGGTAGGGATTACTGCGTGATGGTCGGTTACTTTCTTATCGTTGATGACCGTATGCGGATCACAGGTAATGGCGATCCCTTTGCGAAACGGCATAGCATTGGCAACCAGATTCACCAGCACCGGCAGGCTGTCTGCCATATCACCAGTCAGATAGCGGCTGTCAGTACGGGGATAGGTGCAGAGCTTCTTTTCATACAGGCTTTGTAGATAGTCCAGGGTCTGCTGGGCTGTAAATCCAAGCAGGCGGTTGGCATCTCTTTGCAGGGTAGTCAGGTCATAGAGGGCAGGCGGCTTTTCGGACTTTTCCTTGCACTCCACCTTTTTGATTGTGACATTTGCACCCTGACAGGCTTCTTTCAGCTGCTCGGCAGCGGCCTTATTCGCCATGCGCTCCCCGGATACGGTAAGACCGGGCAGCTCCAGCGCCACGGTATAAAAGGGAACCGGCTTAAAGGTGTCGATCTCAGCTTCTCGCTGGACAATGAGCGCCAGCGTTGGGGACATCACGCGCCCGATGTTGAGTGTGCGGTGATACAGCACGGAAAAAAGCCTTGTGGCATTGATCCCCACCAGCCAGTCGGCCTTGGCACGGCAGAGGGCAGCATCCCGAAGTCCGTCATAGTCCGCACCGGGGCGCAGGTTTGCAAAGCCTTCCCTTATGGCGGAGTCTTCCATCGAAGAAATCCAGAGCCTTTTCATCGGCTTCTTGCAACCTGCCAGCTCATAGACGCTACGGAAGATCAACTCGCCCTCGCGTCCGGCATCGCAGGCATTTACCACCTCCGAAACATCCGGGGCATTCATCAGCTTTTTGAGAATATCAAACTGCTTTTTCTTATCCTTTCCCACCACCATCTGCCAATGCTCCGGCAGGATAGGCAGGTCATCATATCGCCACTTGGCGTACTTGGGGTCATAGCTGTCTGCATCCGCAAGACCGGCCAGGTGGCCCACGCACCAGCTGACACGCCAGCCGTTGCCCTCCAGATACCCGTCCTTACGGACGGTTGCGCCGATCACCGCAGCCAGACTTTGTGCAACCGATGGTTTTTCAGCAATCACCAGCTTCATAATCTTCAACCTCCCATTCATTCTGCCAATTATCAGACAGTTTTTTTGCAATGCTGTGTTCTGAGGCAAGTGTAATGTCATAGCCAAAGCGATAATCATATCGGTACAACCTGCCAATCAAATCATTGATTATGATATTGCAGGCCATAATCACACGCTCTTTATCCACCTGCATCAGTTGATAGCGTTGATAATTGTTGTAATATTCTCGATGTCTGTGGGTTCTGCTGACCGTATCTTCCATCAGACAATCTATGGCATCTTTTTCACCATCTTCTTTGCTGCCCTGTGTATAAGACAACAGTTCCTTAACCATGGGAAAACTTTGTTCATCTACCGTTGCTTCTTCGCTCAAAAAACCGATATAAGCTTTTAGTAACAGGCTAACTGCTGTTTTTTCAGCTTCAGATAAAGCGTTCATGGTCTCCGCTGCATCAGGCAACAGTTCCTTTTCCACAAATTCATCTATCTCACCAGAATAAAGCATTCGGATTGAGTCCACACATAAAGAGCGCTTTTGGGGTGCGGTCTCAATTTCAAAATCATAAAGATCCAAGTCATCGTCCTTCTTTGACTTTTTTTGAACTTTGCTGATAGCAGTGAAAAGAATGTCTCCTCCAAAGTAAATTCCGAAGGCGACCAGATCAAAAATAATCAGAAAGTGTAATAACCAGTTCCAGGTGTTCATTGTGAGGTCCTCCTTTCTTTGACCATGTGCTGATTTTGGGTGTGGATTTACAGTAAGAGAGTGAGTAGAGCAGCAGAGGACAGGAATTTCTCCCTGTCCTCTGTCCCTTATCCCGCAATGATTTGAAATACGCTACGCTCAAATGGTTCAATCTGCTCTATCGCGTTCCTCATTAGGGTCAGAACCCTCAAAACCATCCTCAAGGACTTCCTCATCTTCGGTTTCCCATTCCTCGGAATCTTCCTCGCCA
>OICH01000876.1_pt1 | contig 10528 bp, 10 predicted proteins | sample 1581271 | NCBI WGS metagenome assembly OICH01 (sample SAMEA3882547, study PRJEB24775) | human gut metagenome | biome: human-associated habitat; feature: intestine environment; material: feces | place: Netherlands | collected 2009/2010 | reverse complement strand
TCAGAGATATTTAAAATCCAATATGGATAGATTTATAGTATTTTATCAATCTGAGCAGTTGCGATAACAAAATATTTAAAATCCAATATGGATAGATTTATAGTAATCGCCAATAAAAAATCCTTCTTCCGTTTTTAAATTTAAAATCCAATATGGATAGATTTATAGTATTGATAGAAAGCAAGCCGATTATAATGTTATAATATTTAAAATCCAATATGGATAGATTTATAGCCCGTCATATTTACATCAACGGCGCAATTTCCCGTTTATTTAAAATCCAATATGGATAGATTTATAGACAAGTTCAAAAGTCTTTTTGATTGAAATTTTTTTATTTAAAATCCAATATGGATAGATTTATAGAGAAAATTGTTATGCTATCGGAATTTGACAAGTCAGATTTAAAATCCAATATGGATAGATTTATAGAAAATATTGCTGAATATCAATTAATGTTTGCAACGTATTTAAAATCCAATATGGATAGATTTATAGTATACACCATCGTTAGTTTATGAAGCTATAAGCGATATTTAAAATCCAATATGGGTAGATTTATAGCCTGTCCAAATATATCATATGTTTAACTTCTTTGTATTTAAAATCCAATATGGATAGATTTATAGATTTCAACACCCGAGGCGGTTGTTTTCAGTTCAGGGTATTTAAAATCCAATATGGATAGATTTATAGCATTGGGTGTACATCTGCACCGCATTTTTCACACTTATTTAAAATCCAATATGGATAGATTTATAGGCACAAGGCACATATACAGATCTGCAAGATAGATACGCATTTAAAATCCAATATGGATAGATTTATAGCAAATGACAAGGGATATATAGTAAAATATTCTGAATTTAAAATCCAATATGGATAGATTTATAGGACATTCGGGTAGAGAATGTTCGTCTGCAGCTGTGATTTAAAATCCAATATGGATAGATTTATAGAAATAGAAATCGTTAAATTTTTTATTTTTAAGTAAATTTAAAATCCAATATGGATAGATTTATAGTAGCTAAATTCCATCTAGATTTATTCGAATCTGTATTTAAAATCCAATATGGATAGATTTATAGGCCGTTTATATATCTGAAGCAAGCGTAATATCCAAATTTAAAATCCAATATGGATAGATTTATAGCAGCACTTCAAGATTACCTCCGGCATAGATAAAGTATTTAAAATCCAATATGGATAGATTTATAGAAAGATGATGTAGTAGGACTTGCAGTTGAAACATTTAATTTAAAATCCAATATGGATAGATTTATAGACATTACGCAGGCTTTGCACAGAGCACCCGAGCATTAATTTAAAATCCAATATGGATAGATTTATAGCCGTGAACTTGATTGCATTTTTCGTCGTAATCCAAATTTAAAATCCAATATGGATAGATTTATAGTAGTCATCTTAAAAGACCACCAAAATGCAATACAACATTTAAAATCCAATATGGATAGATTTATAGACTTTGCCTTTGTTTTTCGCTATGTCCGCATTAGCCATTTAAAATCCAATATGGATAGATTTATAGGTTTATGCTGAATGTACTCAACAAAAGCTTGATTATATTTAAAATCCAATATGGATAGATTTATAGGCAATGAAACCAAAACAAACATCAATAAGTCCAAAATTTAAAATCCAATATGGATAGATTTATAGAAGTTCAAGTGTTTTATCTATACCGAGATATTTTATTTAAAATCCAATATGGATAGATTTATAGAGTAGAGCCGTTTTGCCAAACTTTTGCGTTGAATGTAATTTAAAATCCAATATGGATAGATTTATAGAGTAATGAATAAATCCGTCAGCCGAGGTTAAACCCATTTAAAATCCAATATGGATAGATTTATAGCGTTTTAACACTTTAATATACTAAAATATACTATATATTTAAAATCCAATATGGATAGATTTATAGCCGTGGGATAAAAGGATAAGTAATCATCGGCATTTTTCTGTGCTGTTTTGTCGATATACCAAATATTTATCAAATACTACTGCCATTTCAATATATCAAAAGCAACTATACCGATGATTACTTGATTTTTAGGTTCTGTCAACCTGCCGGGGGTTTTGTGCTATGTCAGGTCGACAATAAAAGCGTTACAAAAAATTTGATGTTTTATCATCCGTTTTTCCAAGAAAATCTTTATTCATCCACCGTTCTTCACGGGTATGAAACATTATTACCGAATCCTTGTCTTTTCTGATATAAACATCAAGTTCTTTTTGCAAAGCAAGTGAGTTTGCTTTACTTAAGTTTCCTTCAAAAACAGAGTTTTGAATATGTACAAGATATTTTTTGCAAATCTTAAATACCTTTGGAAGTATTTTTCTGCCCCTTTCATCACATATTATATCATATACAAGAATTACATACAATATTTACCACCACATTTCAAAGCCTTTATATTCTTTTTCTCCTATAATGTGCTTTATCAGTTTATAAAGTTCAAGTCTGATTAAGAATTGATAAGAAACATTTTTATTAAGTTCTTTGTGAAAAATAGTTGTCTTTAATTTTTCGTCAAATTCAGATGTAATTATTCGTGACGCTCTTTCGGTAAGTTGCAAACCGTTAAGTCCTTCTACAAAACTGCTTTCTGTTATTTGTTTTCGATTAAGCAAAGAAAAGATCAGACGATCCGCAATCAGCGGTTTGAAAATTTCCGAAACATCAAGTGCAAGAGAATATCGCCTTGTACCCGGCTGATGAAGATAGCTTATTGTAGGATTAAGTTGGGTTTTATAAATTTCCGCCAGAGTTTTTGTATATACAAGAGAATTGACATATGAAATAAGGCTGTTAATCATATTGTCGGCAGGATGATAAACTCTTTTATCAAATTCAATATTTTGATCAATAATTACATTCCACGCTTTGTAATATTCCTGACGAATATTGCCTTCAATTCCCATCAACTCTTCTATGGTTTCTACATCTGCAAGTTTCCTCCTCAAATTTTCAATAGCAGCCATTTGCTCTGACACATTCTTGCCTCTGCCGTTGTAGTATCTTAAGTTTCTGTAAATATTATAAGACGCAGCAACTATAAATTCTCTTGCTATTGATAATCTGTTTGAATAGTCGCCGTAAGCAAGCACTTGCTTAACCAAAAGCTGACCTGCAAGTTTTGTTTCCTTTGGGCAAAAACTTCCTATGTAAAATTGATAGTAATTGAAGAAATGTACAAGTATTCCGTATTTTGAAAATAAGTTCAGCAATTTAGATGTAACCGTTATTTCATTCATAATATAAATTTCTTTAATATTTTCTATCGGAAGATCTTTTACATTTCCGTCAATTGCAGTAAATCTTAATGTGTTGTCTTTTTGAGTTAAATTGCCTGACGAATATATGTAATAACTTTCCTGCATTTTATCACCTCAAATACAGCACAAATCATAGTAAGCACATGATTTGCAAATTCTTTTACTTTTAAATTTTGGCGGCAAAGCAGCCGATATAATTTTTACTATATCAGCTGCCGCACTTTCAAGCTCTCTTTCATCTTCTTCGCTAAGTTCAACATTAAGACTTTGCTTTAGCAAAGGATAATCAATTCTGCCTTTTATTCCCTCTACCCCACGCTTTTTCAGATAATAAAGATAGTATTTAAGTTGAGCAATACCCGCTTCCTCTATCTTTCTGCTTTTCTTTACCTCATGTAAAAGTTTATGCTCGGTAATAAAATCAATATTGATTGTGTTGTCGATCATAATATGTTTTTTCTTTTGCTTATAAGTGGTTTCATCTATAAGTTTTCCGATTTTGACATTTTCGTTTTCACTTTCCATTGCCAAACCGTTTGAAAAATACCACAGCTTTCTTTTACACACATAGTAATAATAAATATGCATACCCGAAATATTATTTTCGTCCATAATCATACCTCATATAAAATTATCAGGTTCTCCGTTATCATCAGATTTATCTTGCTTTTTGGTTTTCTTTTCCTTATCAAATCTGATGCCGCATTCGGAATCATAACTGCTGTTAATAACAGGTAATTCAGTATATGGCATTTTTAATTTTTTTATTTCGTAATCGTCAATTCTGAATTTAGGTACGGAAACCGTGAAGCCAAGTATTTCTTCGTTTGCTTTAAGTTTATCATCTCTTGAATAAGTATCTGATTTTAAAACTTCCAAAGCTTTTTCTATGGCACTCTCATTTTGATTATAAACATCAATCGGCACAGCGTCACTTCTGTCAATACTTCTTATTCCATCTTTTTTAAGAGAGAGATAATCGACATTTTCTTTATAATATTTATAAATTTTACGATATTCTTGAAAATATTTTGATTTTTCGATTTTTTCAACCGAAAGGTACTCATCTATAAGTTCTTTTTTAAGAACTTCAGAGATAATTCCGTCAACGCTTAAAATTGCCTGTTTTGACAACGAATGAATAGCATCGTCAACAAAACGATGTGCATTACCTTGAATTTCAGTAAATACAAAACAATTGTAAGATGAAAAGTCTTTATTACCCTTTCTGTTTACTCTGCCAAAGCGTTGGAACAGGGAAAATAAATCTGATAACTCGGTAATAAGAATATCAAAATCAATGTCAAGACTTGCTTCGACTACGGATGTTGAAATCCATATTTCAGGTATATTCATACTTTCGTTAGTTTTTTCAGAGGCTGCCAAAATCGCATTTTCTTTAGTTTTTCTGTCATTTTTTGTAAAATTGGAATGAAACAGATTTACACTTGCGTTAATATCCGAATTTTTTATTTCGGTGTACATCTTATTTGCAATATCAATTGAATTGCAAACGACAAGATATTTTTTTACTTTATCGCATATTGTATCATCAAATATTTTTATAATATCGTCAGACTGCAAGTTTTTTTCATATACTTTTACATTATGCCTTAGCTTTCCTTTATCAGAAAAATCGGATGTTTTTACATCTGTTCCGAGTATTTTTTCAATCTCGTTTCTTACAAACGGAGGCAAAGTTGCGGTAATTACAGCCACTTTACCACCCAAAGTATGAATCATCTCAATTGCATAAATAATTGCAGCCAAAACATCAGGTGAATACATCTGTATCTCATCAATAATAAACTTTGAATATGACGCTACCGCAAGTTTGTATTCATAACCTGCATATTTCAATGCAAAGTCAAATATCTGATCAGGCGTACAAATTGTAATCGGAAGTGCAAGCTGTTTACTGCATTGTGCATACGCAAAATCATAATTTTTTCCGCTAATTATTGAATCTTCCAAATAATAGGATTTCATATCGGAGTGAACAAGTGCCACTCTTTCCTTGTAATCTTCGTGCGAATTATCTCCGCAAAGTTTTTTAATTCTTTCGTACATCGCATTGATAGCTGTTTTTAACGGCAAAACGAAAAAACATTTATTGTCCCCGCACCAAAGCAATCCCGCCTCGGTTTTGCCCATACCTGTAGGTGCTGTTACAATTAAATTGCTGTCGGTATTTTTAATGCAAAATTCTTGCAATTCATTGTAATGTATATTTCGGGTATTTTTCCAATTGTTTAAAGAATCAGTCAAAAAATCGTTGACCTTTTCGCAGTCAAGACCTGCACTTGCACTGTAATCGCATTTATGTAAAAGACCTTTTAATAAAACAGCGTATTGTTTTTCTTCATCAGAAAGTTCGGTTTCAAATAAATCTTTGATTTTCTTAATATTCCTCTTCATTTTATTGTAAGAGTTTGTATCAAAGCCAAATTCAGCAAGGAATTTTTCTATAAGCTCACGGTTTTCTTTAAACACTGTAACAGGAGAGTCTTTGTTATAGTGATGATAAAGCACAGCAAAATATACACTTACAGGGTTTATACATTCTGATTTATCAATAAAAAAAGTTGAAAGTATATTATGGGGAATTTCTTGTTCAGGTTGAAAATTTCCGCCTTTAGTAATTCTTTTTTGAAATTGAGAATTTGCCTTACCGTTATCATGTTTTAAACATGAAACAAGTAAATCAGAGTATAAATCATCAGATTTTATATAGCCGAGCTTATAGAGCAGTTTTGCCTGCTCTATAAGCTCATTTGAATGTTGTCCGATTGTTTTGTCGGGTTTTGCAAGTTTATCTTCTATATTCATTACAAATACCTCAAGCTAAAAACACTGAATATATACCGTTCTCGGTTTTGTCAAGCATTATGCCTTTACAACCGTTTTCAATATAGTTAAGTTGACAGAAAATAATAGGTACACGATTAAACACTCGTTTTCTCATACCGCCCTTTAACTGCACAGTTTTGTAATCCTTTGGCATTAAATATTTTGTACCGCCTGTGTATCCGCCTTCCGTTTTAGAGATTATATCCATATCGTCTTTATTAATTTCGAGATACTCGACAGGCATATAAACATCAAAATCAGCTTCTCCGTAATCGACATCTTCGTCAACATCAAAAAGCTCTGTTTCCGTACACTCAAGCACTTCTACAAAATCCTCTCCTCTGCCGATTGCAGTAAGATTTCCGATATTATCCATAATATCATTCATAGTATTTTCATCTGCAACTATATGAATGATAAGTTCAATATCGCAGAGAAGTTCATAATACTTAGGGCCTTTTGCAAGCGTTCTGAAATGGGAATACGGAATAGTATACTTTACCTTTTCGTACTCATCATACACAGCCTTTATATGCTTAATACGCTTATCAAATTCTTTTACTTCTTCGGCAGAAATATTTTCATCGGCTTTCATTTCTTTGAGCCGAGTTTTCATTTTATTAATGATTTTTTTATGCTTGTCTATTCTGCGTTTTGTACGCTTTAAAAAGCGGTATTCTTCAAGCAATTTTTCATTAATTACATTAATTGTAATGCCTTTTTCAAAGCTGTTTCCTTGAGCCTTTTGTGCAGTAGCCACAACCTGATATGCACTTGAAAGCATCTCGGGATTTTTCATTTTTACAAGCAAATTTCTGTCATCATTAAGACTGTTAAGAAAACAATCGTCCTTATACATTTTTGTTTTTAGAGAACCGTACTTTCCCTGTACGCTTACTTGCATAGGATGATAAGATGTATAACCGCAAGCCTTATGAAGTGCTCCGATAACAGTTGAATACGGCGGTAAAGGAAATGTCATACGGTTTTGTACAGTTTCTTCTTTTTTGTAATTTGCACTGTTTTGTTTTATATGAAGTCTAATTGCTTTCATATTAATTCCGCCTTACTCCGAAAAATACTCTTTAACCTGACCTCTGAGATTTTCAAAAAATTCTGTCATACTTACTGGATTAAGTTCTCTTACAATTTCGTCCTCGTTTGAAAGCTCGCCGTTACGCATAAGTGCACAGCTGTAACCCTGCGCAAGTTTTTCCTTGACAGGCTCAATAATAAGCTTTTTTCCTGAAACAGAAACCGCATTCTCAAAGATGTGGGTTTTGCGTGGTGAAAGACCGCCTACCACAAAAATCGGCTCTGCGTTATCAAGATTTCCCTTAACGACAAGTGAAAGATTTTCTACTGCGTCAATAAGAGCAATTACTCTTTCACACTTTTCGGCGTTATCTGCCTCTGCACCAAAGTTTTCGTCCTTACCGATTTTTTCAAGGTCAATTGTAAGACTGTAAATTTTAGATGATTTGTCATATTCATACTGATAAGGCATAAGACCGCAATCCTTTGCATTGTTTTGAACATTTAAACCGTGTGCCATAGCATAATTGGTTGCAAGGTAAAGGTTATTGTGAAAACGGGCATCATTAATAAACGGCTCTGTAGCAACAGCGTCTGTAAGATAGAAAGAACTGTTACGGATGTATGTAACATCTTTTGTTGACATATATCCACCCTCAAGCGCACGGCATGTTGCGGCATTTACATCTTCATTAACAAGTTTTTGCATTGCTCCGTCGATTGATGTCTGTAAATCATCATAAAAACCCGACTGAACACAGATAGCGTTTTTAAGGCTCTCACGACTTCTTGTAGCGTACTCTTTTCCGCCTCTGAATACCTTTTGTACACTTGAAATATTACCGAGGCTTTCGCCGTAGTTGCTTGTCATATTTGCGATTACAGTTAATGTTAATGCTTTATTTTTCATAATAAAATCTCCTTTATATTAGTTATTTTTTGAGCTTACTTCAATTAATGCGCTTGCAAAAGCAAATGCAAGATCTTTATTTTCTTCCGCATTTTCAAGAAATGTATAGAAAAATGAAAATTCCATTCCGACATAAGCAGACAAACTAAGTATAATCTCTTTTGCTCTGTCGTAATCATGTGCGCAAAGAGCACTGATTATTTTTTGCTTATATGAATTAATTTTATTACTGCTTTTCATTTCAATTAGTTTTTTAGAAGTTAAAAATCCACAACTTTTTGCTGACTTAATTTCATCCATAATATCATTTCCTTTCCAAGATACATTTATGTCTATTAGCATATCAGTTCTGCTTTTTATATAGCCTTTAACGGCATTATCATCAAAATAAAACTTAAGCATCATTAAAATTACATCGTCAAGCAACACATTGTTAAGACAACGCATATAAACTTCTTTCTCAAGATTAAACCAATAATCATCATTGATTTTTTTGACAAAGTTTAATGATTTCCCCGATAATTCTCTTAACTTTTTTAATCTTTCAAGTCGCACAAAGAATGTTTCGTAATAAGCCTTATCCTGTGATTTTGATATAATTTCAACATCATAGCTTATATAATCCTTTGAGTTTTGCAAAACAAGCATTAGTTTGTTTTTGTCGTCTTTATTTTCTGTACTGCTAAGTTGATTTGAAAAAGCATAGTTTGTTTGAGTTAAAGACTTAACAGAAAAATTGTTATTCACAAAATAAGTTTCTCTCATATCAGAATTTGAAAAAGCAAACGGTATAAAATCAAATTCTAAAATATCATTGCTCTCAAAACTTTCCTTTGAAAAACAAAAGCCGAGATTACTTGTTTTTCTGTCTTTGTCAACATTGTAGCCTCTAAGTCTGCAAGTGCTGTTATCTTCGGTAAAAATAAGTCGTTCATTGCAGTAATTCTTATAAAGGTTATTGCCGTTTTTAAAGATATTCTTTATAATTTCCGCCCTGTTTTCTTCAATGGTTGAAATAAAAATATCTTTATTTGTTCCGTCGAATTTTGTTTTGCCAAGCAACCCTTTAAGAACTGTTTTGCTCTTAACAAGGTCGTTTACCAATTTAATTTGTTCTTCACTGAATTCTTGACTTTCGAGAATGTTTAAAATATTTTTGTGAGTCATATATTTTTCAAAATAGTTCTCTGCAAACTCAAGATATTTTTCTTCTGTTATATCTTCACTTTTGTAAATAATACCGTCAAAGCCGTGGATATAATTATCGGGCTTTTCTTCAACATCATAGAGGACTTTGTAATCAATTCCAAAGTAATCAAAATATTTACATAAACCGACAACGGCTGCTGCAAACCTCCAATCGGTAGGCTGCAGCAAAGTGTCATAATCAAAGTAATCAATCTTTGTTTTCATTAATTCGGTTCACCTCCCTCCGATAAAAGCTCGGCAAAGCCAAATCCTGCGGATTTTCGTGAACCTATACCGCTTTTCAGCAGATAATTAATAACCGATTTATCGGCATTAATACTAAAACTGCCTAAACTGCATTCAATGTAGTTTTTGTAGTGATAAACCACTGTTTTTTTTGCGTTTAACGGTTTAATTTCAAAGTTTGAAATTAACTTCTCGTCAAAACCGCTTTCAACAAGCTGCTCTTTAATTACCTGTTTTGCAATCTCCGTAAAATCCGGATTAGCAACCGAAATATACTTATCCGAATTATTCTCGGCTTTATGTAATCTGATACACAAAGGGCTAAGCATTTTCACAACAGCGGATGATGAAGTAACATTTTTTTCCGGCACAAGATTAACACTGACAAGTTTCATTTCGTTGCCGAGCGGAGCGGGAATCGGCTTGTCCTTTTGCTTTATAAAAGCAGACATAAAAATACATCCCGTATTATAGTCAGCTGTTGAAAAAGTAATGTTTAGTTGATTTTTCCCGAGTTGAATTTCCGTTTTAGAAAACTTCGGCATAGGCAGATTCACCGCAAAAGTAAAATTTCTGCGTTCCGGTGTAAAATAATATTTTTCATAATATTTTCCCTCGGCAATATCTGACAGTGACCGTTTAAAAAACGAAAGCATAATTCGTCGATAATCAATCGGCAGCTTATTGTTTTGCAAATGAAATCGCAATAAGATTTTCATATTTACCTCCATTTATTATTTTAATAGTATTAGATTTTGTTATTAGAGTTATGATATTTCACAACTCTAATTACAGTATAGCGTTCACAATTTTGTTTGTCAATACCTAATATATATTTTCTAAGAAAATTTTTTATAAATAAGCTTATAAATACATTTATTTTTATGAGTAATAATAAATAATATGAGAAAATGATATCATACGTTTTTTTGTATTCGCCAAATTTTGACCTAGCATTTTTTTGAAGTTCCTCTATTTCAAAACCAGTCAGTTTTCCGGCCT
>OICH01000870.1_pt1 | contig 10582 bp, 9 predicted proteins | sample 1581271 | NCBI WGS metagenome assembly OICH01 (sample SAMEA3882547, study PRJEB24775) | human gut metagenome | biome: human-associated habitat; feature: intestine environment; material: feces | place: Netherlands | collected 2009/2010 | reverse complement strand
TGCCGTCAACTTCCCGAATATTTCCATGGCACGCGGCGCGGACACACGCATTTGCCTTGCGCACAGAAACATTCCAAATACCATCGGTTCGTTCACACAGGTGTGCGGTGAAGCGGGCATCAACATTGAGAACATGCTCTCGAAATCGCGTGGCGACTGGGCATACACCATTTTGGACGTTACGGGTGACGTGACGGAGGACGTGCGCGAAAAGCGCTTTCGGGATGCCTGCGAGGAAATGACGATGGACGAGTTGCGTGCGATCGTTTACGATGCCAATCCGGATATGCTGCGCGCTGTTGCGCGCGAGCGCATTGAAGAACTGGAGTCAATCGAGCGTTACAAGACGGAGCAGAAGCAAAAAGAGGAGGAAAGGCGTGCAAAGCGCAAAAAACTCTTTTCGGGCATTCTCGGCAGAGACGAGGACGACGGTAAGCCGCCCAAAAACCGCCCGCCGGAATTCTGATGAAATTTCTGTAAAAGTGCGCACACTGTGCGCACTTTTTGCTTGACAAACGGGCACGGCGGGTGTACACTCCCATCATCAAAATGGCTTGGATAGGGAAGAAACCGATATTTCCCCGCGCAGAGAGGGATGCATTTGCTGCGAGCATCCTGCGGAAGAGACCGGCAGTACCACCCTTGAGCCGCCCGCGAAACAAGCGGGACGGGATCGCCCGTTACAGCGGACACAAGCGGCGCAGAATGCGCAAGCAGGGTGGAACCGTGGAGTAGTTGAATGCTTCACCCCTGAGAACATCGGGGGTGGAGCTTTTTTGCACCCTCAAATGAAAATGGAGGTAAATAACATGTCTGAAGAAGTCAAGATCAGCGAAGAGAACCAGTTCTCGTTTGAAAATCCCGAGTACCGCAAGACCTATTGGCACACCTGCTCCCATGTGCTGGCGCAGGCCGTCAAGCGCCTCTGGCCCGAGGTGAAGCTCGCCATCGGCCCGAGCATCGACAACGGTTTCTACTACGATATGCTCGCCCCGTTCTCCTTCACGCCGGAGAATTTGGCTGAGATCGAAGCCGAGATGCGCAAGATCTGCAAGGAAAAGCTCAAGCTCGAGCGCTTTGAGCTCCCGCGCGCCGAGGCCATCAAGTTTATGGAAGAAAAGGAAGAGCCGTTCAAGGTCGAGCTCATCAACGACCTGCCCGAGGACGCCGTCATCAGCTTCTACAAGCAGGGCGAGTTCACCGACCTCTGCGCCGGTCCGCACCTCGACTCCACCGGCCGCATCAAGGGCAACGGCATCAAGCTGACCGCCTGCAACGCCGCCTACTGGCGCGGCGACTCGAACCGCGAGGTGCTCCAGCGCATCTACGGCGTCGCTTTCCCGAAGAAGGAAGAGCTGGACGCCTACCTCAAAGAGCGCGAGGAGGCCGTCAAGCGCGACCACAACAAGCTCGGCCGCGAGCTCGAATATTTCACCACCGTCGACTGCATCGGTCAGGGTCTTCCGGTGCTGCTGCCCAAGGGCGCGCGCGTCGTGCAGGTGCTCCAGCGCTGGGTCGAGGATACCGAGCAGAAACGCGGCTATCTTCTCACCAAGACCCCGCTGATGGCCAAGCGCGACCTTTACAAGATCTCCGGCCACTGGGATCACTATCTCGACGGCATGTTCATCCTCGGCGACCCGTATGACGAGACGAAGGAGTGCTTCGCCCTGCGCCCGATGACCTGCCCGTTCCAGTATCAGGTCTACCTGAACCGCCAGCGCTCCTACCGCGACCTGCCGATGCGCCTGGGCGAGACCTCGACGCTGTTCCGCAACGAGGATTCCGGCGAGATGCACGGCCTCATCCGCGTGCGTCAGTTCACGATCTCCGAAGGCCACCTCGTCCTGCGTCCCGACCAGCTCGAAGAGGAGTTCAAGGGCTGCCTCGACCTTGCCAAGTACTGCCTCGGCACCGTCGGCCTTCTTGACAAGTGCACGTTCCGCTTCTCCCAGTGGGATCCCGCAAACCCGAACAACAAGTACGAGGGCACGAAGGAGCAGTGGGATCACGCCCAGAGCGTGATGGAGCGCATCCTCAAGGATCTCGACGTCGACTACACCGTCGGCATCGACGAGGCCGCATTCTACGGCCCGAAGCTCGACATCCAGTATAAGAACGTCTACGGCAAGGAAGACACCCTCGTCACCATCCAGATCGACATGTTGCTCGCCGAGCGCTTCGGCATGTACTACATCGACGAAAACGGCGAGAAGAAGCTGCCGTACATCATCCACCGCACTTCTCTCGGCTGCTACGAGCGCACGCTCGCCTACCTCATCGAGGAGTATGCCGGCGCGCTGCCGACGTGGATGGCGCCCGAGCAGGTGCGCTTCCTGCCCGTTACCGACCGCGCCGCCGACTACTGCGCCGAGCAGGCCAAGAAGCTCGAAGACATGGGCTTCCGCGTCGAGGTCGACTACCGCAACGAGAAGATCGGCCGCAAGATCCGCGACGCGCAGATGGAGAAGGTCCCCTACATGGTGGTCGTCGGCGACCGCGACATGGAGAACGGCACCGTTTCCCCGCGCCACCGCGCGGACGGCGACCTCGGCGCGATGAGCATGGACGAGTTCTCCGCGCTTCTCAAGCAGGTCGTGGACAACAAGGAAAAGAAGTAAATAACACACGGATTTTGCATAATCAGTATGTGAGACCTTCATGCGATCAGGGCGGCGCTTTGCCGCCCTGATTTTTTATACCTAAAGAAAAATTTGAAAACCTGATAAATGTTTAACGAAATAATCGGTCGAATGATGACGGAATTCAACGATAATTTGGCGAAATATCCAAAAAAGTAAAAACGTCTTGCAATAGACCTGTCATTCAGCTATAATGAGACTGCCTGAAAGAGGCAAGTAAATTTCGGAATTCAACGCTTCTCCAACGTAGGTGCTCCGAAGCGCCCCCACGCGGCGGAGCATGTGCCGGTGAAGCGGTGAATGCCGGAAGAATCAAAAAGGAGATTGCGTATGAAAAAGTTTTTAGCTCTGATCCTCTCTCTCGCGATGGTCTTCGCGCTGGTCGCCTGCGGCGGTGAGAAGACGGATGACAGCCAGAACAACGACGGCGATTCCAGCTCCCCCGTTGCGATCACTCTGGCGACCGGCGGTACCTCCGGTACCTACTACGCTGTCGGCGGCGTTCTCAAGACCGTCCTCGACTCCAAGCTGACCCTTTCCACCCTCAATGTTGAGTCCACCGGCGCTTCCGTCGCGAACGTCAACATGATCACCGACGGCGAGGCTCAGATGGCCATTCTGCAGTCCGACGTTATCAACTACGCGCACGAGGGCACCAACTCCTTCGACGGCGCTCCCGAGACCAACGCTCTTTGGGTCGCCGGTATCTACAACGAGACCGTTCAGATCCTTGCCAAGCCCGGCATCAACACCGTGTCCGACCTCAAGGGCAAGACCATCTGCGTCGGTGACGTTGGTTCCGGTACCGAGATCAACGCCTGGCAGGTTCTCGGCGCTGCGGGTCTGACCAAGGACGACGTCAATGCGGTGAACGGCTCCTTCCAGGATGGCGTTGACCAGCTCAAGGACGGCAAGATCGACGCCGCCTTCACGGTCGCCGGTGCTCCCACGACCGCTATCGTCGACTATGCCACCACCAACACCCTCAACCTCGTCTCCCTGAGCGACGATGAGCTCGCCGCCATCCAGGAGGCATATCCGTTCCTGATCCGTGACGATCTGGCTGCCGGCACCTACACCGGTCAGGATGCCGACGTCACCTGCGTCGCTATCCAGGCTACTCTCGTTGCCTCCGAAGAGCTGAGCGAGGATGTCGTTTATGAGTTCGTCAAGGCCATGTTCGACAACAAGGACGCTCTGACCGAAGGCCACGCCAAGTTCGGCTTCCTCGATCCCGAGACTGCCTCCGCTGGTGCTACCGTCACCATGCATCCCGGTGCTGAGAAGTACTACAAGGAAATCGGCGTCCTGTAAGCAGGATCGCTACCGTGTATTGACGTGAATTCTCATCTGCGGAAATACATAATTGCGGCCGCTGCAATAATAACGATTATTGCAGCGGCCGCCGTGCTTCTTCCTCGCTCCGGCTACTATCTGACCCTGCGCAACCGCGACACCGGCGAGGTCTACGCCCGGTACAAAATGGGCGAGGGAGACCGCTTTTCCGTGACCTTTATCCATTCCGTGAACAAATACCCCCTGACCGATACCTACGAGATCGAAAACAAAACGATCTATGTGGAGGAGACGACCTATTGCTCCTTTGGCGCAGGCGTGCAGACGGAGCTCAACCCCGGCGAAACGCTTGACAAGGTCTATGTGGACCGCCCCGATTACAAGGGCTGGGCAATGGTCATCCGAAACATCCATCAGGACAGGACAAACGTCGGCTACATTGTCGGTACGGTCTCTGACCATGTACTCAATGTAAACGGCGAGGATGTCAGTCTGCGTGATTTGTGTGGAAAAAACGCGCCTGTGCGTTTTAATTACGAATTCTGGCTCGTCTGAGCGCACGGACGCTCTCAAATAGAATTAGGAGGAAATTGCATCATGGCTGAAAACGAAAAGCTCAACAATGTTGCAGTCGACAACGACGTCGGCACCATGGAAGACGTCGATGCGATCATGAAAAAGTACGACCGTGAGTCGAACACGCGCGTCTGGGAGGGGACTCCCCGCAAGATTCTGCGTGTCCTTACGGCACTGTTCGGCATTTTCCTGATCGTGATGAACATGTGGATCAAGATGGACGAGCGTGCGCGCCGTCCGCTCTTCCTCGGTCTGGTCATCATTCTCGTGTTTATCTACTACCCCATCAAGAAGGGCTCTCAGAAGGTCAACTACATGCCTTGGTACGATATCGTCATGGCGGCAGTCGGCGCGTTCTGTTTCTTCTTCTACCCCTTAAACCTTGAAAAAATCGTTACCGCCGGTACGCGAATCCAGAAGGTTTTCGTCGTGCAGATCGGCAGCGTTTCCATTCCCCTTCTGATCGTATTTGCGATCGTCGGCACTTTGATCCTCGTCGAGTGCTGCCGCCGCGTGGTCGGTATGCCGATCATCTGCGTGGCGACGGTGTTCGTGCTCTACGCCTTCTTAGGCGCGGGGAAGGACTTAAAGACCGTTATGTATAACCTCTTCTACACCACGACCGGTATCCTCGGCACCCCGATCGGCGTCTGCTCGACCTACATCGCGCTGTTCGTCATCTTCGGCGCCTTCCTAGAGGCCACGGGTGTTGCAAACTTCTTCATCGACTGCGCGAACGCGCTGGTCGGCTGGGCTTCCGGCGGTCCTGCAAAGGTCGCGGTCGTTTCCTCTGCCCTCTGCGGCATGGTCTCCGGTTCCTCCGTCGGTAACACCGTTACCACCGGTTCCGTCACCATCCCGATGATGAAGAAGACCGGTTATCCCCCGGAGTTTGCCGGCGCGGTCGAGGCTGCGTCTTCCACTGGCGGTCAGATCATGCCCCCGATCATGGGCGCTGCGGCGTTCCTGATGGCGGAAATGGTCGGCGTTCCCTATGCTGATATCATCGTGCGTGCAATCCTGCCCGCATTCCTGTACTTCCTCGGTATCTTCCTCGGCGTGCACTTCAAGGCCAAGAAGCTCGGCCTCAAGGGCCTGCCCCGCGAAGAGCTCCCCAAGTGGAAGATCCTGCTCCCGCAGATCTACCTCATCCTCCCGCTGGTCGTTCTGGTCTACATGATCATGATCGGCTTCACGATGGCCACCGCCGCCGTGTACGCGACCCTTTACTGCGTGGTCGTCGCCATGATCAGCCGTGAAGAGGGCAAGAAGAAGCTCGTCATGGCCATCCCCCTGATCCCGCTTCTGTTCATGACCCTCATGAGCCGCAGCTTCGAGCCGGGCACCTTCATGGGCGAGAACGGCAGCACGCTCTGCCTTGCCATCGCCTTCGCGCTGCTGGTTATCAACTACGCCATCAGCAAGCCCAACGTCAAGAGCCTGCCCACCATCATCGACGCGTTTGAAAACGGCGGCAAGAACTGCCTGAGCGTCGGTATCGCCTGCGGTATGGCTGGTATCATCGCCGGCGTCGTCACCATGACCGGTCTCGGCCAGGTGCTCATCGGCGCGATCGTCGGTCTGTCCAACGGTCACCTGATCATCGCTCTCGTGCTGACGATGCTCTGCTGCATCGTGCTCGGTATGGGCGTTCCCACCACCGCGAACTACATCATCATGGCCACCACCTGCGCGCCGATCCTTGCCTCCGGCATGGGTCTCGACCTGATGGCTGCCCACATGTTCTGCTTCTACTTCGGTATCGTCGCAGACATCACCCCGCCCGTTGCGCTGGCTGCCTACGCCGGTTCCGCCATCGCCAAGGCTCCCCCGATGAAGACCGCCTGGAACGCGACCCGTCTCGCAATCGCGGCGTTCATCATCCCCTACATCTTTGCTTACAATAACGCCCTGATCTTCGTTGGCAACGACGTCAAGTTCCTGAGCGTTGCCTCCATCGTCATCTCCGCGACCCTCGGTATGGCGTCTATCGCCTCCGGCCTGATGGGCTACCTGATCCGCGACATGAAGGCGATCAGCCGCGTCGCGCTGGTCATCGGCGGTCTGCTGATGGTCATCCCCGGCACGGTCACTGACCTTGCGGGTCTTGCGGTGCTGGTCGCCGTCCTCGTTCTCCAGCGTATCGAGAACAAGAAGGACAAGGCGGCTGCGTCCGTGTAACGCAAAGCATCCTGCTAATGAAAAAGAGACCGCTTCGGCGGTCTCTTTTTTTGCATGTGCGCCGCTTTTCAAGCATAGACTGAAAACGACGGGAGGTTTTGCACATGCCCAGAATTTATTTGAGTCCCTCCACGCAGGATTGGAACCCGTATGTCGACGGCAGTGGCAGCGAGGAATACTGGATGAATCTGCTGGCCGACACGCTCGAGCCGTACCTTTACGCAAACACCATCTCCTTTGTGCGCAACACGCCGGAGATGACCGCGGCCTCGTCCATCGCGCAGGCGAACAGCCTTGGCGGCTTTGACTTTTACCTTGCCCTGCACTCCAACGCCTCGGGGGAGGGGCAGGCGGGGAAGAACCGCGGCATCATCGTCTTTTACTATCCCACGAGCAGCGACGGAAAGCGTGCTGCCGAGCTCTTCGCCGCGCAGCTGCGCATGGTCTACCCGCTGCCTGCAAAGGTGACGACGCAGGCGACCACAACGCTCGGCGAGGTGCGGCGGCCCAGATACCCCGCGAATCTCATCGAGCTCGGCTACCACGACAACTACGACGATGCGCGCTGGATCGAAAATAACCTCGACGCCGCGGCGCAGGCCATCGCGCGGGGACTGACGGAGTATTTCGGCCTGCCGTTCATTTACCCGCAGCTCGTGCGCACCGGCGTCGTCACGACCGAGGGCTCAGCCCTGCGCCTGCGAAGCTACCCGGGCATCGACGGGGAAACAGTTGGCAGCATCCCGAACGGCGAGAGCGTGCAGGTCTACGGGAGCTATCAAGGCTGGTACTCCGTGGGCTACGACGGCCGACTCGGCTACGCGGCGCAGGCCTACATTGCGGTGTGATCTTCGCCCGTTTCCGATATTTTCCGGGCGCGACTTTTCCTTGACAGCTGGTTATAAAAAGTTTACAATGTTTTTTGGATTTATGGAGGGGAGAGAAGGGGAATCTCCCGTTTATGATTCAAAAACCCAACGATAGATCAATCGCATCGATCAAAAAAAGCACACAGGAGGAATCGTATGATCAGCTATCTCTACGCTGCGCTTATCGCGGTGGGGACGCTCGTCATTGGCATTCTTCTTGGTATTTGGATTCGCAAGAGAGCCGCTAAGCGCGCCGAGGAGAAGATCTCCAACGCCGATGAAGAGGCGCTTCGTATTGTCAACGAAGCGATCAAGAGCGCTGAAAACAAGAAACGCGAAGTCATGTTGGAGGCAAAGGAAGATATCCTGCGCTCCAGAAACGAATACGAGAAGGAAGTCAAGGAACGCCGCGCCGAGCAGCAGAAGCAGGAGCGCCGGCTCCAGCAGAAGGAGGAGAACCTCGACCGCAAGACCGACGCGCTGGAAAAGCGCGAGGAGGCCCTCAACCAGAAGCATGCCGCTCTGGACAAGGAAAACGAAGAAATCAAGATCATCAAGCGCAGCCAGACCGAAATGCTCGAACGTATTTCCGGTTTTACTGCCGAAGACGCCAAGAAGTACCTGATCGAGCAGGTCGAGAGCGAAGTGACGCACGAGACCGCGCTCAAGATCAAGGAGCTGGAGCAGCGCGCCAAGGACGAGGCCGATTCCCGCGCCCGCGAGATCGTCGCCTCTGCCATCCAGCGCTGCGCTGCCGACCATGTTGCCGAGATCACCGTCAGTGTGGTGCCCCTGCCCAATGACGAGATGAAAGGCCGCATCATCGGCCGCGAAGGCCGCAACATCCGCACGATCGAAACGCTCACGGGCGTCGACCTCATCATCGACGACACGCCCGAGGCGATCACCGTCTCGTGCTTCGAGCCCGTGCGCCGCGAAGTCGCGCGCCTGGCGCTCGAAAAGCTCATCGCCGACGGCCGCATCCATCCCACGCACATTGAAGAGATGGTCAACAAGGCCCGCCGCGAGGTGGATGCCATCATCAAGTCTGAGGGCGAGCGCGCCGTGCTGGAGACCGGCATCCGCGGCCTGCACCCCGAGCTTGTGAAGATGCTCGGCCGCCTGCACTACCGCACGAGCTACGGCCAGAACGTTCTGCAGCACTCCATCGAGGTCTCGCACCTTGCGGGCATGATGGCCGCCGAGCTGGGCGCGGATGTTTACGCCGCCAAGCGCGCAGGCCTGCTGCACGACCTCGGCAAATCCGTCGACCATGAGATGGAGGGCAGCCACGTCCAGCTGGGCGTCGAGCTTGCCAAGAAGTACAAGGAAAATCCCGTCGTCATCAACGCCATCGAGGCGCACCATGGCGACGTCGAGCCGCAGACCGTCATTGCCTGCCTCGTGCAGGCGGCCGACGCCATCTCCGCTGCACGCCCCGGTGCACGCCGCGAGAACGTGGAGAGCTATGTCAAGCGCCTGGAAAATCTGGAGGAGATCTCTTCCAGCTTTGAGGGCGTGGAGCAGGCCTTTGCCGTGCAGGCAGGCCGCGAAGTGCGCATCATGGTCAAGCCCGATGTCATCAGCGACGATCAGGTGATCCTGCTGGCACGCTCCATTGCCAAGAAGATCGAGGACACGCTGGATTACCCCGGCCAGATCAAGGTCAACGTCATCCGCGAGACCAAAGCGGTCGAGTACGCAAAATAAGCTGCAAAAACTCCCGTGCCATCCGGCACGGGAGTTTTTTCTTTTATCGCGCGGCCTTTTCCATCAGCTTGCGGTAGACCGGCAGCATCGCGGGCTCGGAGACGGCGGCCAGCACCTCCGCCGTGTCCAGCCAGCGCACGGCGCTGTTTTCATCGGGCTTGCAGCGGATGGGGGCATGGTCCTCGGCCTCGAGCAGATACGTCGCGTTCAGGTGCAGGTGCGCGCAGACAAAGTGTCCGCGCTTCACATGCGGCGCCACATGCAGGATCTCCAGCGAGAAGATCTCCGGGGAAACAGGCTCTGCCCGGATCCCGGATTCCTCGTTCGCCTCGCGCAGGGCGACGGCGAGCAGATCCTCCTCCCCGTCGGCGTGCCCGCCGAGCCAGGCCCAGGACTGGTAGAGATTGTGATAGGCCATCAGGACCTTCGTCCGGTCCGGATTCACGATCCAGCATGAGGCTGTGAAGTGCGCCGTGGCGTTGTCCCGCGTCAGCAGCACCGGGAAGGTGTCGATGTCCTGCAGCATTTGCAGCCGGTCGGCGGTCTCCTGCTCATTATAGGGGCAGAACGCTTCGATCTGCGCGCGCAGGCGCGGGCAGTCAGTCATGCTCGTAGGCCATGACCTTGTCGATGCGCCGCTGATGGCGCTCGGCATGGGAAAATTCCGTATCCAGCCACACGTCAACGATCTCCAGCGCCAGCATCTCGCCCGTCACGGCTGCGCCGAGGGCCATCATGTTGGTATCGTTGTGCTCGCGGGTGAGGCGGGCGGACATGGGGTTGTCGAGCAGCGCGCAGCGGATGCCCTTGACCTTGTTGGCCGTGATGGACACGCCGATGCCCGTCGTGCAGCAGACGATGCCGCGGTCGCATTCGCCGCTGGCAACAGCCTGCGCGGCTGGGCCCGCGAAGTCGGGGTAGTCGCAGCTGTCCTTGGTGTAGCAGCCGAAATCCTTGTAGGCAAGCCCACGCTTGTCCAGATGCGCCATGATAGCCTTCTTGAGGTCCAGTGCGCCGTGGTCACATGCAAGTGCGATCATAATTGTTTCCTCCTGCGGTTTTGATTTTATTGTCATTATACCGCAGCGGCCGTGAATTGCAAGAAAAACTACTGCACCCGGTATCCGCGCTCGAGCAGCGACAGGATGTTCACCCAGAACACGCCGTCCGGCGCGCGGAAATATTCGCTCTGCGGGATCTCATGGAAGGAGATGACGGCGTTCCGCTCGTCGAGCCACGCCTGATGCTCCTGCTCATAAAATTCGTCCATAGCTGCCTCTCTCTTTAGTAATTGGAGACGTAGATGCC
>OICH01000859.1_pt1 | contig 10671 bp, 10 predicted proteins | sample 1581271 | NCBI WGS metagenome assembly OICH01 (sample SAMEA3882547, study PRJEB24775) | human gut metagenome | biome: human-associated habitat; feature: intestine environment; material: feces | place: Netherlands | collected 2009/2010 | reverse complement strand
AGAGCCTTTTTCAAGCGTTTCAGCGGCGCGGCATCCATGTCGGGCTGCGGCTCTGTTTGCACCTCCACAGGCTCCCGCAGTTTTTCAAGCTCCGCACGGCAGACGGGGCAGCTTTCCAGATGTTCCTTTACAAACTCCGCCGTATCCTCCGATACCATGTTTTCCACATACAGCGGCAGAATATCGCGGATGATGCTGCACTCATTTTTCATCTTCGTCAGCCTCCATTCCTTTTTGGATCATTTTTCGTGCGCGGTGATAGGTGACGCACGCCCAGTTTTCCGTCTTGTAAAACAGCTTCCCGATCTCCTTAAAGCTCATTTCGCCAAGAGTACGCCACATGAAAACCTCTTTGTACGGATTGGGAAGCTCATGCAGCAGATGTTTTACCTGTTGGGCATTCTCGCTGCGCAGCAGCATTTCATCCGGTGATTCCTCCGCTTCCGATATAAGCTGCTCCATATCCGCTGTATGCTCTGTCCTGCGGCTTTGTTTTAGATGGGTATAGTAACAATTCTTTGCGATCTGACACAGCCACACCCGGATGTCGCAATCCCCCCGAAAGCTGTCAATGCGGCGAAGCGCACGGAAGAAGGCTTCGCTGGTAATATCCTCTGCCAGCCGTTCGTCCCCGCCGGACAGCCGCCGCACATAGAGGAACACATCCCGAAAATAGTCTTTGTATATCTGTTCAAAGTCCGTCACCTGCTCACCTCCTTGTCTCGTTCACTTATAAGACTGCGAAAAACGAAAAATCTTACAAAGAATTTTGTAAAAAATTTTGAGTTGACTACTTATCTTCCCATATTGCAAGACTGCCGCTCGGCAGTTTTCGCTGTCGGCGGCAGATTCGGCTATGCAGTAAGAGGACCATCCACAATCTTTACATACGCCTCCAGCTTTACTTTTCACAGGTATTGGAGCTCTCATTCTCGCATAAGTATCGCTCTCCGTTTGCAACGGCTTCCTCCAGTATAGCATAGACCTCCGCCAAGGCGCGGACATACTGCGGGAAGTCGCGCCGCAGCTCACTGTCCTCCCCCGGCGGCAGGACCGGCCTCCGCAGCATACGATGAACAGTCCTCCACACTTGAAGCCTGCTGCCGGGATAGGATTTTCTCAGCTTCTCGACCGCGCGGTTCTTCGCCTTCTCCACGGCGGACTCCTTCATCATGTGATACATCCCGATCTCTTTCAAGGTCGCGTCCGGGTATCCGAACACGCCGCAGGTCTTGCCGAGAATATCTCTATCCTTCTTCGGCAGGGTGTCGAACAGCTCCCGGAGGAGTTCGATGCAGACCTTGCGGTACACGGCCTGCTCCGCCGAAACGGAGAGCATCCCCGGCATCAGCCGCTCATAGGGATCGCCGTCATAACCCTCCGGGACAAGATCATGCACACCGAGGAAATGGGTATTGTAGCGAACATATCGGCTGACGTGAGCCTCGGGGATACCCAGCTCCTCCGCGATTTCACCGGTATCCTTCCATGCAGCATGATACAGCCTCTGTGCCTGCCGGACGGCACCCATCTCGTCCTTGCTCAACGCCATGCAGCCAAGATTCTGCTCCAGCCAGCGGGTCATGCGCCCCTTCAAATATGGGTAAAGATAGGTGGTGAGCACGGCGCGGCTCTCGTCATATTCTTTGCTCTGAATCCGCGTCAGAAGTTCCAATGCGCCCTCGCCGCAGAGATCGTCCAGAATTGTTTTTGTATACGCGGAACACTGATTTGGATGATGTCGATCCGTCATCAGGCAGTTGAATTCCGCCGCAGCTTCCTTGGCAATGCCGCGGATCAGACCGATATTTTTATGGTACAGTTTTTCCAGCGCAGCTTCATCACCGTCATAATATCGGCGAATTAGTTGCTCGTTGGTCATGCTTGCTCACCCACCTTTTTCTTCGGCGGACGGCCCCTCGGATTGGCCGTTCTGGTGATCCCACAGTGCTGGTAAACGCGCTCAGAGGAAATACGCTGCTCGAAAGCCTCTACGGAGATATTCGCGTCACGCAGAGCGTCATAGAGCAGATCCCGCACATAGTCCTTGGCTTTTCTTGCGTCCTCCTGTGAGATCGCGCCCCGCTGCATATCCTTTGTGATGCGGGCAAAGGCGGTCACCTTGACTTTGACCTTGGGAATGTCCTTCGCCAGTTCCTTCTGCAACTCCACCGTGCCGAACTGCCGGCAGGTGTAGCCGGGCGCATGGGGACAGGCCCCTTCGCAGTACAAAGCATGGACACCGCTCTTGAGCAGAAAATACCGTCCGCAGATAATGCAACGGCGGATGTTGTGCCCGCTGTTCAGCGCCAGCATATAATCCGCTTTCATCAGCGCCTGCAAGCTGTCGGTCACATGCTCCTGACAGATGGCGACAGTGCCATCCGGCAGTGGCCGCGGCACATAGGAAAGCTCGTAGGCATCGTGGGTCGTATAGCAGTCGCCGTTGTTGCGGATGGGATTGACGATGAGCTTTTCCGCGATGCGTTCATCATTGTAGAAGCCGTAGAGTGCTGCGGCATAGTCCTCTGGGCTGTTATGCTTCAGCTTGGACAGACTAAGGCTGATGAAATTCCGGATAGTACCGTTGAAAGCGCGAATGTCGTGAAGATATGTTTCATAACGGCGGATGTACTTTTTGTAATCACGCCATGCGTCCTTGGTAGGACCGATGGCACGAAGCATTTCGTAATAAAAGGCATCGCCTTTTTCTAAAGCTGCCTCGCTCGGATGGAACAGGTCAAGCGGAGCATCCTTGACCGTTTCACTGCGCGCGGAAATTTCATTCGCCACGCGCTCAAGTCGTTTCCGTTGTATCTCTTCTGACGGCTCATGCTCCTCTTTCGGAAACAAATCGAACTGCCCCGTGACCTCCCGTATGACAGAGAAGAAAGCGTCCTCGCTCTCGTCCAGCAGCAGGCGGAACACAGCGTAGCGGCGCAGCACTCCGCATAGCGCCGCCAGCTCCTCATTCAGCTTCCACCAAAGCTCTATGCTCCCGCTCTGCTCATATTCTTCCGCAAGGCTGGTGACCTGCTTCATGCGTTTGCTCATGGGTCGATATTCGTCCGGCGACAGATTCAGCAGATCGGCGGTCAGCATACCGGCAGTGAACTGCTGACCGTATAGCTCCAGCGTACTGCCATAGGTGTAGAAAATGATGCTGCATCCCATGTGTATCCCCCTCGTGAAAATTGTCCTACCTGATTTTTAATTTGTCCGCTCTTTTTCTCAGCATAGCATAAATTCCTCCACAATACAAGCAGAGGGAAAAAACCACGCGCCGTCCCGTGGTAACGCCCCTCTGCTTTTTTCGCTCTCATCGTTCCGATGGGAGCAATATTTTTAAGGAGGAGATGAAATTGAAAAAAGAAAACCGATTGCTGACCATCGACGGTGAAACGTTAATGAGTCAGCCGCTCACGCCGCTGAACTTCGTGGTGGATACGCTGATCTCTCAAGGTCTGCACATCCTCGCGGGCTCTCCCAAGGTGGGAAAGTCATGGCTGGCGCTGTGGCTGGCCGTCACGGTGGCGAAGGGCGAAGCCGTCTGGGGCATGGGCGTGAAGCAGGGCACTACGCTCTACCTCTGCCTGGAGGATTCCACCCTCCGCATCCAGAACCGTTTGTTTGAGATCACGGAGGACGCCCCCGCCAGCGTCCACTTCACCACCAACAGCGACACCCTTGGCAAGGGGCTGGAGGAACAGCTCCGCGCGTTCCTCTCAGAGCACCCCGACACGGTGCTGGTCATCATCGATACGCTGCAAATGATCCGCGGCGCCGGTTATGACAACACCTACGCAAATGACTACCGTGACCTCTCCGTGCTGAAGCACATCGCGGACACCCACGGCATCGCCATTCTGCTGATCCACCATCTGCGGAAGGAGCTTGCCGACGATGTGTTCAGCCGCATCTCCGGCACAACGGCCATCAGCGGCGCGGTGGATTCCAGCTTCACGCTGGTGGAGGACAGGCGCGGCAGCGGCAAGGCAACGCTCTCCTGCATCGGGCGCGACATCGAGTATCGGGAGCTGACGCTGGAGCGCAACGCGGAAAATGTGTGGGAGCTGGTGTCGGACAGCCGGACGCAGCCAGACCTTCTGGGCGGCCGGATCGTCATTCTTCTCTCTGAACTGATGCGTGACCGCACGGAATTTATCGGCACTCCCACGGAGCTGTCCGCGCAGATCGACCCTGTGGGCAGCGAGGGCATCACGCCGAAAAAGGTATCCCGTCTGATCCTGCAAAGCGTTGCCGCACTAAGCAAAATCGGTATTTCCGCCGTGGTGCGCCGCAGCAACGGCAAGCGGCTCATTGAGCTGCGCCGTGCCGAAAGTGACGATGCACAGGGTACCCAAGCTGTTGACCCTATCGACCCTGCCGATGTCTCAGGCAGTGAAAACACCCCGTGTTTTGCCGTGTGAGCCGCTGTGTGCGCTCGCAGAGCCGACGGGGAGCGAGTACACGACAAGGAGCTTATTAAGCCACCGTGTCCCCTGCGCGTCCAGCGTTTCAACGGTATGAAGCGCACGCCGAGGGTAGTGATACCACCCCCGCACAGAAGTGTCGAAGAAATGCAAAACGGGAGTTTTTATCACCTCCCCCAACAGGGCTCCCGCCGAAACCCAGCGAAGCGGTTTCGGTGGGAAGAGGACGAGCGACAGAGAGAGCGAGTCCTGCCGCTTGCGGCGGGACGAGGGATTCGTCGTCCGCTCGGACGACAGCCAGCATCGCATTTGTCTGGTCTGCGGCGAAGCCGTTGCCCTGCCAAACGCACTGGGCGGGCAAAGCCCTGCACCCAAATTCCGGGCAGAAGCCCGGACCCACTTTTAGCTATGATTGGAGAAAAACATGAAAAAAGATATCAAATTCAGCACGCGCATGGCGTCCGCTGACCGTGAGAAGATCAGGGCGCTGGCGGCGAAAGCCCACATGTCCATGAGTGATTACGTCACCGCCTGCTGTCTCGGCAAACGGATCGTGGTCATCGACGAGCAAAAAGAACTACTCCACCAGCTCAAGGGCATCGGCAGCAACATCAACCGCCTCACCGTCCTCGCCAACATGGGCAAGGTGCAGGTCATCGGTCTGGAAAAAGCTGCCGGTGAGCTGTCCGAGGTCAGCGCCGCGCTGCGGTCAGTCATGGAAGGACGGTGAGCCGTATGGCCATCGTACATTTCGTGAACTACAAGCGGGGCACACAGTCCCGCGCCGCCATGCGCGGCGTGATGCTCTACGTCATGCAGGAAAAGAAAACCGCATGGGAGGGCGGGCCGCTCGTCAGCGGCATCAACTGCCAGCCCCAAAGCGTCTACGATGACTTCCTGAACACGAAGCTGCTCTACCACAAGGACGGCGGCGTGATGTTCTACCACATGGTGCAGAGCTTCCCGAAGGGCGCGGTGGTCGATCCACGGCAGGCCCACGAAGCCGCACGGCGGCTGGCCGAATACTTCGACGGCTGTGAGGTGCTGGTCTGTACCCATGTCGACCGCGAGCATATCCATTCCCACTGCATCATCAACTCCGTCAATTTCGATACCGGCAAAAAGCTGCACATGGCGAAAGAGCAGCTGCAGGAGCTGATGCGGCGCAATGACATGATCTGTCAGGAGATGGGCCTGCCGGTCTTTGACGTGCCAACGCAGCAGGCCCGCGGCATGAGCGGCGCGGAATACCACACGGCGCTGAAGGGCCAAAGCTGGAAGCTGCGGCTCATGAACACCATCGACGAGTGCATGAAATACGCCGCCGACAAGGACGCCTTCGTTTCCCTGATGGCATCCGAGGGCTATGCCGTCCGCTGGGAGAGCGGCCGCAAGTACATCACCTACACCACGCCGGACGGCATGAGATGCCGCGACAGCAAACTACACGAGGAAAAGTACTGCAAGGAGGTCATGGAGCATGAATTCAGAATACGGGCAGAGATTGTCTCTGCAAGAACTCAAGCAGCGCAATGCCCAGCAGACAGAACTTCCGACGCCGACACCACCTCACGAAGCGTGTCCCTCAAAAACAGACTGGGAGCGAATGATGAAATACATGGATGCACTGTGGTATCATGCGAATCGGCAGACGGATCTGTTGGAGAGCGTCAGCAGGCAGATGTCGCAGCTTCCCACGCGAACGCAGCTGGACGATCTGCTGAAAGCGGTGCGGCATCTGGAGCAGATGACCGAACAGGCTGGGAAGCCGAAAGAGAATTCTTTTTCTCTGCACAGAATCAGACTTCCCAGACTGCATCTGCCACACGTCAGTATTCCGGCATTGATCTCTCTGCTAATGGCGGCGGCAGCACTGCTTCTGCTCTGGTGGGGCTTGGGCACCGTCTGGAGCAGCTCCAGCCTGCTGAATCTGTGATTCCTGCGCGGCACTACACCGACAGAAAGGTATTGCAAAAAGAACGGGAAAAGAAAATCGCCCTCGGTCACAAGGCGGATGACCACGAGGACGAGGTGAGCTATGACTGGCAGCAGACCATGTGACGCAAAGGGAGAGTTGAAGGATTTCGACTCTCCCTTTCTGCATAGGACAAGGTTCTCGCAAATAAAATGATAGCACCGCGGGAGGTGATAGTTATTATTGTCCGCCCTTTCACTTACGATAGTGACGCGCACATTATTTCCGGCAGAAAAAATATGATCAGAATTGAAAACCTTACCCCACAGCTTACCGCCGAGGAGTGCATGGAACAGCGGCGATGTATCGAGGAAGGTCTTTTCGAGGTCTTTATAAATGATAGCTATTTAGGAGCTGCTGCGGTATGATGTACCTGTCAGCAGCTCTTTTCTGTGAGGAAGGAGCTACAAAATGAACGCAATCTACACAAGACAATCCGTTGACAGAGCCGATAGCATTTCCATCGAAAGCCAGATTGAGTTCTGCCAATACGAAATGAGAGGTGAACAGTACAAGGTTTATACCGACAGAGGCTACAGCGGGAAGAATACAGACCGCCCCGCCTTTGCGGAAATGATGAACGACATCGAAAGCGGAGTGATCGGTAAGGTCGTTGTTTACAAGCTGGACCGCATCAGCCGTTCTATCCTCGACTTCTCTAATATGATGGAGAAATTCGGAAAGCACAGGGTCGAGTTCGTATCCACGACAGAAAAATTCGACACTTCCTCGCCCATGGGACGCGCCATGCTCAACATCTGCATTGTATTCGCGCAGTTGGAACGGGAAACTATTCAAAAGCGCGTGGCGGATGCCTACTACTCCCGCAGTCAAAAGAGCTTCTATATGGGCGGCAGAGTTCCGTATGGATTCCGGCTGATCCCGACGACCATCGAGGGTATTAAGACCTCTATGTATGAGATCAACGCGGAGGAAGCGGAACAGGTGCGGTTGATCTATGAGCTCTACTCCAAGCCGGAATGCTCCTACGGTGACATTATCCGCTACTTTCAAGCCCACGGTATTCTCAAAAACGGAAAGCCGTGGGGACGCACACGACTTGCGGATGTTCTCAGGAATCCCATCTATGTCCGCGCGGATCTATCCGTCTATGAGTTCTATCGGAACCAAGGCGCGATCATGGCAAACGATCCGAGTGATTTTATCGGTACGAACGGATGCTACTACTACAAGGGACAGGACTCCGTAGGACGCAAGCAAATGAATTTAGAAGGCAACCATTTGGTGCTGGCTCCACACGAGGGCATCATTCCCTCCGACCTATGGCTGAAATGCCGTGCAAAGTGTCTGGAAGCGCAGCAGATCAAGCCATATCAGAAAGCCAAGAACACATGGCTGGCGGGAAAGATCAAATGCGGCATCTGCGGGTACGCTTTGGTGGATAAGCACTACTCGACCACACGCTCCCGCTACCTCCTCTGTTCGAACAAAATGAACTCCAAAGCCTGCGAGGGTCCCGGAACGATTTATACCGATGAGTTTGAACAAATCATCTACAATGAAATGCGCAAAAAGATGGCTCAGTTCAAAACGCTCAGAAGGTGTAAAGGGAATTACATTAACCCCGAGCTAACGGCGTTGAATGTTCAACTTACGCAAGTTGAGACTGAGATTGGCTCTCTGATGGATCGCCTGTCGGCTGCGGACGATACCCTGTTTCGCTACATCAGTGGGCGCGTCAAAGAACTGGATGGGAAAAAGCAAGAGCTGATGAAGCGTATCTCTGAATTGAAGCTGCACAAGGAAGCGGACTATACGGAGATCTATAATCACCTGACTATGTGGGACGAGTTGAGCTTCGATGATAAGCGACAGACGGTAGACCAGCTCATCCGTGTCATCTATGCGACCAGCGATTCCATCAAGATCGAATGGCGCATTTAAGCAAGTACAGTTACTCCATCTTGTACGCTTCGGCGAAGCCCTCCGCATGGTTCAGGATGACCTCGACTCCCGCAATTTCTACGCCTTCAATCCCGCCTTCCGGGGGTAAGCCCCCACGCAAAAGCCTCCGGCCCGTTTTGGGTCGGAGGCTCTCTTTTTCCGTCATTCCATCCGCTTGCGGATGTAAAAATCAATGACCTCTGCGGCGTTTTCATAGCCGATTTTGGAGGTATTGAGGGTCATTTCATAGTAGCGGCTGTCGCCCCACTTCTCCTTGCAGTAGAAGTTATGGTACAGCTTGCGGCTCTTGTTGTTCTTCTGGATCATCACCTCGGCGTCCTCATTGGAAACATGGAATTCGGTCGCCACCCGCTGGATCTTCTCCGGCATATCGGCGGTGATGAAAAAGCTCATCACGCCCTTGTAGCCCTTCAGGATGGAGCTGCCGCAGCGCCCCACCACAATAAAGCTCTCCCCGGCCTTGGCCTTTTCCCGCAGGAAATCAAATTCCATATAGGCGGTAACGTCCTCGGGGGAATTGCTGTACCCGTCGATGGAACGGGTAAACAGCCGGTTGCGGGGCTTTTCGTCAAAATGCTTCAGCTTGGAAAGATCCAGCCCCTTTTCCTGTGCAATGATCTCGATGATGGTGCTGTCGTACACCGGCAGCCCGTATTTTTCCCCCAGCATATCGGCAATCAGGTGTCCGCCGGAGCCGTATTCCCGGGCGATGGTGATAATGATCTGCTTCTCGTTCTGCATACTGTCCTCCCCGTTTCGTTAAAAATACCTTACCTTGATTATGATCATCGCAATGGCCAGTACCATGACCGTTGCGGGAATTGCCGTCTTGCAGTAGCGTCCCCAGCTTACCGGGTGGCCCGCCTTGGAAACCACCGAGGTGCCCACCACATTAGCGGAAGCCCCGATGGGGGTGGCGCTGCCGCCGATATCGGTACCGACGGAAAGCCCCCACGCCAGCGTGGAAAGGTCGGCGCCGGTGGTGGCCGCCAGCGTCTTGATGACCGGCACCATGGTGGCCGCAAACGGGATGTTATCCACCACCGAGCTTGCCACGGCGGAGATCCACATCACCACGTAGATCATCACCAGAAGATTGCCGCCGCACAGCCTGCCGATGAATTCGGCGATCATCACCAGTACCCCGGTCTGCTCCAGGCCGCCCACCACCACAAACAGCCCGATGAAGAACAGCAGCGTCTGATAGTCCACCCCGCGCAGGATCTCTTTGGCGTCCCGTGCGAAGCAAAGCAGCGTCAGGGCGGTAATGGCCACCCCGATGAACGCCACCGTCAGGTGGGTCTGTGCGTGGGATACCAGCAGCACCACCGCACACAGGAAGATAACGCAGCTCAATGCAAAGTCCTTTTTATTGGTGATGGCTTCGCCCGGCTCGGGGTAATGCACCGTAAGCCCCCCGGCCGCTGCGGCGGATGCCGTCAGCTCCCTGCGGTAGGCCAGCGTATAGAATACCACGCTGAAAACCAACGCAACGCCCGCGATCACCCCGGTATTGGTGATGAAATCCGCAAAGCTGTACCCCAGTGCCGTCCCCACGATGATGTTGGGCGGGTCGCCGCACATGGTTGCGGAGCCGCCGAGGTTGGCGCAGAAGATCTCCGCCAGCACCATCGGCACCGGGTCAAATTTGAGGAGCTGCGAAAGCTCCACCGTCACCGCCGCCAAAAACAGGATGACGGTAATACTATCGATGAACATGGCCAGCACGGCGCTCATCACCATAAAGGTGACCAGAATAGGCAAAACCTTATATTTCACCGCCTTGGCGATGGTGAGGCACAGCCACCGGAAAAACCCGGCCTTTGCCATCCCCTCCACCATCACCATCATGCCCGCCACAAAGATAATGGTCTCCCAGTTGATGCCGCTGGAGCTGCTTTCCCCGGCACTGATCCAAAACCCGCCGGTAAAGATCGACCTAATATTGAGCGTTTCGGTGATGGCCGCAGGGCTTTTCATGCAGATGCCGAAGACGATGAGCAGGGTGGCAGCGGCGCACCCCAGCGTGATCCAATGTCTCGGTATTTTATCCAGTATGATCAGCGCAAACATCAGCACAAAGATCACAACGGCAACGATTGCTTTCATAAATCACATGACCTCTTTTCCCATTTTGTGCCGCGCCCGCAGGGGGCGGTTTCAGCGTGTCCAATATAGCACAATTATTATAGGAGCGGTCATATAAAAAGCGTATTTTTTATAACATAAATTGAATATACAGCCAATCTATCTGGGGTATCCCCGCTAATAATACATTAACAACTGTCATTTTATCTGCATTTTTCGGCTTTCGCACGAAATTTTTCAACACCCCGT
>OICH01000844.1_pt1 | contig 10825 bp, 7 predicted proteins | sample 1581271 | NCBI WGS metagenome assembly OICH01 (sample SAMEA3882547, study PRJEB24775) | human gut metagenome | biome: human-associated habitat; feature: intestine environment; material: feces | place: Netherlands | collected 2009/2010 | reverse complement strand
CCGTTCCATAACGGGGCCGGAGTCCACATACCCCTTCTGCTTCCCGCCGTAAATGGAAAGCAGCTCCTGCAAATCCGCCAGTTTTTCCTCCAGAATTCCGTGGTAATCCTTTCCATGGGCGTAAAGGCAAATGCTTCCCTCCCCCTCCGGACGCCTACCGGGGCTGTCATAATCATAGGACAGGCAGATGACGGAACGGCATCCGGGAAGCACTTCCGCAGGATCCGTGCGCCGCTCCGGGGAACGCGCCATCCACTCCATCCCGGCGTGCCATCCGCGCTCCAGCCATTGAAACAATTTTTCCGCATGCGGGCTTTTTTCCGCACGGGCCACCCGGCAGCCGGAAAAACCAAGCTGCCGGGACACGGCGCACAAGGAATCTTTAATAACAGAGGAATCCGGAGTCAGCACGCCGGAATCATGAACAAGAGCGTGCCTCCCACCAAGAATTTTCTTCTGTCCGGTGGAAATTGGATTGCCTGCACCCCGCCGCCGCTTCATAATGCCGCATATATGAACATCCGGATTCTGAGCGATGGGAAACAGGGCCACCTCAACCAGTCCCTGGGGCTGGCGCAAGCTCTGATCTCCAAAGCGGGGGGAACTGTGGAAACGGTGAACCTGCAGGGGCTTTCCCTTTTGGGGAAAATCCGGAAGGTCGTCTCAGGCAGCGACATTCCACGGCCGGATCTGTTCATTTCCGCCGGACATGCAACGCATATCCCGCTCATCTGCGCGCGGCACCATTTCAAAACCCGGGCCATCCTCTGCATGAAGCCCACGCTTCCCTGCTCCTTTTTCGACCTCTGCCTTATTCCCCGCCATGACCTGGATTCCGGCCGCGATTACACGGATACGAATATCTTCCCTACCCAGGGAGCTCTCCACCCCATGAGACCGGATACTTCCGTACCAAAGGATACCACACTGATTCTCATAGGAGGACCCAGCAAAGATTTTGACTGGGATGACGAAAGCATGCTCAACCAGCTCGCGTCCATCAGCATCCACACCCCCGGAGACCTCGTTCTGACCACCTCGCGCCGGACGCCGGACGGCTTTGCGGAAAAAATCCGGACGGCCGTTCCGGAACTAACCGTTGTTCCCGTGGAGGAAACCCGGCCGGGGTGGGTAGCCCGGCATCTGGCGCACGCCTCCGCCGCCTGGGTCAGCCAGGACAGCGTCTCCATGGTATATGAGGCTCTTGGCTCCGGCGCTCCTGTAGGCATCCTTTCCGTACCGCGCCGACATGGCAGCCGCAAATCCCGCATCCTGTCCGGCCTGGAGACACTGGAAAAGGAAGGCATGGTTACTGGATACAGTGACTGGAAAAAACAGAACTTCCGCCTGACGGCTCCCGGTTCCCCGCTTCTGGAAGCGGACCGTGCAGCAGACTACATCCTCTCCAGATTTTTCCCTCAGCTCCGCGCCTTATGAAAATAGTACATCTCGTCCCCTCCATGGAATCCGGAGGCGTGGAACAAGTCGTTATGGAACTGGGCAGCGGCCTTTCTTCCCGGGGCGTGGAAAATATCGTCGTTTCCGGAGGCGGACGCCTGGTGCCCCGTCTGGAAAAGGAAGGCTCCCGCCACATCCTGATGCCGATAGGCAAAAAAAGCATCTCCACTCTCTTCCGCATCGGGGCCCTCCGCGCCCTGCTTCAGGCCGTCAGACCGGATATCCTGCATCTCCATTCCCGCGTTCCTGCGTGGGCAGGCTACTTGGCATGGAAAAAGCTCCCGCCGGAAGACCGTCCCGGCCTCGTCACCAGCGTTCACGGCTTCTACTCCGTCAATCGGTACTCCGCCATCATGAGCCGGGGAGAGAGGGTGATCGCCGTCTCCAACTGCATCAGGGACTACATCCTTGACCATTATCCGTCCACCCCTCCGGACCATATCAGAATCATACCCAATGCTATTTCCCCGGACCAATATCACCCGGCCTACTCCCCCTCCCGGGAATGGCTCACGGGCTGGTTCATGTCCTATCCTGAACTGAAGGGGAAATTCACCCTGTGCCTGCCGGGCCGCATCACGCGCCTGAAAGGGCATCTGGATCTGATTCCGGTCGTCAGGCAGCTTCTGGAACAGGGAATTCCGGCCCACGCCGTCATTGTAGGAGAAGCAAAGAAGGGAAAAGAAGAATATAAAAACGAGGTCCTGCGGGCAATAGAACGTTCCGGCGTCTCCCAGTCCTTCACCTGGACAGGCCATCGCCAGGATCTAAGGGAAATCCTTTCCACATGTTCCGTCACCCTCTCCCTGACCAAAAGCCCGGAAGCCTTCGGCAAATCAACCCTGGAGGCGCTCGCCCTGGGCAAGCCCGTGGCCGGATACGCTCACGGCGGAGTCAAGGAACAGCTGGACGCCTTCCTTCCTGAAGGGAACGTCGCCGTAGGAAATACCGCCGCCATGGCGGACCTGCTGGCCCGCTGGCATGCCCAGCCCCCCCCCCTGCCCCGGCAAATTCCTTCCCCTTACAATATGCAGGATATGATTCAAGCCCATCTGGACGTTTACCAGGAACTGACCCCTTATTCATGACACCCCGGGAAGCAGCCATAGCCCTGAACCTGATACCGGGCCTGGGCCCTGTCAGAATCATGCGTCTCCTGCAGGTATTCGCCTCTCCGGAACTGATTCTGGAATCCCCTTCCTCCCTGTTGATGGAAATTCCCGGCGTGGGGGCGCAGCTGGCTTGCCGCATTTCCTCTTGGCGGAGTACCGTCAACCCGTACAGGGAACTGGAACTGGCGGATAACGCGGGGGCCGCGGTAACCACGGTTTTTGACGACTCCTACCCATCCTCCCTGCGTGCTCTCCCAGACCCGCCCATTGTCCTCTACTCCTGGGGAAACTGGACCGGAACGGATGCCGAACGCTCCATTGCCGTCGTCGGCTCACGGATGGCCACCCATTACGGCAGGCTTTGCGCCAGAAACATCTCCCATGACCTGGCGGAAGCCGGAGTCACCGTCATTTCCGGACTGGCGCGCGGCGTGGACACGGAAGCCCATACCGGGGCCATGGACGCGGAGGGGCGCACCATCGCCGTTATCGGAGCAGGACTCAACAAACTGTATCCTCGGGAAAACAGAAATTTGGCGCAGCGCATTGCGGACGGGCATGGAGCGGTAGTCTCCGAGTTCCCGATGGACTTGCCCCCTTCCCGCACCACTTTTCCCATGCGCAACCGCATCGTGAGCGGCTGGAGCTGCGCTACGCTGGTGGTGGAGGCGTCCGGACGCAGCGTAGCCTTGATCACGGCCCGAACGGCGGCCGAACAGGGCCGAGACGTTTTTTGCATTCCCGGACCGGTTGACCGGCATTCTTCCGACGGATGCCATGCCCTCATCCGGGACGGAGCCATCCTGGCTACCGGAGCCTCCGATATTCTGCAGGACATGAACTGGGCCGTTCCGGAACAGGGACTGCCTCTCTTCTCGCCATGTCCCCCTTCCGGAGCCTCACCCCCACCGCTTCCCACTTTGGAAGAAAAGGAGATTCTCCACGCCATCAGACTGGGTTTCAATACTATTGACACCCTCTGCACCTCTCTGGGAAAAGCGGCGCATACTATCACCCCGCTTTTGGCCAAAATGCAAATTGCAGGGCAAATTACTCCGGACGCTGGAGGGTATTTCTCCATTAACAGCAGGGAACTTTAGGAAGATTCCGCTTTTCCGCCGGGGAAAACGCCAGGTCCGGGCCTCCTCTCCCTGACCATGGAACCGGAAGGGAGCGCCGTCCATCTCCCGTATAAAAACCTTTCCATCCGGATGCAAAAAAACGTCTTAAAACAGTCACCAAATCCTCTCCTTCAATAATTTTATTCCAAAAATTAAATATATCGTCAGGACATCCCCGGCATTTTAAATGTCTGCGGCAAAATTTACATGCCCGCGAAAAACAAAATATGTTCGGAAAAAATCTCTGCTATATTTACGGGACACAGGCTCGGGCGCATACGGCAACACCTCTTAAAAAGAACTGTTGACGAACATATTTTGAACGCATCTCTCCTGTCTGGAGTCTCATCCTTCACAAGATCTGTCCGACGGATGGAAAAAGCAATTCAAAATCCGTTCAGGGTGGTTTTTGGTTCCATAGGTAGTTAATAGAGAAAAAAGGCCGCGGATTATCCGATCCGCGGCCTTTTTCGTCCGGCTCTCTTTCAAATGCGGAGTTTGGGCTTGATGAACGAAACTTCTTACTGTAGCAACAAGACATGCGTTTATTCGCCCTTCTTGCAGGATTCTCCCTTTGCCTGAGCTCCACAAGCTGCCAATCGTACGGGGATTCAAGTGACTACATCCCCCTCGCAACGCCCGTTCCCCCACAACTCTCCCAGCCGGTTTCCCATGCCCTCCCCCGACCGGCCAATTTCCCCACACGCCCTGTAGCCATCCCCTCAAGCGCCCCGCGCACGCCCCGCTGCGCCAGTGCCTGCGTCATGGACGCCCTTACCGGCAAAGTGCTCTTTTCCCACAACGGCCTCCAGCACCGCCAGGTAGCCAGCACGCAGAAACTCGTGACAGCCATGGTCGTGATGGAACACGGCAGCCTGGACAAAAAAGTGGTCATCCAGCCTTCCGATACCAAGGCGGACCCCACCAAACTGGGATTCCGGGCGGGGGAAGTCTATTCACGCCGCGAACTGCTCAATGCCATGATGATCCGCAGTTTCAACGACGTAGCCCTGGCGCTGGCCCGCGATACGGCGGGTTCCGTTCCCCGTTTCGCCCAGTTGATGAATGCCAAAGCCCGGCAGATGGGCATGTACAACTCACGCTTCGCCAATCCCAACGGCCTCCCGGCAGATCAATATTCCACTGCCATTGACATGGCCCGCTGCGCCTATTACGTGTACCGCAACCCGGAACTGCGCAATATTATCTGCAAACGCCAATATGCCTTTACCCGCGCCAACGGCAGAACGCTTCTGTTGAGAAACACCAACAAGCTGCTCACCCAGAACCCCTGGGTTACCGGGATGAAAACTGGATACACGAACGCCGCCGGACGCTGCCTGGTTTCCTCAGCCGGCGTCAACGGGCGCCATGTCATCGTCGTCGTCCTCGGCTGCCATCCGTCCCGTATCTGGACGGAATCGGAAAACCTGATCAGATGGGCTCTGGGATACGCCGTATAAATGCCCGTCGGCAATTGGTATTTGACTTTCACGGCGTGACCCGCTATCAGTCCTGCCTATGTTACAGGCAGGTATTGTAGGTCTCCCCAACGTCGGCAAATCCACTCTATTCAATGCGGTCACCCGGACGCGCAAGGCCCAGGCGGCCAACTATCCCTTCTGCACCATTGACCCGAACGTGGGTATGGTAACAGTCCCGGATCCCCGCCTGCAGGTTCTTTCCGACATGTCCGGTTCTGAAAAAATCATCCCCACGCTTATTGAATTCGTGGATATTGCCGGCCTGGTCAAGGGCGCCTCGGAAGGCGCCGGCCTGGGCAACCAGTTTCTGGCGAACATTCGTGAAGTGGACGCCATCGTGCAGGTAGTCCGCTGCTTTGACAATGATGATATCATTCATGAACTCGGTTCCGTGAATCCTCTGCGCGACATTGACATCATCAACTCGGAACTCATTCTGGCGGATATCGCCACCATGGAAAAGAGACTCTCTTCCCGCGAACGCAAGGCACGCAGCGGCGACAAGGAAGCCAAGGCCGAAGTGGCCCTCATCACCAAACTCCTGCCCCACCTGAACGAAGGCAATCCCGCCCTCACCCTTGAACCGCAGCTGGACGACGATGAACGCAAGCTGCTCCATTCCTTCCAGCTGCTTTCGGATAAAAAAAGCATTTTCGCCTGCAATGTCAATGAAGACGAACTGGCGGACGCCATCTCCAACCCGGACGCCCATCCCTACGTCTCCCAGGTGAAAAAATACGTAGCGGAACACCACAACGCGGAAGCCATTGTCATCTCTGCCCGGATTGAAGAGGAACTCATCGACGTCTCGGAGGAAGAATCCCGCGAATTTCTGGAATCCCTGGGCGTGCGGGATTCCGGCGTTTCCGACCTCATCCGGGCCGTGTACCACCTTCTGGGCCTGCGCACCTACCTCACCACGGGAATCAAGGAAACGCGGGCCTGGACCATTCCGTCCGGGGCAAAAGCACCTCAGGCGGCCGGCGTTATCCACACGGACTTTGAACGCGGTTTTATCGCCGCAGAGGTAGTGCACTACGACGACCTGGTTTCCTGTGGCGGCAAGGCCGGAGCGAGGGAACACGGCAAGCTGCGCATCGAAGGAAAAGAATATGTCGTCAAAGACGGGGACGTTATCGAATTCCGCTTCAATGTCTAGACGGAAGCGTTACCGGAATTCCATTGACTTTTACTGATATAAGGGGCAGATTGCTCACAACCTTCACATCGCCTCATGACTGATACAGACGTCAAATCCACCCCCCTGGCAGCTAAACACGTTGAACTGGGAGCCAGAATGGTTCCTTTTGCCGGCTGGAATATGCCGGTGCAGTACACCGGCATTCTGGACGAACACAAAGCAGTGCGCGAAACCTGCGGCATCTTTGACATCTCCCACATGGGGCAGTTCACGGTAGCCGGCGATTCTGCCGCGGCCTGGCTGAACTCCATGCTGACCAATGACATCAACAAATTGAATGTAGGGCAGGGGCAATACTCCGTCATGCTCAATGACAGAGCCGGAGTCATTGACGACCTTATCCTGTACCGGATGGAACCGGAAACCTTCTTCGTAGTGGTGAACGCCTCCAAGATTGATGAAGACTTCGCATGGCTTTCCGCCCATCAACCTGCAGGCGTAACCCTGGAAAACCACTCCGACGAATACGTGGGGCTGGCTGTTCAAGGTCCCGAATGCGGAGAAGTATTCTCCCGCGTCATCCCCGGTGTGGAACTTCCCCCCCGCAATGGAATTTCCCGCATCTCGGCGGAAGGGACGGATCTCATTGTCTGCCGCACCGGCTATACCGGGGAAGATGGTTTTGAATTCTTCTGCCCGGCTAAGGAAGGCGTCAAATGGTTTGAAGCCTTTCTTGGAGCAGGAGCCAAACCCTGCGGCCTGGGCGCCCGCGACAGTCTGCGTCTGGAAATGTGCTATCCTCTGAACGGCTCCGACCTCTCTCCGGACAAGACGCCTCTGGAAGCCGGGCTCGGCTTCTTCTGCGCGCTGGATACGGATTTCATCGGTTCCGATATCCTCCGGGAACAAAAAGCCAACGGTCTCAGCCAGCGGCTGGCGGCTATTGAATACACCGGCAAGGGAGCCCCTCCCCGCGCCCATTATGCCGTTCACGTCCCCGGCGGAGAAGCCATCGGAGAACTTACCAGCGGCGTGCTCTCTCCTTCGCTGATGAAGGGTATTGCCCTGGCCTACCTGCCTGCCGCCCATGCCAAGGTCGGCACGGAGCTGGAAATTGACGTAAGGGGAAGGAAATTTCCGGCCGTGGTCGTAAAAAAACCCTTTTATAAAAAAGGCTGACACGACGGCGCAAAAATAAACTGACAAACACCTCATTTTACTACACTCTCACTTCAAACAATTACATCTTATGCACGACGTACCAGAAAATCTGCTGTATTCCAAGGATCACGAATGGATTGAAATTGACGGGGACATCGGCACCATCGGCATTTCAGACCATGCCCAGGCCGAACTCTCCGATGTCGTCTTTGTAGACCTTCCCGAAGTAGGCGCCACCGTCGCGGCCGGCGACCCCGTCGCCGTCGTGGAATCTGTCAAAGCCGCCAGCGACGTGTACACCCCCGTTTCAGGAGAAATCCTGGAAGTGAATGAAGAGCTTTCCAATGACCCCTCCCTCATTAACTCCGACCCCTACGGCGCAGGCTGGCTGTACAAAATCCGCCTGGACGTTCCCACGGAAACGGAAGATATGATGAACGCCACGGATTACGAGGAATACTGCTCCTGAACCATTCTTTCCTCCCCCGCCCCGGTGATTCCATCCCGGGGCATTTTGTTTGGCCCGTCCCGCGGCCGGACGCTATTACCAGCCAGAGATACCACATGAATACCCACTCAGATTTTGCCAGCCGGCACATCGGCCCCCAGGGGGAAGAACGCCGGGAAATGCTTGACAGCCTCGGCTACCGGACGCTTGACGAACTCATTGCGGACATCGTCCCCGCAGATATCCGCATGAAGGCCCCGCTGGACCTGCCCGCAGCCAAATCGGAAACGGAAGCCCTGGAGGAACTCCGTTCCATTCTGCGGAAAAACAAGCTCCTGAAAACCTTCATTGGCCAGGGCTATTACGGCACCATCACTCCCTCCGTCATCCTCCGCAATGTACTGGAGAACCCCGGCTGGTACACGGCCTACACCCCTTATCAACCGGAAATCGCCCAGGGACGGCTGGAAATGCTCATGAATTTCCAGACCATGGTCTCTTCCCTGACAGGGCTGCCGGTAGCGAACGCCTCCCTGCTGGATGAAGGCACCGCAGCAGCAGAAGCCGTCACCATGTGCCGGAACGCGCGCCCCAAAGCAAACACCTTCTTTGTGGCGGACACCTGCCATCCCCAGACCATCAGCGTCATCCGTACCCGCGCCGCCTTCCAGGGCGTTAACATCATCGTGGGAGATTGCTCATCCTTTGACCCCGCATCCATCGGTGCGGATCTGGCCGGAGTGCTTGTCCAATATCCGGACACGCTCGGCCGCATCTGCGACTACACGGACTTCTTTTCCCGCGTGCATGCCACGGGCGCGCTCTGCGTCGTGGCGGCGGATCTCATGGCCCTTACCGTCATCCGGGAACCCGGCGCCTTCGGAGCCGATATCTGCATCGGCAACACGCAGCGCTTCGGCATCCCAATGGGCTTCGGCGGCCCCCATGCCGCCTACATGTCCTGCACGGACGCTCTCAAACGCCGCATGCCCGGCCGCCTTATCGGCATGTCCATAGATACCCTGGGCCGCCCGGCCTACCGCCTGGCCCTGCAAACGAGGGAACAGCATATTCGCCGCGACAAGGCGACCTCCAACATCTGCACCGCCCAGGTGCTCCTGGCCGTGCTTGCCGCCTTTTACGCCGTATACCACGGACAGGAAGGCCTCAAACGCATCGGCACGGAAATCCACTTGAAAACCAAAAGCCTGTACAAGGCGCTCACGGAAGCCGGCATCGCCATTAAAAACAAAAACTTCTTTGACACCCTGCTGCTGTCCGTTCCCGGACAAGCGGACGCCATGGTGCAAAAAGCCCTGGAAGCCGGGTACAACATCCGCAGGGTGGATGCCGACCACGCAGCCATCTCTCTGGATGAAACCGCAACCTGTGCGGATATAGCGGCACTGGCCTCCGCCCTTGCAGGTGCGGAAACATCCGCTGCCTGCGATTGCGACGCTCCTGCCTGGGATCCCGTCCACACGCGCCAGACGCCTTTCTGCACGGAAAAGGCTTTCAACTCCTACCATTCCGAAACGGAAATGATGCGCTACATCCGCCGCCTGGAATCCCGGGACCTGGCTCTAAATGAAGCCATGATCCCTCTGGGCTCCTGCACGATGAAGCTGAACGCCGCCTCTGAAATGATTCCCATCACGTGGCCGGAAGCCAACTCCCTGCATCCCTTTGTTCCGGCGGACCAGTCGGAAGGCATCCGGGAAATGCTCTCCGTCCTGTCCGACCGTCTGGCGAAAATCACCGGCTTTGCCGCCGTATCCCTCCAGCCCAACGCCGGCGCCGCAGGGGAATATGCCGGGCTACTGGCCATCCGCCGCTACCAGAAGCACGCCGGAGAAGGCCACCGCAATGTCTGCCTCATTCCCACCTCCGCCCACGGAACAAATCCCGCATCCTCCGCCATGGCCGGCCTCAAGGTGGTGCCCGTCAAATGCGACGAAAGAGGCAACATCGACATGGCAGACCTGAAATCCCAGGCGGAAGCCCATAAGGACAATCTCTCCTGCATCATGGTCACGTACCCCTCCACGCACGGGGTATATGAACAGACAATCAAGGAACTCTGCGACATCGTCCATGCCAATGGCGGCCAGGTGTACATGGACGGCGCCAACATGAATGCCCAGGTAGGTCTGACTTGCCCCGGCTGCATTGGCGCGGACGTCTGCCACCTGAACCTGCATAAAACCTTTGCCATGCCGCACGGCGGCGGCGGTCCCGGCGCAGGCGCCGTGGGCTGCAAGGCGTTCCTGACGCCCTATCTGCCCCACTCCGCCTCGGCGGAGGAGGAGGGGCATATCCAGGTCCGCAGCTTTATGGGCAACTTCCTAGTGGTGGTCCGGGCGCTGACGTATCTGCTGACCCTGGGCCGCCAGGGCATTCCCGAGGCGGCGCAGAACGCCGTGCTCAACGCCAACTATCTCCAGGCCCTGCTTCGGGGCACCTATACCCCCGCCTATGACCGCATCTGCATGCACGAGTTCGTGCTGGATCTCAGCGGGCTGAAGAAGGAGACCGGCGTCTCCGCCCTGGATGTGGCCAAGTCCCTGATCGACGAGGGCATCCATCCGCCCACCATGTACTTCCCCCTGATCGTCCATGAGGCCCTGATGCTGGAGCCCACGGAGACCGAGGGGCCCGAGGTCCTGGACCAGGCGGCGGAGGTGCTGCGGATGCTGTACCGGCGGGCCTACGATGACCCCGAAGCCATGCACGGTGCACCCCACCATATGCCCATCGGCCGTCCCGACGAGGTAAAGGCCGCCCGGCACCCGGTGCTGCGGTGGAAGCGGGCGTGATCTCATCAACGGAGGAAGAAGCTATGTCTGATTATCAGCTCATCGTTATCGGCGCGGGGCCCGGCGGCTATACCGCCGCCCTGG
>OICH01000837.1_pt1 | contig 10870 bp, 8 predicted proteins | sample 1581271 | NCBI WGS metagenome assembly OICH01 (sample SAMEA3882547, study PRJEB24775) | human gut metagenome | biome: human-associated habitat; feature: intestine environment; material: feces | place: Netherlands | collected 2009/2010 | reverse complement strand
GAGCACCCCGCGCAGGGTGTCGTTGCCCGCCGAGCCGCGCAGCACGAGCGCATGGTCGAAGCGCGAGACGATCTCCTCGTTGACGATCCGTTTCAGAACGCCGAAATCCATCACCATGCCGCATTTGGGGTCGGCGTCGTCCGCCTGCGGCGTGCCCTTGACCGTCACGAACAGCCGGTAGGAGTGTCCGTGAATCTCGCGGCAGGGGCCGTCGTATCCGTCGAGCGCGTGGGCCGCCTCGAAGGAAAATTCCTTGGTCAATCTGATTACTGCCATATACGTGCAAAGATAGGCAAAAAAGCGGGTTCGGCCGCATGTCGGGGCGCTTTTCTCGCATCCGCGTCCGGAGAAACCGCAAAAACGGCGAAACCCGGACAACGACGGACGCCGCCGCCACCGGAGAATGACCGACGCAACATCCACCCGGGTGCTCCGGCTGCCCCCGCCGCCCTGCGGAACAGACAGCCCCGCCGCAACGTCTGCCCCCGGCTCTCCGGCAGCCCCGCCGCAACCGCCCCCGACCCTCCGACAGGCTCGACACAACGTCCGCCCCGACTCTCCGACAGGCCCGACACAACGTCCGCCCGGGGACTTTGGCTGATCTGCGGCTGTGCTGCGAAACAAACCGCCGCAACGTCCGCCACCGTCCAGCCGACAACTCCGCCGCAACGTCCGCCACCGGCTCTCCGGCTGCTCCGCGACCGCTCGCTGTAACAGTAAATTTATCGAAAAACAATAAATTTTTCTTGTTACTCAAATTTTTTTGGTTATATTTGCCTCCGGAATCTTCCGAAAATACCAATACCATCCGCAACCATGGATATACTCACAGTAGAACACGTCACCAAACGATACGCCGAACACACGGCTCTCGACGACGTATCGCTCTCGATTCCCAAAGGATCGGTCTACGGACTGCTCGGACCCAACGGCGCGGGCAAGACGACGCTCATCCGCATCATCAACCGCATCACGGCCCCCGACACGGGCCGCGTGCTGCTCGGCGGGCGCGAAATCGCCCCCGAGGATGTCCGCCGCATCGGCTACCTGCCCGAGGAGCGGGGACTCTACAAGAAGATGAAGGTCGGTGAGCAGGCTGTCTTCTTCGCCCGTCTGAAGGGACTTTCACGCCGCGATGCCGTCGCACGGCTCAAAAAGTGGTTCGTCAAGTTCGGCATCGAAGGGTGGTGGGACAAGAAGATCGAGGAGCTCTCGAAGGGCATGGCCCAGAAGGTGCAGTTCATCGTCACGGTGCTGCACGAACCCGAGCTGCTGATCTTCGACGAGCCCTTCTCGGGCTTCGACCCGATCAACGCCAACCTGCTCAAGGAGGAGATTCTCGCCCTGCGCGACAAGGGGGCCACGGTGATCTTCTCGACGCACAACATGTCGTCGGTCGAGGAGATCTGCGACCACATCACGCTCATCAACAAGTCGAAGAACATCCTCTCGGGGCGTGTCGACGAGATCCGCCGCCGCCACGGCGCCAACATCTTCGAGGTGGCCTACCGCGGCGAGGAGGCCGACCTGCGCCGCGCCGTCGAGGGGCGCTGCGAGATTCTCGAGGGGGCTGCCGAGGAGTCGGTCTACCGCACGCTCAAGCTCCACGTCGAGCACGACGAGGAGGTGCGGCAGGTGATCGACGCCGCGAACCGGGCCGTCGAGCTGCGCTCGTTCCGCGAGATCATCCCCTCGATGAACGACATCTTCATCCGCGCCGTGAACGGACAGCTTTAGAACATTCCGCCATGAAAAGGGGAGACGAAGAGACCGGACAGCGGAAACCGCAGCGCCCCGGACGGGCCGCCCTGCGGACGCTTGCCGGCCTGTGCCTGGGATTCGGCATGTACGGGATGATTCACGGCCTGAAGAGCGACGAGGGCACCCTCCTGCCCGTGCCGGCCTCGATCATGCTGTGCGGCGGCATCCTGCTGCTCCGGCACGACCTTCGCACCCGGAAAACAGAAGAGAAAGAGAACCGATAAAACCTACACACCATGTCCAACGTATCCATCATAATCCAGCGCGAGTTCAACGAACGCGTGCGCAAAAAGTCCTTCATCATCACCACGATCCTCATGCCCGTGCTGATGATCGTGCTGATGATCGCCCCGGCGCTCATCATGGAGTACTCCCGGGGGGAGCAGAAGACGATCGCCGTGATCGACGACAGCGGTCTGGTGGCCCCGCAGCTGCAGAGCAACGAGGAGCTGCGCTTCGAGCCGACCGACCTCACGACCGAGGAGGCGCGCCGCTCGCTTACCGACCGCTTCGGGGTGCTCTACATCGGAAGCGACATCCTCGAGAACCCCTCCGACGTGAAACTCTACGCCAATGCGTCGTCGTCGCTTTCGATCGAGAGCAACATCACCGGCCAGATCGAGGATATTCTCGAGGCCGAAAAGCTCAAGGCGTACCACATCGACAACCTCCAGCAGATTCTCGACGAGGTGAAGACCACCGTCACGCTGCAGACCTTCCGCAACGACAAGTCGCAGGAGGCCGAGTCGCAGGCCCAGTCGTCGACCGTCGCCACGGCCGCCGGCTACATCCTCGGCTTCGTGCTCTACATGTTCCTGCTGATCTACGGTTCGATGGTCATGCAGTCGGTCATCGAGGAGAAGAACAACCGCGTGCTCGAGGTGGTGGTCTCCTCCGTGCGGCCCTTCGACCTGATGCTGGGCAAGATTCTCGGCGTGGCCCTCGTGGCCGTGGTCCAGGTGCTCATCTGGGGCGTGCTGATCTTCGCCGTCGGGGCGATTGTCCTGCCGCAGCTCATGCCCGCCGAGATGATGGCCGGCGTGCAGGCCATGCAGCAGGGGATGCCCGACGCCGCGGCGATGGGCGACATGGACCCCGAGATGCTGCAGGCCGTGGCCGCCGTCACCGACACGGGCTACATCCTCAAGATCTTCGTCTGCCTGCTGCTCTTCGTCTTCGGCGGCTACCTGCTCTACTCGGCGATGTTCGCCGCCGTGGGCTCGGCCGTGGACAACGTCCAGGACGCCTCGCAGCTGCAGATGCCCGTCACGCTGCCGATCATCCTCGCGCTGCTGATGATGCTCGCCGTCATCAAGGACCCCAACTCGTCGCTGGCCTTCTGGTTCTCGATCATCCCCTTCACCTCGCCCGTCGTGATGATGGCCCGCATCCCCTACGACATTCCCCTCTGGGAGATCGTCCTCTCGCTCGTCATCCTCTACGCCTCGTTCGTGGCGATGGTCTGGTTCGCCGGCAAGATCTACCGCGTGGGCATCTTCATGTACGGCAAGAAACCCACCTTCAAGGAGTTGCTCAAGTGGGTGCGCTACAAATACTGATTCCCCGCCGAAAACCGGGCTCCGACCGAAAATCGGGGCCCGGTTTTTGTCCGGGAACCATTTTTTCTGTTATCCGAATAACAGTTTCTTGAAATTATTTCCTAAATTTGCGACGGATTAGGCAAACAAGATTCAAAACATCAATATTAAAGTCCAAAAACTATGATTTCGATCGACAACTACGATTTCAAGGGCAAGCGCGCGATCATCCGCGTGGATTTCAACGTGCCCGTCAACGAAAAGGGCGAGGTAACGGATGACACCCGCATCCGTGCCGCCATGCCGACGATCAAGAAGGTGCTCGCCGAGGGCGGCGCCGTGATCCTCATGTCGCACATGGGACGTCCGAAGAAGAATCCCGATCCGAAATACTCGCTCGAGCAGATCGTACCGGCCATCGAGAAGCACCTCGGCGTGAAGGTACAGTTCGCCGGCGACTGCATGGGCGAAAAGGCCGCCGAGCTCTGCAAGAACATCAAGCCGGGCGAGGTCGTGCTGCTCGAGAACCTGCGTTTCTACGCCGAGGAGGAGGGCAAGCCCCGCGGCCTGGCCGAGGACGCCACCAAGGAGGAAAAGGACGCCGCCAAGAAGGCCCTGAAGGAGGGTCCGCAGAAGGAGTTCGTCAAGAAGCTCGCCTCGTATGCCGACTGCTACATCAACGACGCATTCGGTACGGCTCACCGCAAGCACGCCTCGACCTACCTGATCGCCAAGGAGTTCCCCAACGACAAGATGTTCGGCTACCTGATGGAGAAGGAGGTCAAGGCCATCTCGTCGCTCATGGAGGCCCCGCAGCACCCGTTCTGCGCCATCGTGGGCGGATCGAAGGTATCGTCGAAGATCGGTGTCATCAAGGCCCTCATCGAGAAGGTTGACTCGATCATCATCGGCGGCGGCATGACCTACACCTTCGCAGCCGCACAGGGCGGCAAGGTCGGCAACTCGATCTGCGAGCCCGACATGTTCCCCGTGGCCCTCGAGATCCTCGAGCTGGCCAAGCAGAAGGGCGTGCAGCTCGTCATGTCGCCCGACGCCCTGATCGCCGACGCCTTCTCGGCCGACGCCAACACCTCGACGGCTCCGGCCGACAACATCCCCGACGGATGGGAGGGTGTCGACATCGCCGACGAGGGCAAGAAGCGCTTCCGCGAGCACATCCTCGGCTGCAAGACGATCCTCTGGAACGGTCCCGTGGGCGTCTTCGAGATCGACAAGTTCGCAACCGGCTCGAAGGAGGTGGCCCTGGCCATCGCCGAGGCTACGAAGAACGGCGCCTACTCGCTCATCGGCGGCGGCGACTCGGTAGCCTGCATCAACAAGTTCGGCCTGGCCGACCAGGTATCCTACATCTCGACCGGCGGCGGCGCCCTGCTCGAGTACATCGAGTTCGGAACCCTGCCCGGCGTCGAGGCGATCACCAAGTAGGCAGCCCGGAGCAAATACTGATCCGAAACAGGGACGTCCGGGCACCCCGGAGGTCCCTGTTTCATACTCAAAACCCGAACAACGATGAAAAAGATTTTGATTTTAGCCGCCATGGCCTGTATGGCAAGCTGTCAGAACACCACCACCAAGACCCCGGCCATCGACATGACGAACCTCGACCTCACGGTCGCTCCGAATGCCGATTTCTACCAGTACGCCACGGGCGGCTGGCAGGCCAAGAACCCGCTCAAACCCGAATATTCGCGCTACGGCTCGTTCGACGTGCTGCGCGAAAACAACGAGAAGCGCATCAACGCCCTCTTCTCGGAGATGACCCGGATGGAGACCGCCGCCGGCAGCGTCGAGCAGAAGATCGCGGACCTCTACAAGATGGGCCTCGACTCCGTGCGGCTGAACGCCGAGGGGGCCGCCCCGATCAAGGCCCGGGTCGGTGAGCTGCTCGCGATCAAGGACCGCTCGCAGCTCACCGACGCCATCGCACGGCTGCACATGACCGTCGCCAACCCCTTCTTCGGCATCGGCGTGGAGCCCGATCTGATGAACAGCAACGTGAACGCCCTCTACGCTTCGCAGTCGGGCCTCACGATGGGTGACCGAGACTACTACCTCACGCCCGAGAACGAGCACATCCGCACCGCCTACAAGGAGTATCTGGGCCGGATCTTCCGCCTGGCCGGCGTCCCCGAGGCCGACATTGAGAAGGCCGTCGCCGGCGTGATGGAGGTCGAGACGCAGCTGGCCGAGAAGTCGTGGTCGAATGTCGAACTGCGCAACATTCCGGCGATGTACAACCCCATGTCGAAGGCCGACTTCGAGAAGGCTTACGACTCCATCGACTGGGCAACCTATTACCGCGAGATGTGCATCGGTGACTTCGACACGATCATCGTCACCACGCCGTCGGCCGTCGCCAACGCCAACGAGGTGCTGAAGAAGGCCCCGCTGGAGAACATCCGCTACTACCTGGCCGCCCAGTACATCGACGCGGCCGCCTCGTACCTGAGCGACGACTTCATCGACGCCTCGTTCGACTTCTACGGCCGGACGATGTCGGGCACGCAGGAGCAGAAGCCCCGCTGGAAGCGCGCCATGTCGGTACCCAACAGCACCCTCTCGGAGGCCGTGGGCGAGATGTACGTCGCCAAGTACTTCCCCGCCAAGGACAAGGAGCGCATGCTCGCCCTGGTGAAGAACCTGCAGAAGGCCCTCTCGCAGCACATCGACGCCCTCGACTGGATGTCGGACGCCACGAAGGCCAAGGCCCAGGAGAAGCTCGCCGCCTTCACCGTGAAAATCGGCTATCCCGACAAGTGGAAGGACTACTCGACGCTCGAGATCGACCCGCTGAAGAGCTACTGGGAGAACATCGTCGAGGCCAACCGCTGGTACACGGCCGACAACATCGCCGAGCTGAACAAGCCCGTCGACCGGGCCAAGTGGCAGATGTCGCCGCAGACGGTCAACGCCTACTACAACCCGACGACCAACGAGATCTGCTTCCCGGCCGCCATTCTCCAGCCTCCCTTCTACAATCCGGATGCCGACGATGCGGTCAACTACGGCGCCATCGGCGTGGTGATCGGCCACGAGATGACCCACGGATTCGACGACCAGGGCCGCAACTTCGACAAGGACGGCAACATGAACAACTGGTGGACCGACGAGGATGCCGCCGCCTTCAAGGCCAAGACGGACATCCTGGTCAAGCAGTTCGACGCCATCGAGGTGCTGCCCGCCCGGGACGGCCAGCCGGCGCTCCACGCCAACGGCGCCCTCTCGCTGGGTGAGAACATCGCCGATCAGGGCGGTCTGCGCGTCGCCTGGACGGCTTACCAGAACTCGCTTGAGGGCAAGCAGGCCCCGGCTCCGATCGACGGCTTCACCGATGCACAGCGCTTCTACCTGGCCTATGCCACGCTCTGGGCGCAGAACATCCGCGACGAGGAGATCGCCCGCCTGACGAAGCTCGACGTGCACTCGCTGGGCAAGTGGCGCGTGAACGCCACGCTGCGCAACCTCGAGAGCTTCTACGAGGCCTTCGGCATCACCGACGGCGCAATGTTCATGCCGGCCGAAGAGCGCGTAATCATCTGGTAAGAGCGGTTGCGGCGGCAGGGTATCCCGCCGACCGGACCCGCAGCAAAAAAGGGACGACCCCGATTGAAGGGTCGTCCCTTTTTTCGTCACGGGGCGGCGGATCACGCCGTCCTCCCACCCGGCCGGAGCCGGTCAATAGAAGGTGCCCTTCGGGGCAAAGATGGTGTAGCCGAAATTGAAGGTCAGGTACATGTTCCGCCACGAATCGAGGTCGTATTTCGTCAGCGCGAGGCTCACCGGACCGATGGGCGTGTGGTAGACCAGCAGCGCCTCGGCGATATAGTGCCAGCGCCGGTCGGGACGGTCGGCCAGCGCCACGGGGACGAACGACCGCTTGTTGCGCATCATGGCGTAGAAGCCCGTGCGCAGGAAGAAGTTGGGCATCAGGTCGAAGGTCGGCATCACGCCCCCCGCGACGAAGCGTTCGGCCCGAAAATCGGGCATGTAGACCATCTTCGCATGGGGAATGGGCGCGTAGGCGGGCATCGACATGAGCGTCGCGCCCGGCGTCGTGAAGTCGGGGTGGTTCGTCAGCACGGCATCGATGTTGAATCCGAACGAAAACCAGCTGACGGGCGGAATGTCGAAGTACTTGTCCCACGTGAAGCGGCCGCCGAACCAGTGGCGCGTGCGGCGCGAAAGGAAGCGGTCGACCTCCGCCGGGGCATACTTGTCGCGGCCCGTCACGTAGATGGCCGAGAAGTGCAGGTCCGAACCGCGCCGCGGGTAGAGGAACTTGTCGAGCGTGTTGCGCGCCACCTCGGCCTTCAGGGCAAAGAAAGAGAAGCGCGTATGGTCGTCCTCCTCGACCTGCCGGTTGTCCGAACCGTAGTGGTAGTTGATGTGGCCAGCGTTGGCCCGCAGCGCAACGACGCTGCGCAGCGTCAGCGGCGTGCCGAGTCCCAGCGTGAAGAAGCTCTCGCTGTTCTTCACGTAGAGCGTGTTGTCCACGCGCGTGACGTTGCCGAAGGCCCCGCGCCGGAAGTCGCGCACCGAGAAGTTGTAGGCATAGTCCAGGTAGATCGGTTCGCGCAGGTAGAAGTCGGCCCGCCCGCCGAGCGCTCCCCACGTGTAGAGCGGCCCGAGGTAGAGGTCCGCCCCCAGGCTGTGGCCCACGCGGCCGATCTTCTGGTAGTTGATGCCGATGTAGGCCTGGTTGAAGACCGTCGAGGAGACGTTGCCGCCGATCGAGACCTTGAAGTTGGGTTTTGTCTCGAGGTGCGCGCGGAAGGAGTAGCGGTGCGTCGTGCTGTCGTAGACGGCCTTCGGGAGTTCCATCGTGAAATCGCCGCCCGAAAGGACGTTGTAGAGGTTGTCGCGCAGCTCCGCGAACCGCATCGGACGCTGCACGCCGGGCGTGTGGCGGTCCAGGTGGAGGTAGTCGCGCAGGTACTCGCGCGTCGAGGGGTCGAGCCCCTCGATCCGGTAGTCGTTGAACACGAGCTGCGGGCAGCGCGCCCGGAAGGCCCGGCGCCGGGCCTCGTACTCCTCCGGCGTGCGGCGCTCGCGCACCTTTTCGAGCAGTTGCGGCATCTGCGCCATGGCGTCTTCATAACCCGCATCCATGATCTGCTCGGCGCGGTCGAAGTCGAGCATCCCGGCTTCGACCGCCCGGCGGATCGTGACGCTCCGCTCCTCGGGCAGGGTGTAGTCCGAGTCGAGCATTGCCAGCATGAAGGCCTGGTCGAGGATGCTGGTGCGTTCGCTCGGCGGGACGTTGCCGGCCGTGCAGATCGACCCGACGATCAGATCGGGCCGGAAATCCTCGTCGAGGGGCCGCCAGGGGAAGTTGTCGTAGATACCGCCGTCGTAGAGCAGCATCGAATCGAGTTTTACGGGCTTGAAAACCAGCGGAATGGACATCGACGCCCGGACCGCCTCGCTCAAATCGCCGCTGCGCATGACCACCGGTCCGCGGTGGTTCATGTCGCTCGCCACGCAGAGAAAGGGGACCATCAGGCGGTCGAAATCGCCCCCCGAGGCGGCCGTCGCCGGAGCGAAGAGCTCCGTGAGCGCCATGTCGATCTGCGTCGACGAGAGCAGGTTCGTCGGCACCTGGACGCGCTGGCCGCCGGGGCGGCTCAGGTCGACGCGCACGTTCAGGAAGCCCGGCATCCGGCCGATCTGCCGGTAGTAGGGCATGTAGACATTCGGGGCGATCCGGCCCGAAACCCACTCACGCACGGCTCCCGACGAGACGATGGCGCGCATCTCGGCGGGTGAATACCCGGCGGCGTACATCGCCGCGATGATCGACCCCATCGAGGTGCCGGCCACGCAGTCGATCGGAATGCCGTTCTGCTCGAGCGCCTCCAGCACGCCGATATGGTAGAGCCCCTTGGCCCCGCCGCCGCTCAGCACGACCCCGACCCGCTGGGCCGACGCCGTCGCAAAGAGAAAGACGGAGAGGACAAATGAGAGGGTTTTACGCAACATATCTCAAATTTTTTATAACTTTGCATGTTACAAAGTATTTTTCAAAAGTACGCAAAAAAGAAAAACGGACAAAATATGATCGACAAAATCAATGAACTCCTCCGACGTGTGGAGGAATTCAAACCCCAGGCTGCCGCCGAGCTCGAAGAGTTCCGCATCAAGATTCTCGGCAAGAAGGGCGAGCTGAACGCCCTGATGGAGGAGTTCAAGACAGTGGCTCCCGAGCTCAAGCGCGAGTTGGGACAGCAGCTCAACCGCCTCAAGCAGGAGGCGACCGAGCGCATCAACACGCTGCGCGAACAGCTGCGCGACGCCGCCTCCGAGCGTCACGAGGCCGTCGGGGACATGACCCGTCCCGGCACGGCCGAGCACCTCGGCTCGCGCCACCCCATCTCGCTCGTCAAGAACCAGATCGTCGAGGTCTTCTCGCGCCTGGGATACACCGTGGCCGACGGTCCCGAGATCGAGGACGACTGGCACGTCTTCTCGGCGCTGAACTTCCCGCCCGAGCACCCGGCGCGCGACATGCAGGACACCTTCTTCATCGAGAAGGATCCCGACATCCTGCTGCGCACGCACACCTCGTCGATCCAGGTCCGCACGATGGAGCGCCAGAAGCCCCCGATCCGCGTCATCTGCCCGGGGCGCGTCTTCCGCAACGAGGCGATCTCCTACCGCGCACACTGCATCTTCCACCAGATCGAGGGCCTCTACGTCGACGAGGGGGTCTCGTTCGCCGACATGAAGCAGTCGCTGCTCTACTTCGCCAAGGAGGTCTTCGGCGAACAGACGGCCATCCGCATGCGTCCCTCCTACTTCCCCTTCACCGAACCATCGGCCGAGGTCGACGTCTCGTGCAACCTCTGCGGCGGCAAGGGCTGCGCGGTCTGCAAGGGGACGGGATGGCTCGAGATCATGGGATGCGGCATGGTTGACCCCAACGTATTGAAGGCCAACAATATCGACCCGGAGAAATACTCCGGATTCGCCTTCGGCATGGGCATCGAGCGCATCGCCATGCTCAAGTACGGCGTCAAGGACCTGCGGCTCTACTTCGAGAACGACGTGCGCTTCCTCCACCAGTTCGACGAGGCACTCTAACCCCCACCGCGGCATGAAACGGCTCACGGCGATCACGGCGCTCTGCCTGCTCTTCTCAACGGCTTTCGTCGCCGGGAAGGGGAGCGTGCAGCCGCCCGAATGGCCCGATTCGCTGCGCAGCGTCTACCTCTACACCGAGGGAATCAAGCAGAACGCCATCACCCGCGATTCGGTCCGGGCCCGGGAACTCTTTCTCGAGGCGATCCGGCACGATTCGCTCTTCGCCCCGGCCTACTACGAACTGGGGGTCAGCGGCATGTACGCCTCGCCCGACGAGGGCAAGGTCCATCTGATCGAACGCATGGAGTCGCGCCACGGCATCCACACGCTCGAACACGCCGAAGCCATCGGCATCGGCAGCCGGCAGTACGAGTTGGTCGATCTGGACAAATAGCGGAAGCGGCACGTCCCGTGGAAGACATCCCCGTTCCTTGGGGATGTCTTTTTTTTGCCCGCGGCGGAACGGAGCC
>OICH01000826.1_pt1 | contig 10953 bp, 9 predicted proteins | sample 1581271 | NCBI WGS metagenome assembly OICH01 (sample SAMEA3882547, study PRJEB24775) | human gut metagenome | biome: human-associated habitat; feature: intestine environment; material: feces | place: Netherlands | collected 2009/2010 | reverse complement strand
CTTAACATTCCAATTATCATTGAAATTGTAACCAACCTCTGCTTCTGCACCACTGATTTCCGCTTCGCCTACATTGTAATATTTGCTCTTGACAACCATGCCGACACCAGGAACATAGCCTTGATAGAACATATCGGAATCAATAAGGTTATCTATTTCATTATGATAATAACCTAATTTGCCGGACCATTTACCTTGCTCTGCTTCAAAACCAATGTCGAAATTAGTTGCTTTCTCAGGTTTTAAATCAGGATTGCCTAATACCTGAACATTCATCATGCCCATGCGTTTATCCATGGTAGAGTACAATTCATATACTGTCGGCGCACGGAAGCTCTTGCCGTAGTTGACCTTAAAGCGGCTATTATCGCTGAAGCTATAGGTAGTACCAATTTTAGGAGATGTATGACTGCCGAAGGCATTGTGATGGTCAAAACGCACAGCAGGAATAAGCAGCCATTTATCAGTAATTTTCCATTCATCCTGCAGATAAGCAGCATAAGTATCTACATCCTTTTCAGAACCTGCTTTAGTGATGCCTGCAAAGGTTTCGCTGTATTTGTTATCACCGCCACCGCCGAAACGTGTACCACGCATATTGGTCGTAGTCCATTCAGCGCCATAAGTCATAGTGTTTTTATCATTCAGCTTCATGCTGTTTTTGCCTTCAAACACCAAAGTATCATACGAGGTATGGTCAAAATCGGTAATAGCATTATTTTCGTTTGTTACGTTGCTTTTCTTTAATGTATTGTAATACATACGCAGATTATAATCGTTTTTATTATCCTTGCCATAATAGGTCAAAGCATAATCGGAACGGTTGTTATCATAATTATAAACACCTTTGTCAGTGCCTTCACTGCTATTACTGGTGAACTGTTCACGCATAAAATTCAAATCTAAAGCAAGACCACGGTTAGCATCAAAGGCATAATCAAAACCAAGATTTAAGAAACGGCGAGGTCCATACATATTGGAGCTGCTAGTATCATAACCTTTGGTTTTATTGTAATAGCCGCTAACCTCTTTACGGACATCTTCAATACCGCCGCTGGCTTTTACACTTACTTTGCCTTGACGTCCGGAAGAATAATAGAAGTTTGTACCCATTTCTTTAGTGCCGGTATGAGCACCGATACTTGCATGCTCTTGGTTGGCTTTCTTTGTAATGATGTTAATAACACCACCCATAGCATCGCTACCATACAAAGCAGAACCATTGCCACGAATAACTTCAATGCGTTCTACATCTGCAAGATTGATACGGCTCAGCTCATAGGCATTCATTGTAGAACCGGTGTTTTCGGCAGCCATACGACGACCGTCAACCAAAATCAACGTATGCTTGCTTTCCATACCGCGAACCATAACCACATTGCCGGTCATACCAACCTCTTGTACATCAATGTTGGTTGCAAAACGCAAGGCATCGCGCACGTTATAAGCAGCAGTATTTTTGATATCTTCTTGGGTGATAACCTCAACGCTTTGCGGAACCTCTTTTTTCTCCAGCTGTGTCTTGGTCGCAGTCACAACGTAATCCGCACCGCTGTATTCATCGTAATTATCTGCCTCCGCAGCAAATGCCATATGGCCAACTGCACTGACAACACAGGCAGTAAGTAATGCTATCTTCTTTTTGTTTAAATTTCTCATAATGCACCTCTTTTTTCTACTTGTTTTTTTATGGTATATTTCACACCCGTAAAGTCAGCAACTGCTAACTAACGGATAAAAAATATCGGAAGAATTTATTTTCTGTCGAACCACACGACAAAATCACCCACAGGCTTTTCGCCCTTCTGTTTGCGCTCCAGCGGTGTGATTACGGCAACCTTGAGCTCAGGACGCAAAGCTTCCAGCTTTTGCGCTGTACCCAGATGCGCATCGGAATGGAAGCAGCCATTGATATGCAAAATCTGCATATTCTGATGTGCGTCGGCAAACGCAGCAATACTCTCGGCCATCTTGTCATCCTTCAGGCATTGCGCCGCATAAACTGCTGCTAAACGCGCTGGCGGCATCTTCATCGGCGCTGCCGGGGAGCTCATCTGAGCATAGAATTTATCCTTATACGCGCCCTCGGGAGCATAGGTATGCTTGGGCAGCCATTGCTGATACTGCGCCTCCACGCCCTCCGTCGAAGCGTTGTTTTTTGCTACGTGCGCTGCCAAAAAGCGCGGTACGTTAGCGGCAATAACGGGCATTTTCTTTTCTTTGGCAAAATTTACCAGCGGAGCATAATCCGTGCCGTAATTAGGCCAGGGGCGGGCGGTAGCCAGAAAATTCTCCTCGCTCAAAGTACTTGCCAGAAATTTATTCAGCTTATCCTGATTATCTGCCTCAAACATTTCCATGGATAAGGCCAGTTTCTCGCCTTTCGCCTTATACATTGCCTTCAAAAGCTCTAATTCATATTGGTGTATTTCACTTTGATCATGATATTCACCAAAGAAGACTACATCATACTTTTGCAGCTTGCTTGCCAGCTGCGCTGCTGTTAAATTTTTACCGCTCTGCGCATCGCTGAACTGCGCCGCACCTGCGGCACCTGCGCCCAGGCACAGCATTGCCATGCTAAGAGCGATTGTTTTCATGAATTTATTCATTATTAATCATGCTCCTCTACACTATACGGAAAGCACACGGGGTACTGTGTCCCGTTGGCCTCGACACGCATGATCACAGCCTTCACATCATAAAGCTCTTCAATCACAGACTGCGTGAACACCTCGTCCGTAGGCCCGTCTGCCATGATCGTGCCCTTTTTCAGCGCAATCAGTCGCTCACTGTAGCGCGCCGCATGGTTCAAGTCGTGCAGCACCATGATAACCGTCAGCCCCATTTCGTTATGCAATCGCACAACAAGCTCCATCAGCTCCAGCTGATGATGCACATCAAGATAGGTCGTAGGCTCATCTAGCAGCAGAATCTTAGGCTTCTGCGCCAGCGCCATGGCCAGCCACGCGCGTTGACGTTCGCCCCCGCTCAGGGTATGCACCAGGCGCGTACGCAGCGGTCCCAGCTCCGTAAACTCCAGTGCTTCTTCAATAGCCAGGCGGTCCTCCTGATTGAGGCCGTCGAAGAACTTGCGGTACGGCATTCGTCCGTAGCACACCAGCTCCTCCACCGTCGTGCCACCGGGAGCGTTCGCGCTTTGCGCCATCACTGCCAGCGTGCGCGCCACCTCTTCCGTGGACATTTTGTTGATATCCTTGCTGTCCAGATAAACTGTACCGCTCGCAGGCTCCAGCAGGCGGCATAACGCCTTCAGCAGCGTTGATTTACCGCTGCCGTTCGGCCCGATAATCGTCACAATCTCCGGCTTGGCTATATCCAGCGTCAGGTCCCTGATTATCGTGTGCTCGCCGTAGCGCAGGGTAATTTTTTGTGTATGTAATGTCGGGATATTCATAGCTTAACGCATCCTCCGTTTCAGCAGATACAAGAAGAACGGACCGCCGATGAAGGACATGAAGATGCCCACGGGAATTTCCAGCGGACTGAAAAGCGTTCTTGCCGCCGTATCAGCCAGTGTTACCACCGCACCGCCGGCAATCGCCGCACAGGGCAGCAGGTATTCGTGGTCGCTGCCGATTAACAGGCGCATGATGTGCGGCACGATGAGGCCCACAAAGCCCAGCATGCCTGCTACGCTTACGGAAACCGCCGCCAGCAGCGCGGAAAGAAAGATTAAAATTGTGCGCATGCGCATAATGCGTACGCCCAGACTCTTGGCCAGCTCATCACCCAACTGCAACGCGTTTAGGGAACGCGCACACAAAATCGTGCCGATAATACCAATCGCGCTATAAGGCAAAAGCATTTCCACATGCCCCCAGCTGCGCCCCTGAAAACCGCCGGCCATCCACATCACGGTTCCCTGGATTCTGTCGCTGTAAAATACGTTCAGCGCCGCCATACCACCACCGAAGAAGGTGGCAACCGCCACGCCTGCCAGAATCATGCGCAAGTGGTTAATGCCCTTTTCCCACGCCAGGAAGAAGACGATGCCCGTGGAAAGCACGGCTCCGACGAAGGCTGCCAACGGCACCATGGCTGACTGCTCGGGAAAGAGCAGCATTATCACCATCGCAAACAGGCCCGCACCGGCGCTCACGCCGATGATACCGGGGTCTGCCAGCGGGTTGTGCAGCACGCCCTGCAGGTTACAGCCTGCCAAAGCCAGGTTAGCTCCTACAAGCACCGTAACAATCGTGCGGGGCAGGCGGATAAGGTTCACAATGCGGTCGGTGTCCGCATCTGCCTCGCCCAGCAGCGCCGCCCATGTTTCGCTCACCGTAAGGCTCACTGTACCGCTGCCAATGCTCATGAAGATGCCTGCAACGAGCAGGATACACAGGCCGAAGAACACTGCTATGCGCACTTTTTCTTTTGTTTTGGCATCATTACTCATTACTTGGCCTCTCCATACATATATTCTTTCATAATCTTCATCGCGTCGATAGTGTGCGTGCCGGGGTTAACGGTAAACAGGCTCGGCGGCAGCTGGTACACACGGTTATTCTTCACGGCGTTCACGTCATGCCAAATGGCGTTGTCACGCATATTGCTGCGCAGCTTTTCCAGAATCTCCTTGCTGCCGCCCATGGTAATCAGCATCACGATATCGGGGTTTTCCTTGGCTACGAATTCCATGCTCAGCGGAATGTAGCTGCTGTCCTTTACGTTTTCGGCCTTGTCCGCAATGTTTACGGCGCCCAAACGCTCTGCCAGATCACCGCCGAAGCTCTTTTTGGTGGACATATTGAAGCTGTCCGGCGAGCCGAAGATAATCAGCACCTTCGGTCCCCTGCCCTTCTGTACGTCCTGCGTCAGTGCGGCATATTCCTTTTCTATCTGCGCACGCTTAGCGGCAGCTTCCTTTTCTCTGTCGGCAAAGCGGCCGAAGTCGTCTATGCTTTTCAGCACATCCTCATAGGAGTTTATCATGTTCAGGTAAAGCGGCACGCCGGCCATTTCCAAGGGCTTGCGCAGCATTACGTGGAAGGGTACGTTGGTGCCTACAACCAGATCAGGCTTCAGACTCACGATTTTTTCCAGATTCGGCGCGTGGATCATGCCTACTTCGGGGATATCCTTAATGCTTTCCTTGATATCGTCGGGATATGAAGTGCTGGTAGGTCTGCCAACTGCCTTGCCGCCGATGGAGGTGAAGATTTCCAGATTGGAGGCATTGAGAAAGACGATTCTTTTAGGCTCCGCGGGGATGTGAACCTTGGCGCCGGTGCTGTCGGTTACGCTGACGGCGGCGTTGGCTGCGAGCTTGTGCTGGCCTCTTGCCAGCAGGAAGTAGCCTGCCAGGGCTATGATTACGACAAATACGAGTAAGATATATTTTTTCATACGCAACTCCCTTTACAATATTAGCTAGTGCTATCTTTGAAATTAAATTAGCCTAGTCTAACTTTACTATGACATTATCTTATAAGATGGGGTTTTTGTCAAGATAAAATTAGCGTAGGCTAATTGGGTGGGATTAGTTTGCGATATAAAATTCCAGGGAGATATCCATTTTCAGCACTTCTTTTGCCTGCATGTCGCTTTGCAAGCGCAGCTCCTTAACCTTACAGCCATCGCGTTCTGCCTGCCGCAGCCAGCGAAGCAGGGAATAAAAATCACCGACAGCACTTATTTGCAAATTCTGCATCTGCAAGCCATTCTGCAAAGCCACAGGCTTGCCCTCCATCTGCATGCTGTTTAGATGAATGCTTTGAGCTCGTGCCTGCTTTTGCAGGCGCTGCAGGATGTTGTTTAAGTTCAGATTATGCTCTACCTGCTGCTCTAATTTCTTTTGCTTATCCAATAGCTTGATTTTATATATCTTATAATCACTGTGTTCATCAGCAAAACGAATCTGCTGTGTCAGTTGCCCCTGCAGCTTCTGTGTCTGTTCTACCGCCAGGTGTCGTTCATTCCAAAGCTCTAATGCCTTTACTACAAAGCCTGTAGACAACACCAGCGCTATGCAGGCAAGCAGATTAATTGTTTTTTCTCCTGCTTTCATTGCTTGCCCTCCTTCATCTGCAGCTGCAGTTTATAAATAAGAACGTTACCCTGCTGCTGCGATTGCAGAAGCTCTACTCTGCTGTAATTTCCACATTTTTGCAGTTGCTCCACAAAACTTTCCAAGGCCAAATTATCCACCGCCTGTCCTTGCAGCACTAAAGGTTCTTTACTGCCGTTGTATTCCAGCAGTGTCAGCCAACAGCCGGGCATCATCTGGCGGCAGATGCGTTCCAACTCACCAACGGCCTCTTTCGATGGTTTAGACACTGCAGCCAACAGCTTTTCCAAACGCTGACAGTTACGCTCAACAGCCTCGCTTTCCTGCATACGCTGCCTCCACACTGTATTCTGCACTAATTGCTGCTCTACCTCCAGCAAATCGCGTTGCGCCAGATAACAGCCTCCCCAGGTACTGGCATAAGCCAAAATCGCTAACCCTAAAGCTGCACAGCCTGCTTTTGTCAGATAACGGCCAAAAGTGGCCGCTACCCCCTGTAAGCACCTCTGCTTCTGCCTGTATATTGACGGAAGAGACTTCCCGGCAAACCATTTATCTGCTGCTTCATCAATCGTTTTACTGCCCAACAAAATCCCCTGCAACTTCAGCATTAAACTTCTGCACAGCTGCTCCAGTTCAGCACGCGACGCATTCTGTAAGGCTGCAAACATCACCTGATATTGCTGTTCATCTGCTTCACCGATAACATGTGCTTCAAAGCTATAAGTATAGTCTTCATGCATCCAAGGAACGCTCTGCTGTACTTCCCATTTTAAGGCAGCCTGCAGTTCACGCCGCCGCATTGAAGGCAACACCATCTGTTCAGAATACATCATTGCTGCCGCAGGCAGCAACAAAACCGCTGCCCCCTCTTCTACATCACGTGCCAAAAGAATTTCGCGTAAAGCATCGGTAAGTCTTTGCTTATCTGCCAGACATTCCTCATTCAGCTGCTCCTGCCAGCTATGCTCACCATTCTGCCAATACGCCACCTGCCCCGTTTGCAGTGATAACAGCAAAAGCGCCTGCTTACGGCGCCAACGGCAGCGCAAAGCGCACAGTACAGGCTCAAATAGTTCTTCAACACTAATACTTTTACCATACTTCATCATAAGAACATCCTCCAATACCATGTAATGATTTCTTTACCACCAAAATACGCAGCAACCGCTGCTGCGCACAAAAACGGTCCGAAGGGGATAGCCTGTTTCAGCTTCCCACGCCTGCACAGCAACAATAATGCCACTACAACACCACCGCTGACAAAGGCGAGCAGCAAACACAATAGTCCCTGCTCTAAGCCAAGCCAGATACCCAACGCCGGCGCTAACTTGACATCACCCTCGCCCATACCTCCGCGGCTGGCAAAATACAGCACCAACATTATTGCCAACATAATTTCAGCGCCGTAAGCAGCATCAAAAAGCTGCCCCTCATACCACGCGCGTACTAAGCCAACTGCCGCTAAAAATAACGTTACCTTGTCATAAAGCAGCATGAACTTCAAATCGGTATAAGTGTGATAAAGCAGCCCAAGAACAAAAATAACGGAAAACATGATTACCTCCTTAAATTTTTCCAGAAAAAAGCAAATAGGACCCCTGCATTGCATTACTACAACACAGGAGTCCTAAAACTCTTTACTACATATTTACTTTTTCTGCTTCCAGATAAAGCCAATGCGCTTAGCTAAAGAGCTGAAAGTCTTTAATTGCCTCTTACCAGTTCAGGTCCTCAACCTCTTGACGGCCTTTGCCGGTCAGAGCATCCATCATGATGCGTTGCTCGATTTGAGCAGCCAGCTTCTTGGTGAACTTAACAGTATCCGGGTTAACGGACATGCTGTCGATACCGCTCTTAATGAGGAACTCGCAGAACTCAGGATATACGCTCGGAGCCTGACCGCAGATAGAAACGGTCTTGCCATCCTTATGAGCAACCTCGATCAAGTGACGGATTGCACGGCGTACAGCCAGGTTACGTTCGTCATAGATATGGGAAACAGTATCGTTATCACGGTCGCAACCCAGAACCAGCATGGTCAGGTCGTTGGAACCGATGGAATAGCCGTCAACAAATTTGTTGAACTGGTCAGCCAGAATGATGTTGGACGGAATCTCAGCCATCAGCCAAACCTTGAAGTCCTTACCACGGGACAGACCGCAGTCAGCCATGATTTTGGTAACCTTTTCGCATTCCTCTACGTTACGGCAGAACGGAATCATAACGTTCAGGTTCTTCAGGCCGAACTCTTCACGAACCTTGCGAACAGCCATGCATTCGAGCTTGAATGCTTCGATATATTTAGGATCATAGTAACGGGAAGCACCGCGCCAGCCCAGCAGAGCGGAAGGCTCGTTCGGCTCGAATTCGTCGCCGCCCTTCAGGTCGCGGTATTCGCTGGACTTGAAGTCGGAGAAGCGCATGGTTACCGGTCTCGGAGCCATAGCCTGGCAAACTTGGCGGATGCCTTCAGCCAGTTGGTCTACAACCTTTTCCGGTTGACCGATTTTAATCAGATACAGCGGATGTTCATGGATATAGGTAGTCCAGATGAACTCTTCGCGCATCAGGCCGATACCGTCGCAAGGCAGAGTAGCATATTTTTCAGCCAGTTCAGGATCGCCCAGGTTCATATAAATCTTAGTACCGGTCGGCGGGAAGTATTCAGCAGCAGCAACTACCTGTTGTGCCGGTTGTTCAGCCTTCGGCTCTTCGATGATGCCTTCATAAACTACACCATGAGTAGCATCAATGGTTACGTCAATGCCATCGGGAATGGTGGTGGTAGCAGCTTCGCCACGGCTCTTGGTACCTACGATACATGGAATGCCCAGCTCGCGGGATACGATAGAAGCATGGCAGGTCATTCCGCCGCTATCGGTTACGATTGCTTTCGCTTTCTTCATAGCCGGTACCCAGTCAGGAGCGGTCATTTCAGTTACGAGGATTTCGCCTTCCTTGAATTCGTCGATATGGGACGGATCCAAAATTACATGTACGCGGCCTGCTACATTACCAGGGCTGGCAGGCAAGCCTTTAACGATAACTTTGCGATCAGTAGTCACTTTCTTCTCCTCTTTCGGTGCACCATTTTCTTTGTTACGACGGCTCCATACGGTTTCAGGACGGGCTTGCAGAATGTAAACCTTGTTATCGCGCTCGTCAACGCCCCATTCCATGTCCATGTAGCAGCCATAGTGTGCTTCAATTTTCTTAGCGCATTCAGCCAATTGTTTGATCTGCTCATCAGTCAGCTTCTGCTCATTTTGCTCATCCAGCGGTACAACAACCTCTTCGCAGTCGCCGTCAGCCTTGCGGATCAGCTTAATGTCCTGCGCGTTAACGTTCTTTTCAACAATCTCGCAGGTAGCTTTATTTACAGTATAGTTATCCGGAGTTACGGTGCCTTGAACAACATATTCGCCCAAGCCCCATGCGCCTTCGATGAGGATGTTCTTGTCGTCGCCGGTAGCAACGTTAACAGTGAACATAACGCCAGCAGCCTTGGAGAATACCATCATCTGTACTGCAGCGCTCAGTGCTACATCCAGATGATCAAAGCCTTGTTTTTCACGGTAGTAAACCGCACGGTCGGTAAAGCAGGAAGCATAGCATTCCTTAACCTTAGCAACGATGGTTTCTGCACCCTTTACGTTCAGGTAGGTGTCTTGTTGGCCTGCAAAGCTTGCATCCGGCAGATCCTCTGCGGTAGCGCTGCTGCGAACAGCAACGAACGGATCAGCCTGGCCAACCTTTTCACCCAGCTCTTTGTAAGCTTGGGCAATCAGATCCTGCAGATCCTGCGGCATTTCTTCGTCCATAATTGCCTGGCGGACCTTAGCGCAAACCTCGCGCAGCTGAGCGCTGTTGTCTACGTCCAGACCGGCAATTAAAGCTTTGATCTTTTCGTACAGACCGGTCTTTTCAAAGAAGTATCTGTAAGCGCAGGCAGTAGTTGCGAAGCCATACGGTACAGGTACGTCAACATGAGAAGTCAGCTCGCCCAAGGAAGAAGACTTACCACCGGCGATTGCTACGTCTTTTCTCTCCAGCTGGTCAAACCACAGCAGGAATGCTTTTTCTTTCTCCATAATAATTTGCTCCTTTTAAAATACTATACTTTTTTCTGGGGAAATCCTTAATATAGTGTATACTATATCACATTTAAAGGGCATATTCAAGCGATTTCTGCAGTTTTTTTTAGATTTTTTGTAGAAAATTCACCGGCATGCTATAATACAGATAAAAGTGAGGTGCGTGCCATGAATTTTATCGACAGCTTCTGCAGTAACATAAAAAAGGTAATTGCCCTTATAGCTTTAATGCTCCTTTTAACGCTCGTTATTTTAATTTTTACGCATACATCATTAGGCTATTTTCTTGTACTGCTGCCCATAACACTGCTGATTATTTACCTTTTACATAAGATAAAAAAACTTGATCCGGAGAACGCTTTCATCTATAACTCCGTTTTAGTAATTCTGCTTTTCATTTGTATCCTCTTTGATTTGCGAAAGGATATAGTGCTGCTTGGTTGCTTCGCTTATATTATCCATCTATTGATGGCATACCATCTGATCCTGAAGCCGCCTGCCATAACGCAGCAGCAAGAAAAAAATGATATAGAATCAGACACTATCAACGTCACCGGCTCTTTTATCACCTACGCCGACACCTGCCCCGATGACGGCGAGGACTACGGGCCTGAAGGCAACGTTATCTGGGGTCCGCGTACTATCGAAGAAAAGATCTATATCAACGACAAATGGTACATCAACGAAAACAGCGAGGAATGGGAGGAAAACGAAGGCTGCTGAGCCATTAAATAATTTACGCAGACGCTCATATGCATGGGCGTCTTTTTTGCATTAGTCCATTACTTGTGGTTGGGTCGACCTAGTCCAATTTTTGTGCTCGAT
>OICH01000819.1_pt1 | contig 10997 bp, 6 predicted proteins | sample 1581271 | NCBI WGS metagenome assembly OICH01 (sample SAMEA3882547, study PRJEB24775) | human gut metagenome | biome: human-associated habitat; feature: intestine environment; material: feces | place: Netherlands | collected 2009/2010 | reverse complement strand
ACTCCACGTTCCGACGCCTCGCAACTCCGCAGCGACGCGATCGCCATTCTGCTGGCCTTCTTCCTGGTCGGTCTCGTCTACGTCTGCTCGACCGCGCTGACTGGCTGGTTCCCCAACATCGTGGCCGCTGCCTGGTATCGCGCCGAAACCCGACCGCTTACCATGATTCCGTTCGGCGTGCTGCCGCTGATCGTCTTCGCCGCCGTCGTATTGTTGCGTGCCGGCCGTCTGCCGAACGTCACGAAAATCATTGCGATTGTTCTGCTTGCGGCGCTCGCCATTTCCTGCCAATTCGGCAATACTGTTCGTTCCGCCCTGTCGGATGCCGTCTATGCGAATATGACGATTGACGATGCGCGGCCGGACGAGCAGCTCACTGCCACGAAGAAGAAGATTCTCAAGAAGGTGGTGAAGGAGACTGGTACCGATTCGGTGGTGGTTTCCGATCCGCTGAACGGTTCCATGTATGCGACGGCGATGTACGGCGCGGATATGCTGTTCCCGATTTACAACGCGAAGGCCGAGAAGAATGGTGCGATTTTCGGACAGACGGAGAATGCGTTCGCGTCGGGCGACGGCAGGGCGCTGACGAATACCGTCTGCCCGCTGAGCGCGGATGGCGATGCATACTTCCTGAGCATGGGCGGCCAGGCGCCGAGCCTGCAGATGTTCACGTTCAAGCAGCAGTACGACACGTTCCACGATCAAAAGCTGATCGACCAGTACGCCAAAGATGGCACGATGCGCAAGGTTCAGGATTATTCGAATATGGCTTCATATGCGAAGGGCTGGGCGTTGTACCAGTTCAACTGCCAGTGATCACGTGTGTTGCGTGACTGCGTAGCGTCGAAATAGGCGATTGGGAGAACAAGAGGCTCTGATTTGTCAAGTTTCGACACGCCGATGGAACGTTGGATTTCCAACGGTTCACGCGTTGTTCATGTGGCCCGGGTTGCGCGGATCGCGATCGTGCTGTAAGTTTATCTCTTGCTGCCGCTCAGCGAGTGGTCCGGTTGGTTCCGGTCCGCGAGGTGGGTGAGTGGTGGTGGTTTGAGAACTCAAGAGCGTATTTGTACTACTTCTTTATAGTCAATGATTGCCAGTTCGTTGCCGGCCACGCTGACGCGTGGTGCCGAGGGATCGGTCAAACGGTGGCGAGGTTTTTGTGCGATGCGCCTTTCCTTATAAGGCGATCGTCAATTTTCTTATTTCGAGAGTCATCGTGTCGATGTCTCTTCATGAAAAGGTTTTTTTGTGGAGGGTTCGATTCTGGCTCAGGATGAACGCTGGCGGCGTGCTTAACACATGCAAGTCGAACGGGATCCCAGGAGCTTGCTCCTGGGTGAGAGTGGCGAACGGGTGAGTAATGCGTGACCGACCTGCCCCATACACCGGAATAGCTCCTGGAAACGGGTGGTAATGCCGGATGCTCCAGTTGACCGCATGGTCCTCTGGGAAAGCTTTTGCGGTATGGGATGGGGTCGCGTCCTATCAGCTTGATGGCGGGGTAACGGCCCACCATGGCTTCGACGGGTAGCCGGCCTGAGAGGGCGACCGGCCACATTGGGACTGAGATACGGCCCAGACTCCTACGGGAGGCAGCAGTGGGGAATATTGCACAATGGGCGCAAGCCTGATGCAGCGACGCCGCGTGCGGGATGACGGCCTTCGGGTTGTAAACCGCTTTTGACTGGGAGCAAGCCCTTCGGGGTGAGTGTACCTTTCGAATAAGCACCGGCTAACTACGTGCCAGCAGCCGCGGTAATACGTAGGGTGCAAGCGTTATCCGGAATTATTGGGCGTAAAGGGCTCGTAGGCGGTTCGTCGCGTCCGGTGTGAAAGTCCATCGCTTAACGGTGGATCCGCGCCGGGTACGGGCGGGCTTGAGTGCGGTAGGGGAGACTGGAATTCCCGGTGTAACGGTGGAATGTGTAGATATCGGGAAGAACACCAATGGCGAAGGCAGGTCTCTGGGCCGTCACTGACGCTGAGGAGCGAAAGCGTGGGGAGCGAACAGGATTAGATACCCTGGTAGTCCACGCCGTAAACGGTGGATGCTGGATGTGGGGACCATTCCACGGTCTCCGTGTCGGAGCCAACGCGTTAAGCATCCCGCCTGGGGAGTACGGCCGCAAGGCTAAAACTCAAAGAAATTGACGGGGGCCCGCACAAGCGGCGGAGCATGCGGATTAATTCGATGCAACGCGAAGAACCTTACCTGGGCTTGACATGTTCCCGACAGCCCCAGAGATGGGGCCTCCCTTCGGGGCGGGTTCACAGGTGGTGCATGGTCGTCGTCAGCTCGTGTCGTGAGATGTTGGGTTAAGTCCCGCAACGAGCGCAACCCTCGCCCTGTGTTGCCAGCACGTCGTGGTGGGAACTCACGGGGGACCGCCGGGGTCAACTCGGAGGAAGGTGGGGATGACGTCAGATCATCATGCCCCTTACGTCCAGGGCTTCACGCATGCTACAATGGCCGGTACAACGGGATGCGACCTCGTGAGGGGGAGCGGATCCCTTAAAACCGGTCTCAGTTCGGATTGGAGTCTGCAACCCGACTCCATGAAGGCGGAGTCGCTAGTAATCGCGGATCAGCAACGCCGCGGTGAATGCGTTCCCGGGCCTTGTACACACCGCCCGTCAAGTCATGAAAGTGGGTAGCACCCGAAGCCGGTGGCCCAACCTTTTTGGGGGGAGCCGTCTAAGGTGAGACTCGTGATTGGGACTAAGTCGTAACAAGGTAGCCGTACCGGAAGGTGCGGCTGGATCACCTCCTTTCTACGGAGAATACAGTCCATGTTTTTGGACAGTGCGAGCCACATGGGCGCCGGCAGTCGGCGTCGTTGTTGTGGATGCTGGTGTGGAAGAGATCAATGGCTTGGATGGGATTCGTCCCGTCCGGGAGTGGTATGGGTATGCTTTTGGGCTCCCGGACCGCCACCCCACGGGTTTTCTGTGGCGCGGTTCGATGCCCATGCGTGGTGGCCGGTCCTGGGTGGCTGGTCGGATCGTGTGGCGCGTGGTGGTTTGAGAACTGGATAGTGGACGCGAGCAAGAGAAACTGAAAGAACGTTTCTTTTTGCTTATCGCGATTTCGCCAAACTCTTCAATTGAGTTTGGTTTCGAGATCGATCGTTTTGTGATCATTTTAGTGTTAAGATTTGTCGTCTGGCGATCTTGCTATCAGGAAACCCGCGGGTGGGGCAATGACAATTTGTTTTGCTGTTGTGCCGCTTGCGAGGGCGTATGGTGGATGCCTTGGCAGACAGTACCGATGAAGGACGTTTGAGGATGCGATAATCCTAGGGGAGCCTCCAACATGGCTTTGATCCTAGGGTCTCCGAATGGGGGAACCCGCCGGCCGTCATGGGCCGGCACCGCCTATGGGCGGGGGGTACGCAGGGAAGTGAAACATCTCAGTACCTGCAGGAAGGGATACTCCGTGAGTAGTGGCGAGCGAAAGCGGATCAGACCAAACCGGTTGCGCGTGATACCCGTCGGGGGTTGCGTTGCCGGTGTCGTGGGATCACGTGTCCCGGTTCCGACGGGCCGGGCGGGAGTCATAAAACGGCTTGCCAGGGGAACAGGCTTGAAGGCCTGGCCGTAGAGGGTGCCAGCCCCGTACCTGGACGTGAGCCGTCTTCCGATCGTGTTGTCCCAAGTAGCGCGGGCCTCGTGGAATCCCGCGTGAATCAGCCCAGACCGTTGGGTAAGTCTAAGCATACCTGTCTGACCGATAGCGTACCAGTACCGTGAGGGAAAGGTGAAAAGCACCCCGGGAGGGGAGTGAAACAGTTCCTGAAACCGTGCGCCCACAAACCGTCGGAGCCTCCTTGTGGGGTGACGGCGTGCCTATCGAAAAATGAGTCTGCGAGTCAGTGGCGGGTGGCGAGCATAAGCCGTGTGGCGTATGCGTAGCGAAAGCGAGTCTTAAAAGGCGTTTGTAGTCGCTTGTCCTGGACCCGAAGCGGGATGATCTAGCCCTGGGCAGGTTGAAGCGCGGGTAAGACCGCGTGGAGGACCGAACCCACCTGGGTTGAAAACCGGGGGGATGACCTGGGGCTAGGGGTGAAAGGCCAATCAAATTCCGTGATAGCTGGTTCTCTCCGAAATGCATTTAGGTGCAGCGTCGGTCGATTGCGTCGCGGGGGTAGAGCTACCGGATGCTTGCGGGCCCTTGTTGGGTACCAACAGCAGCCGAACTCCGAATACCGTTGACGTGTATTCCGGCAGTGAGTCGGCGGGGGATAAGCTCCGTCGTCGAGAGGGAGACAGCCCAGACCGTCGTCTAAGGTCCCGAAGCGTGTGCTAAGTGGGAAAGGATGTGGAGTCGCATAGACAGCCAGGAGGTTGGCTCAGAAGCAGCCATCCTTGAAAGAGTGCGTAACAGCTCACTGGTCTAGTGGTTCCGCGCCGACAATGTAGCGGGGCTCAAGCACACCACCGAAGACGCGGCAGCAATCTTCATGGTTGCTGGGTAGGAGAGCGTCCTGCGAGGGGCGAAGCGGCCGGGTAACCGTGCCGTGGACTTCGTGGGAGTGAGAATGCAGACATGAGTAGCGAGAGACGGGTGAGGATCCCGTCCGCTGGATGACCAAGGGTTCCGGGGCCACGTTCGTCGTCCCCGGGTGAGTCGGGTCCTAAGGCGAGGCCGACAGGCGTAGTCGAATGGATGAACGGGTGGATATTCCCGTACCGACCATGGACCGGCAAAACCGAGACGGTGAGTACTAACCTCCGCCTCGTGGTGGTTCCTTCCTTCGGGTTGGTGTCGCCGCGTGGTGTTGGGAGCGTAGCCGCAGTAGGTCAGCGCAGGGGTGACACGGAATGGGAGCCGGCCGCGGAGGTGGTTTTCCGTGGTCAAGCACGCAGCCAGTCATGTAGGCAAATCCGCATGGCGTGCATGGCGAGGTGTGATGATGGGAGCCGTTATGGCTCGATATCCGGTTGTCCAGGCCGTCGAGAAAAGCCTCGGCGTGAGGGCCATGGCCGCCCGTACCCCAAACCGACACTGGTGGTCAGGTAGAGAATACCAAGGCGATCGAGCGAATCCTGGTCAAGGAACTCGGCAAATCACTCCCGTGCCTTCGGTATAAGGGAGACCCACTGGGGTGAAGGACCTTGCGTCCGGAGCTTTGGTGGGTGGCACAGACCAGGGGGTAGCGACTGTTTACCAAAAACACAGGTGCATGCGAAGGCGAAAGCCGCTGTATATGCACTGACGCCTGCCCGGTGCCGGAAGGTTAAGAGGATCCGTCAATCCCTTCGGGATGAAGCGGTGAATTCAAGCCCCGGTAAACGGCGGTGGTAACTATAACCATCCTAAGGTAGCGAAATTCCTTGTCGGGTAAGTTCCGACCTGCACGAATGGCGTAACGACTTCCCCACTGTCTCGACCAGGAGCTCGGCGAAATTGCAGTACGAGTAAAGATGCTCGTTAAGCGCAGAAGGACGAAAAGACCCCGGGACCTTTACTATACCTTGGTATTGGCGTTAGGCGCGGATTGTGTAGCATAGGCGGGAGGCTTCGAAGCGGGTGCGCCAGCATTCGTGGAGCCGCAAGGTGAAATACCGCTCTGTTCTCGTTTGACGTCTAACCTCGACAAGTCATCCTTGTCAGGGACAGTGCCTGGCGGGTAGTTCAACTGGGGCGGTTGCCTCCCAAAGAGTAACGGAGGCGCTCAAAGGTCCGCTCAGCCCGGTTGGCAATCGGGTGTCGAGTGTAATCGCACAAGCGGGCTTGACTGCGAGGACGACGGTCCGAGCAGGGACGAAAGTCGGAGATAGTGATCCGGTGCCGGCGCACGGGCGCGGCATCGCTCAACGGATAAAAGGTACCCCGGGGATAACAGGCTGATCATTCCCAAGAGTCCATATCGACGGGATGGTTTGGCACCTCGATGTCGGCTCGTCGCATCCTGGGGCTGGAGCAGGTCCCAAGGGTTCGGCTGTTCGCCGATTAAAGCGGCACGCGAGCTGGGTTCAGAACGTCGTGAGACAGTTTGGTCTCTATCCTCTGCGCTCGTTGGAATCCTGAGGAGGCCTGCCCATAGTACGAGAGGACCTGGGTGGACGAACCTCTGGTATGCCGGTTGTCGCGCCAGCGGCACGGCCGGTTGGCTACGTTCGGGAGGGATAACCGCTGAAAGCATCTAAGCGGGAAGCCTGCTCCAAGATTAGGATTCCATGGATCTTCGAGATCCTGTAGCCCGCATGTTGAACACGTGTTTGATAGGCCGGAGGTGGAAGCCCCGTGAGGGGTGGAGCCGACCGGTACTAACGGGCGACGGCGACACAACATTCCAACCGTTTTTCGTGGTTGGTTCCGCGTCTTTCCTGTGCTTCGATCCCAGGCGACAATGAGCGCTTGGTGGTCACGAATACGATTTAAACGATAGGCGTTTGCCTCGCGTCCGCTAGCCGGTTCCCGAACCGCCACCGATGACATGCCGGTTTGGATTCCTTTGGTTTCCTTGCCGTGGCCGTTAGATTTGCGGTGGTCATAGCCCTGGTGAGACGCCCGGTCCCATTCCGAACCCGGTAGCTAAGGCCAGGCGCGGCGATGGTACTGCACTCGAGAGGGTGTGGGAGAGTAGCACGCCGCCGCTTCACATGTTGGGCCTCCCGGTCGAGCCTTTGGCTCCCGGGAGGCCCCTTTTTATACTCTCTTTTCGGGCTTCCCGGCGGGCGTCGCTCCGGGAACCCCCATTTTTTCATCACCTCCCGGGCCTCCCGGCAACGCCTTTCGGGCTCGTCGAAGGTCCTTATCCGGAGTCTCCACCGGATGTCCGCTTTGAGAACCACTTTTCTCTTTGATGTTTTTTGATTTGAGATTGTGCTGTGGCACCATGGATACACCATAGGAATCATGTGCCAAGGGGATAGCTATGTTTCTTCTTCCAGATCAGCAACTCAGACGTGCCGATCGAGTGATGCGGCAACGACTTGTGCCATATGTGCACGAAACATTATCGCATTGTCAGTTACGCGCTTTCGCCGATGAAGGCGAACCCGAACAGAGCGCCGACTTTCTTGCACGTGTCAGGGAAAACAAAGTGGATTTTCTCGACTTCATGGTTCCTGGTGCCTGGGGCACGATATGGGGTACCACATGGTTCGAGGTTCGTGGACGTATCGACCGTGAGTCGGTCAAAGGCAGAGCCGTCGAACTGGTTGTAGATCTGGGATGGAAACGACATCGTGGCCCGGGCTTCCAAGCGGAAGGATTATGCTATCGCCCTGACGGCAGCGTCATCAAAGCGGTGAATCCAGACAATTGCTGGATTCCGCTTATCGATGCCAATGGCGTGGCGAATGTGGAGCTTGATGATGCCGGTCGTTTCACGGTATATGTCGAGGCCGCATCGAATCCACTGGTCGAAGCTGACCTGCCATTCGCGCCGATGAATCTGGGGGAGCGTGCCGACGGTCGTCCATCCGACTATGTGCTCACCACAATGGACGTGTGCGCTTTCAACCAAAACGTGTTCGACTATCTGATGGACTTGGAAACCGTCACCTCGCTGATGAGGGAACTCAAGGATGATGATCCTCGATATTGGCAGCTGGCCAAAGCGCTGCAACGATCACTCAACACATATGACGAGCGTGATATCGCCGGAACTCTGGAGCCAGCCAAGGAAAAGCTTGCCGGGGTATTATCCGAACCCGCATATTCCAGCGTCATCCATCATGTCGCGGTCGGCCATGCGCATATCGATTCCGCATGGCTGTGGCCCGTGCGCGAAACCCACCGTAAAGTGGCCCGCACGGTGTCCAACGTGCTTGCCCTGATGGACGAGGATCCGGATTTCACGTACGCGATGAGTTCCGCCCAACAGTATGCGTGGCTGGAACAGGAACATCCAGACCTGTTCGCGCGCATGCTGCAGCGCATCAAGGAAGGACGATTCATTCCCGTCGGCGGAATGTGGGTCGAATCCGATAACATGCTGCCCACAGGTGAGTCGCTGATCCGCCAGATCACGTTCGGCATGCGTTACTTCCGTGAGCATCTTGGCGTGGAACCAAAAGGACTGTGGCTTCCCGACAGTTTCGGTTATTGCGGGGCATGGCCGCAAATCGCACGTCGTGCCGGTTTCGAATGGTTCCTCACACAGAAGATCTCATGGAACGACACCACGAAATTCCCCCACCATTCCTTCGAATGGGGCTGAACCAATTCCACGACATTCTTCCCGGATCGGCGATCGCATGGGTGCATCGGCAGGCACGTGCGGACTACGTGCGCGACATCACAAGACTGCGTGATATCGCCGCTGAAGCGGGTGCTTCCATCGCATCGGCGCGGGATGATGCCGACATGCGATCGAACGCGGCCATCGTCCCATATACGGCAAAGAATGGCGATTCGTGGATTGCTCGCACCGCGGCAGTGGGAACGCAGGATGATGACGCGAACGGCACCGACGCGGTCGCCGATGAATCCACCATCGCAACGACATGCGACGACGGTCGAATCATACTTGACAACGGTTTGCTACGTGCCATCATCGCACCAGACGGTACGGTCCGTTCACTGATCGACCTTGATAATGGACACGAACTGGTGCCCGACGGCAGTGGAATCGGGCATTACGAGCTTCTCCGCGACGAGCCATACGAGTGGGACGCATGGGACATCCAGCGCGATGCCTTCCTCAGCGCCGAAGGCATCGATGACTCGCATGTGGAACGAGTGACGGAGACAAAACGCGGCGGAGCCACCGTGCACGTGTCCAGCACCGCCGACGGGGTGTCCATCGATGCCTGCATTACATTGCGGCCAAAGTCGAAAAGCCTTGAATTCCGGACCAAAGTGGATTGGCGGGCATCCGAACGATTCCTCAAAGTCGACATTCCCATGGCTATCCAGGCCGACCGGGCGCAGTACGAATGCCAGTACGGCATGGTGGAACGGCCCATTCAGAAGAACACACGTTCCGACGAGGCGAAATACGAAAGCTGCACGCACCGGTTCGTACGCGTCGCCGATGCCGGCTATGCGGCTGCGGTCGTCAACGCCAGCACCTACGGTTCCGACGTTTCGCCGATTCACCGGAACACGGCTTCCGGGCCGGTGCGTGGCACGATGATTCGACTTTCGTTGCTGTCGTCCCCGCTATACCCCGATCCGAACACTGACAAGGGCGTGCATGAGTTCGCGTGGAACGTTGTGGCGGATGCCAGTATGCCGGCTGTGCTTGACGAGGCGAACCGTCTCAACGCGGCCGTGCTGCCTGCCGTGCCGGCGTTCGATCCGCTGGCGCAGCTCAACCCGGTGGATGGCGTCATGGTGCTTGACTGGGTCAAGCTTGCCGATGACGGTTCCGGAGATCTGATACTGCGCGTCTATGAGGCGGTCGGCGGCGAAGCCCATGCGAGACTTGCCGTCAACGCCGCTTTGGGGAAGGCCACGGTACGCGAGTGTTCCATTATGGAGGATGCGCGGCTGGATGCCGAATTGCCCGCGGCTTTTGCCGACGGTGATCCGTCCGTGGCAAGAACGGCGCAAGGAGCGATGCTGAGCCTGCATCCGTTCCAATTGGCCACGTTGCGCGTCAGTTGTGGAAGCGATGGTGGAAATACTGATGGGAATGAGAGTGGAAGCCTGCGATAGATGAGAAACTGGCGGCGGATGCGCTGAGCCGTGCGCCGCCTATTCCTTGGCTTGAGTCCACGCCTGAAGCTTCATACGATTGAGCTCGGTGTTGGGATCGTACGTGTCATCCAACCGCTCCTGATACATCGCGACCAGTTCTCCGCCGCGGCCCAACGCCTCCAAAGCGGCCTCACGAATCGACTCCCATTCGTACGGCACCACTTCCTCGGGGAACATGACCGTGCACTGGTTCGGTGCGTCACGCTCCACCAGATCGACGAAATTCAGCAGATCCTGCCACCGTTCGGCAGCGATCAGCCGCGCCGCGTACGCGTCGGCAAGCGGCTCGGACGTATGGTTGTCGCGCAGGAAACGATCGGCCTCCTCGGCATCGCCACTGATCCGCATCAGATCGTGCCGCAGGAACTGCACGGCATGGTCGAACTGGTTTTGCGCGGTCTGCGCAAGCTGCTGTTTGGACAGGAATGATGGGTCAAGCATGGCGAGATCGTTCAGTTCCTCGGGGGAGAGGGTGGGCGAACCGCCGGTAGTGGAATCGCCGGCAGCGCCCGTGGAATGCGTGATCGAGTTCGCGGTATCCGCGCCGTCCGCAGCGTCTGTACTATTCGTGCTATGCGCATTGTCCGCGTCAGAGGACGTATCACGAAGGTCATGCGATTGCGTTGCGGTGGCGTCGCGTGCACCCGTATCGCCCGTAACATCACTGTCGATACTGCCGACGCTGTTCATAGTGTCGCCAGTCGTGCTGCTTGCATCGCCATTACCGGACTTCGCTGCGAAATCACGCATCGCGGCAATGCCCTTGTTCAACGCATCGTAAGCGAACATGCGCGTATCGTCCCACTGCGCGAACGACAGTCCGCAAGACAACAACTCCACCATCTGCATGGCGTTGAGCCGGAAATCCTCATTGCACGCCACCTGCGTGATCATGCGCAACGCCTGCTCGCCCGTCATCGGATCGGCGTTGCAGGCCACGGCATCCATGTACACGCGTACGGTCTGAATCAGATCTTTCAGGTAGTCGAAACCCTCGTTGTCACGGTCGGCCACATTGCCGACGAACCTTGCGGTCATCTCCACAGCTTTGGCGAGATTGCCGACCGCGTCAAGCCATCGCGTGCTGATCACCGCGTTGCCGACCACCGCGTCCACGCCGGACAGCGCCTGCGAATCGATCGAAAACGTCGGCATATCGATGCGTGGAATCTCCACGCCCGTATCGGTACGTTCCGCGGTGGGCACCATGGAGGCGAGGGCGTCGAAATACCATTGCATGGGCATGTTGATGACCACGTCCGCGTCGGAAAGATTGGCGACCGGCACATCGTTGCGTTGCGCGGCATCCTCCTGGCTTGCTTCGCGGATGAGATGA
>OICH01000812.1_pt1 | contig 11070 bp, 10 predicted proteins | sample 1581271 | NCBI WGS metagenome assembly OICH01 (sample SAMEA3882547, study PRJEB24775) | human gut metagenome | biome: human-associated habitat; feature: intestine environment; material: feces | place: Netherlands | collected 2009/2010 | reverse complement strand
CTCCGTCATCGCTACGCGATGCCACCTTTCCCCAAGGAGAGGCTCTCACTAAATTCTGCACAAATTCAAAACTTGCAAAGCTATGGATTGTGTGGTATATTAGACATAGAAAAAGACAACCGAAACAAGGTGGGTTGCCTGAGTAACAAAGTTTTAGAAAGCCACTTCTTACCCCGCAAAGTGTAGGAGTGGTTTTCTTTTATTGAACACAAATTCAAAACTTGCAAAGCTATGGATTCTGTGGTATATTAAATATAGAAAAAGACAACCGCCCACAAGGTGGGTTGCCTAGGAAAAAAAGTTTTTAGAAAGCCACTTCTTACCCCGCAAAGTGTAGGAGTGGTTTTCTTATGTCTGGGTTATTTACAATATTGAAAAATAAATGTAAGTAATGCCAGAATGAACATTCCGAAGAGCATTAAGTCTTGGAAGGAATAGTTCTTCATAAGCATCACCTCGATTCCTGAGGAATTAAGGCAACACCATCCTGCAACACGGTTGTCAAAAACATTTTATCATAAATTATAGATTAAAACAATAGAATGTTTGCTTATAAAGGAGAGCTGGCAATGCCAAAGAAAAAGACAGCATTGACAATAGAAGAACGCTTGCAGCAGGCGCTGGTGCCTGCGGAGGAACAGCCTTATGAGGTGCCGGAGAATTGGGTGTGGGTAAGGCTTGGAGAAGTTAATAAATATATTTCTAAATCAGTAAATCCTATTAGTGAACCGGATAAAATTTTTGAGTTGTACAGTGTTCCGAGTATGGTTGACAATTATCCTGAAATTATCGCAGGCTCAGACATAGGTTCTTCAAAACAAAGTGTTTGCAAGAAAGATGTTTTGTTGTGCAAAATCAATCCAAGAATAAATCGTGTATGGAAAGTTAGTCAGTTTACTGATAATGAATTGATAGCTTCTTCTGAATGGATTATCATTAGGAATAATCATATTAATGAAAATTATTTAATGTACTGCTTTCAGTCAAAATATTTTAGAGAGTTTATGCTTTCTAATGTATCTGGCGTTGGTGGTTCTTTGATGAGGGCACAACCTAAATATGTACAAACATATCCCATCCCTCTCCCTCCACTATCCGAACAGCAACGCATAGTTGAGCGCATCGAAGAGCTTTTTGCCAAGCTCGATGAAGCTAAGGAACGACTGCAGGAGGTTGCGGACAGCTTTGCCGTGCGCAAGGCAGCAATTCTGCACAAGGCATTTACGGGCGAGCTGATAGGAAAGAAAATTGAGCAATTAGTCCCGTTAGAAAGTTTAGTGGATTTGATTAAGATAGGGCCATTTGGTTCAGCATTACATGAATCAGATTATATTGAGAATGGTATTCCATTGGTTAATCCGAAACATATAGTGCAACAGCATATAGTGCCACAATCAAAAATATCCATATCTGAGGAAAAAGCAGAAGAACTTTCATCATATAGATTGAAAGCTAATGATATAGTTCTTGGTCGACGTGGAGAAATGGGACGTTGTGCACCTGTCAGTGCTAGAGAAGAAAATTGGATTTGTGGTACAGGAAGTATGATTATTCGCTTAAAAGAAGAGTATGATGCAAGGCTATATTCTTTAATTTTGGGAAGTCAAGCTACAGTAACTTATCTTGAAAATTCTGCTGTTGGTTCTACTTTAAAAAATCTTAATGAGAAGATAGTCAGAAAAATACCAGTACCTCAATTTGATATTGAAGAACAGCACGAAATCGTGCGCCTCATCGACGACCTGCTGGCGCGTGAGCGCTCCGCACAGCAGGCAACGGAGCAGGCGCTGGCAAGCATCGACCTGATGAAGAAATCCATTCTCGCGCGTGCCTTCCGCGGTGAGCTGGGCACGAACAAAGCGAGCGAAGCGAGTGCGCTGGAGCTGCTGCGTCAGGTGCTGGCGGAAAACAGAAGCTGAATAAAAATCAAGACCTTGGCAGCGGCAAAAGCTGATGCTAAGGTCTTTTTTAGCATCTTGCAGCGAAACACTTGGATACCCCATAGCTGCTCATGTAAACCTTTCTTGCAACTTCTTTAAGTTATGAAAGAAGTTGATGTTACGAATCACGCCGGTGATTTTATTTGAAGATGGTCCGCAGCCTTTAGCAGCATAAACTTTAAATTTACTTCATGCTTTTACTCTGCTATACTATAATTGTACAAGCGTTGAGGAGGTGCAGTCATGCCATTGGAATATTATTTTATGCTGGCGGGCCTTGTCCTGTTGTTGATAGAATTTGTGGTGCCGGGCTTCGGAATTTTCGGTGTCAGCGGCATGGTGTGCCTGACAGTCGGCGGCTTTTACGTTTTGGGCGGCAATGCCTGGGCGGCGCTGGTGCTTTTGGCAGTGTATCTGTTTTTAGTACTGGTGATTACCCTGCTGTGCGTGTATCTGCCCAGAGAAAGCAAGTATAATCCCTTTGTGCTGTGGACACGCCAAAAAAACAGCGAAGGCTACACCGGCGGCAAAAACTGGAGCATGCTGGTGGGCAAAAGAGGCACGGCCTTGACCACGCTGCGTCCTGCAGGTACGATTCTGGTGGACGGCAAGCGTCTTGACGTGAGCAGTCAGGGAGATTATATCGAAAAGTCTGCGCCCGTGATTATTGTGCGGGTGGAGGGCAGCAAAATTTTTGTAGAACAAACGAAGGAGTGACGTTATGGATTTATTATTCAGTATGATTTTCGGCAGTGGCTTTGCAGTTATCATTGCTATTGCCGGTATCGCGATTTTTCTTAACTTTGTGCCGTTGGGCCTGTGGATTTCCGCAATCGCCGCCGGTGTTAACGTGGGCATTTTCAACCTCATCGGTATGCGCCTGCGCCGTGTGCCCGCGTCGCAGATTGTGCTGCCTTTGATTAAGGCGAATAAGGCAGGCCTTGACGTTAATGTTAACCAGCTGGAGGCGCATTATCTGGCAGGCGGTAACGTGGACCGCGTTATTGATGCTTTGATTGCTGCCCACAGAGCGCAGATTGAGCTGAGCTTTGAGCGTGGCTGTGCCATTGATCTTGCGGGGCGCAACGTGCTGGAGGCTGTGCAGATGAGCGTTAACCCCGAGGTTATTGAAACTCCGGTAGTAAGCGCTGTTGCTAAGGACGGCATTGAGCTGAAGGTTAAAGCGCGCGTAACCGTGCGCGCCAACATTGACCGCTTAGTAGGCGGTGCCGGCGAAGCAACGATTATTGCGCGTGTCGGCGAAGGCATTGTAACAAACGTAGGCTCCAGCGCCGACCACAGCAAGGTACTGGAAAACCCCGACTATATTTCCAAAACGGTTTTGGACAAGGGCCTTGATGCAGGCACCGCTTTTGAAATTCTTTCCATTGATATTGCGGACGTAGATGTTGGCCGTAACATCGGCGCTGCGCTGATGACAGACCAGGCGGAGGCAGACAAGCGCATTGCTCAGGCACGCGCTGAGGAACGCCGTGCGATGGCTGTTGCCAAGGAGCAGGAAATGAAGGCCTATACGCAGGAAATGCAGGCGAAGGTTGTGGAAGCACAGGCTAAGGTGCCGACAGCGATGGCAGAAGCACTGGCCAACGGCCGCTTGGGCGTAATGGATTATTACCGCCTGAACAACATTCAGGCAGATACGCAGATGCGCCGCACGATTGCCGAGGTAAGCCCGGAGGGCGAGGAAAAGCCTGAGGGCAGCAAATAAGCGAGGTGCAGCTTATGGGCGGTTTGTTTGACAGTGATTTAATCCCCCTGCTTTTTGTCCTCGTAATGCTGGCCAACGTATTTTTGGACAGGCGCAACCGCCGCCGCAGGCAGCAGGAGCTGCCGCAAGAGCAGCCGCAGGAAACGGCGGAGCCGACGCAGGCTAAGCCTAAAGATATTGCCGCCGAGTTTGAATGCCGTCTGAAAAAGACGACGGAGAAGGCGCAGGCGCGCAAGCGTCAAAGCAGCCAAGGCGTAGTGCATGACGGAACGCGTGTGCGCCGTGATGATGGCAGCAGAGTTCACCGTGACGGTGAAGCAATGCATGACCACACCGGCAGAATTCATCGCGAAAACGAAGCCCTCGTGCATGACAAGGGCAAGGTTTATTATGACCCCCGCGGTGATTATAGCTACGATGAAGCAAAGATGAACGCTGCTGCAGCGGCGTTTAATGCACACTACGCACAGCAGGCGCAGCCTGCGCCCAAAAAGCGCGTAAAGCTGAAGCATGCGGCGCTCGTCAACGGCATTATCATGGCAGAGGTATTAGGAAAACCGCGCGCTCTGAACCCCTATGAGGAGCGCTGATTTAAAGATTCTCGCAAACAGTAAGGAGATGTTGGAGAATGCTGGAAAAGCTGGATTTGAGTAAAAAAGTGTCCAAGGAAGATTACAACAAGCAGATGGAATTGCTGGGTGAACGTCTGGGAAAGGCGCAGCGCCTGGCCCGCGATGCCAAAAGACCGATTATCATCGTGTTTGAGGGCTGGCGCGGTGCGCGCCGCAGTGCGCTGATTAACGAAATGATGCAGCAGATGGATGCCCGCGGCTTTAATGTTTATTCCAGCGTGCGCCTGCGCGGTGTAATGCAGGAACAGCCGTTTTTCGGTGCCTTCTGGAAGCGTTTGCCGGCGTTGGGACATATTGCTGTTTATCACCGCAGCTGGTATTATCTGAAAAACGCCAACGAGCTGGCGGATAAGGCAGAGGATGCTTCCAAATATCCCGTAGTTTCCTTCGAGCATATCAACAATTTTGAAAAAATGCTCACGGACGATAATTATCTTGTGCTCAAATTTTTCCTGCATCTGTCACCGGAGCAGCAAAAGAAAAATATCGCCAAGAATGCCAAAACACTGGGCAAGGCGTGGCGTGATCTGAATCCGGCTCTTGATGAAAGCGAAGATTACGATAAATTTTTGCCGCATTACGAAAAAATGCTGGAGGCTACCGATACGGTAAACGCTCCCTGGCACCTGATTGCCGACGATGATCCGCGCAGCGCGCGGCTGGAGGTTTTCACTAAGATTGCCGATGCTATCGAAAAAGCTGTGCAGATGCCTGTCGAGCCTGCTGCTGACAAGCGCACTGCGGCAACCTACGATGTGCTGAGCACGATTGACGCCAACAAGGAGCTTACCAAGGAAGAATATAAGGAAAAGCTGGACAAGTACCAGAAAAAGCTGACACAGCTGCAGATTGAAATGTTCAAGGCGCAGATTCCGGTAGTTATCGGCTTTGAGGGCTGGGACGCTGCCGGCAAGGGCGGCGCTATCCGCAGACTGACGGCGGCACTGGACCCGTTGGGCTTTCATGTGCACCCGATTGCGGCGCCGAACGTGGTTGAAAAGCAGTTCCATTATCAGTGGCGCTTCTGGACCAGACTGCCGCAGCCGGGCAATATAGCGATTTTTGACCGCACCTGGTACGGCCGTGTTATGGTGGAGCGCATCGAAGGCTTTGCCAAACCGCAGGAATGGCAGCGTGCCTACGATGAAATCAAGGATATGGAGGCGCAGTGGAGCGAGCACGGTATCGCCATCGCCAAATTCTGGCTGCAGATTGACAAGGATGAGCAGCTGCGACGCTTCAATGACCGTCAGGCTGACCCCAATAAGCAGTGGAAGATTACGGACGAGGACTGGCGTAACCGTGATAAATGGGATGCCTACGAAGCGGCAGTCAATGAAATGCTGGTGCGCACCGACACCTCGTATGCACCGTGGACTGTGGTCGAGGGCAACAATAAATATTATGCCCGCTTAAAGGTTTTGAAAACAGTTATCGATTTGTTTGAACGTAAATTGGCAGAAAAACATCAGTAAAATACAAGAGATATCAGCGTAATCTTGCGCTGATATTTTCTTAATACATTATAGATACTCGGAGAGGAAATGCTTTGTCCTGGATAATCAAAAACTACATTAAAGAAACAAGAGAAAATGAAACCGGCGCGCAGGTGTATCCGCCGGGCTTACGCCATCCGGTAGCGTTTATTTACCCCAACGTCTACCATCTGGGCATGTCTAACCTTGGTATGCACATTTTGTATCAGATGATTAACGAGCGCGGCGACAGTGCCTGCGAGCGCTTCTTTTTGCCGGATAAACGCTTGCAGCAGGAGCATATCAAAAGCAAAACACCGCTGCTGAGCTTGGAAAACCAGCGTCCGCTGGCAGATTTTGACGTTATCTTCGTCATGCTGTCCTTTGAAATGGACTATGATAATCTGCTGACGGTGCTGGATTTGGGCAATATCCGTCTGCGGGCGGCGGAGCGCAATCAGCGCGAGCCGCTGGTGATTATCGGCGGTCCCTGTGCTACCTTTAATCCCGAGCCTTTGGCTGCTGTGGCTGACGCCTTTGTTATCGGCGAGGGCGAGGAAACAGTGCAGCATGTGCTGGATACCATCTACCGGGAGGAAAGCAAGCAAGAGCGTCTGGCGGCGCTGGCGCAGGTGCCGGGCGTTTATGTTCCCAGCCTGTATACGGCGCAGTACGATGATGAGGGCGAGTTTACTGCCCTGTTGCCGCAGGAAGGTGCGCCTGCGAAGGTTGCGCGACAGTGGGCGCGTGATATCGACGCTTATCCGCACACCTCTGCTATCGTGACGAGCGGAACGGAATTTGAGGATATGTTTATCGTCGAGGTGGCGCGTGGCTGCGGCCGTCACTGCCGCTTCTGCATGGCAGGCTATTGCTTCCGCAAGCCGCGTCCGCGTAAGCTGGAAAATATTTTGGCGGATATCGCCAAGCGTCCCGAGCGCACGAAAAAGGTGGGCCTGATGGGCGCTGCCGTTTCCGACCATCCGCAGATGGCGGAGCTGACGGAATACTTGGTGGAGCACAAGATACCGTTTTCCGTGGCCAGCATGCGTGCAGATATGCTTACGGAGCAGATTGCCCATGCACTGGCGCAGAGCGGACAGCGCACGATGACCGTAGCGCCGGAGGCAGGCAGCGAGCGTATGCGCGCTGCGATTAACAAGGGCATTACGGAGGAGCACGTTTATAATTCTATCGAATTGGCGGCTGCTGCCGGTATGCGCAACATCAAGCTGTATTATATGATCGGCCTGCCGGGAGAAGAGGACGAGGACATCGTCGAAACGGTGGAGATGATTAAACGCGTGCGTGCCAAGATGGATGCTGTGGGCAACAAGGGTGAGCTGGTTATTTCTGTCAACGGCTTTGTGCCCAAGCCCTTTACGCCGTAACAATGGGCGCCGCTGTGCAATGTGCGCACGCTGAAGAAGCGCTTTAAAATTTTGGGCGACGGTCTGAAGAAGGAAAAGCGCATTAAGCTGATAACCGAATCGCTGAAGGAAACTGTGGTGCAGTCCGTGCTGGCGCGCGGCAGCAGACGTATCGGCGAAGCACTGCTGAAGGCGCATGTGGAAGGCCGCAGCCTGAAGCAGGTGCTGAAGGAAGAGGGCCTTGATGCCGAGGAGCTGGCGGAGCGCGAGCTGCAGGTAGGCCAGCCGCTGCCGTGGCAGCATCTGGACATGGGCGTGACGCAGGAATATCTTGCGGCTGAGCTGCAGCGCAGCGAAAGCGGTAAGTTTACGCCGATGTGCTTTGACGGCTGCCGTCGTTGCGGTGTCTGCCGGGAGTAAGGCTTAGGCAGTGAAATGACTGTTGCTAACAAAAAATTAAGCATCCCTACACTTTTTGCAGTAAAAGTGTGGGGATGCTTTTGCTTTTTTACGCTATAATGATGCTGAGGAATACAGCTTTGGCTGCTTCGGAAGCGGTAACAACCCTTCCGTCTGCTCGCCGGTGCTCGCAGCCACCTCCCCTTACAGGGGAGATATAAAGAAATTACAAAACTTTAAGGTTGATAATTCATTTATATGTTCTGCGGGTAACCGAAAGACAGATGCTTGTTGTAAAAAATAAGCAGCCTGTGTCTGAAATTTGTTGATTGAGGGATTTTGTACCGCAATCAAGGGAGGGATATACATATGAAAAAGAATTTGTTTTTGGGCATGACCTTGGGGATGGCGCTCTTGGCCAACACCGCTTTTGCTCATCTCAGCGGCGGTTATCTTTCGGATATTATTGATGAACATCCGCGCTGGCCGTTGGCAACTCAATGTATTGCTACGGATGTTAACTTAAGAACAGAGCCTAACACAAACTGTGAGGTAGTAACAATGCTGCAAAACGGCGATAAATTTTATGCAAGAAAGGTAGTGTTTATACCTAACAGTAAATATGTGTGGGTGTACGGAACTACCGAAAAAGGCTACAGAGGCTACATGTATAACCAATTTATAGGTGCGTTGCCTGATGGCCAATATGCTCATTCAGATGAAGGACGCTTTCAGGCTGCGGTAGAGGCAAACTGGATTAACGATCCCGCCGGCTATGCAGCAGGCTCCGGCTATAGCATGGGCAGAGTAGAACATGCCGACGATATGAATATTGCTTATGACCTTAATAAGGTGCAGGTAGGTCCGCGAGTGTTCTACACGAGAGCCTTTGACGGAAAAACCTATCAGGTAGTGATTAACAAGGCTCCCGGCGAGATGGCAGGCTATGCAGTCGGACAGCATTTTGATCAGCAAGAGAGAAATAATTTTTACGATATGATGCGGAGAATCGGCTGGCACGAGTCTGCTGTTGATATTGAGGAGCCGACAAACAGTATCGTGTGGGAAAAATCTGTGCTTGATGCGGATAGCTTTGACAGACCTGCCAAGCAGCTGATCACGCTGAATGATAATGACGTGATTGAGAGCTTTACTTACATCAATTATGATCTTGATTAGCCTGCCTGCAAAAATTTATCCCTGAAATGCAAAAAACCTGCTCTTTTCAGAGCAGGTCAGCTTGTAAGAATTAAGCCATAGCGTTGATTCTCTTTGCAAGTCTGGATTTTTTGCGAGCTGCAGCATTCTTATGGATAATGCCTTTGCGAGCTGCTTTATCGAGCAAACCGGAAGCAGTAGCCATAGTAGCTTGAGCGTCTTCTTTAGCGCCGGTTTTAGCCAGAGCCTCTACTTTGCGGGAAGCATTGCGGAGAGCTGCTTTAATCGGAGCGTTTTTAGCACGACGTTCTGCGTCGGTCTTTACACTGCGGATGGAAGATTTAATGTTCGGCAACGAATTTCACCTCCTGAATTTTCTTGTACTGCATTATTCTACCACGAATGCGAGCATTATGCAAGAGAAAATCACAAATATGCCTGACTGTTCCTGTAAAAAATATTTTGCGGACGCTTGACCTGGAGCTGACTCCAAATGCTAAAATATAAGCAGAAAGCAGGAAAACAATCCTGGCAGGAGGTAAGCGGGATGAAAATAAACGAAGTAAGCAAAATGTATGACATTACAGCGGACACGCTGCGTTATTATGAGCGTATCGGGTTGATTCCGACAGTCAACCGCAACGAAAGCGGTATTCGCGACTATACCGAAACGGACTGTAACTGGGTAAACTTCGCCAAATGCATGCGCACAGCAGGCATTTCGGTAGAAAGCCTGATTGAATATGTGGCGCTGTTTCAGCAAGGCGACAAAACGCGGGCCGCACGCAAGGAAATTTTAATCGAGGAGCGTGCCAAGCTGCTCAAGCGCATGGCGCAGATGCAGGAAACGCTCGATAAGCTAAATTATAAAATTGACAATTACTACAAGTGCGTTGAATTTGAGGATAGCAAACTGAAATAAAACGCAGCATGAGGAGAGATGGACGAGAGCTGTCTCTCTTTTTAGTTTACAGGCTTTGCCGTATAATGGTATAATAATTAGTACTAATAAAACAGGCTCAAGCCAATATTGGCCTGAAATAATACATTTTAATGAAGGAGCAGGAAGAGTAATTTATGATTGAACAAAATCACATTCGCAACTTTTCTATTATCGCCCATATAGATCATGGCAAGTCTACCCTGGCGGACAGATTGATTGAATATACAGGAACGCTGAGCAAGCGTGAGATGGAGGAGCAGATTCTCGATTCCATGGATTTGGAGCGTGAACGCGGCATCACCATCAAGGCGCAGGCTGTGCGCAGCATTTACAAAGCGCGCAACGGCGAGGAGTATATGCTGAACTTTATCGACACTCCGGGCCACGTAGACTTTACCTACGAGGTTTCGCGTGCATTGGCAGCGTGCGAGGGTGCACTGCTGGTTATCGACGCTACTCAGGGCATTGAAGCGCAGACACTGGCTAACGTATATCTGGCGTTGGATAACGATCTGGAGATTATCCCGGTTATCAACAAAATTGATTTGCCGAGTGCTGACCCGGAGCATGTTAAAAGGGAAATCGAGGACGTTATCGGTATTGATGCGTCCGACGCAGTTCTGTGCAGTGCCAAGACAGGCATTGGCATCGAGGACGTGCTGGAAGCAATCGTAGCGCGCGTGCCGGCACCGCAGGGAGATGCGGAAGCACCGCTGAAGGCCTTGGTATTTGACTCCAAATTTGACGCTTACAAGGGCGTAGTTTTATATATACGCATTATGCAGGGCCGTCTGCGCAAGGGCATGAAGATTCGCATGATGGCAACCGGTGCGGAATTTGATGTTACCGAGGTCGGTTACTTCAAACCCGGCATTGTCAATGTTGATGAGCTGGAGGAGGGCCAGGTAGGCTTCTTTGCTGCCAGCATCAAAAACGTTAAGGATGCACGCGTAGGCGATACCGTAACAGATGCCGAAGATTACATCTGGGCCACCCTGACCGACCCGGTTCCCCGCCCGGACGCCATGGCCGTGCTGCGTGCCGCTTACCCCAACGCCATGAAGCTGGATTACGCCCCCGGCGGCGCACTGGATACCGGCAGCGATGCCATCCAGCAGGCCGCCCAGCTGCGCACCATGAGCTTTGACGAGCTGTTCGCCCGCTTTTTTAAAAAGATGCACGGCCGCACCCTTACCCCCGAAGAAACCGCAGCTCTGGCCCAGCTGCGCCAGGAGGCCGGACTATGAAACCTGTACGCCTGACCCTTTGCGCCTTTGGCCCTTATGCCGGCACCTGCACACTGGATTTGTCCGGCTTTGGCTCCAGCGGCCTCTTTCTGATCAGCGGCGATACCGGCGCGGGCAAAACCGCGCTGTTTGACGCTATCACCTTTGCCCTGTACGGCGAAACCACCGGCGCTTACC
>OICH01000806.1_pt1 | contig 11128 bp, 10 predicted proteins | sample 1581271 | NCBI WGS metagenome assembly OICH01 (sample SAMEA3882547, study PRJEB24775) | human gut metagenome | biome: human-associated habitat; feature: intestine environment; material: feces | place: Netherlands | collected 2009/2010 | reverse complement strand
AACGCCAGCCGTCCGGACGGTTCACTGTCAGGCAACTCTACTACAACAGGAAGAACCGGCAGACAAGTGCCGTCCTTCTCTTTTTTACAGAGCAGTATATCGGGATGTCCGGAGTCATCCCCACCTGAATGCCACATGTCCCGGAACACCATTGTCCCGTTGGTCTTTTTCCATCCGAGATATCTCAGGCAATACCCTACATCCCGCAGATAATCTCCTTTTATCGCTCCCGGTCTAAGACAAGGTGACAAATCCTCCACAATTTCAGGCCAGTTTTCATTCATGGTTCATAGTTTTTTTCAATATTATTATTCAAGATACGGGCTGTACACATCATCAGGAGCCGCTTCCGGATATCGGATACTGCCTCGCGATACATAAAGCCGGGCTACCGGATTGATTCATAAAGACAAAGATACCGGTTTTGTCCGGACATTCAAGTTATAGTTTCTTAATATATCCTGTTTGTCCATTCCGGCTTGTTCCCGGTTCATGTGGATTTGCATAAGTTATGTAAATGTCACAACCCGGTTCCCACTATCTCAGCCTTTCGTGGATGTTGATGACCGGCTTGCCGCATTCCAACGCCTTGCTTACCGTGTAGAATGTTCCCCCTTTCGGTACGAGGTCCCAATAGGCAACGATAACATCCGCCTTACGTACCATGTATTCATCCCTGCGCAGGTAACAGCCCTTGTGGTAATTCTCGGAAACCATGACCACCCGGTCCATCCTTTCCAACAGACGGGCATACAACAGCCGGTCTTCCGCTTCAAACCACAAGGGCTGTTTCCGAAAAGGTACTGCCGCTATGAGCTTGATACCTTCGTATCTCTCCCTGACCTGCAAGACCGCCTCCGCAGCAGTCATATTAAATCCGCTGGCCATCCCGGTGTAGTATTCCTTGTATCCCTGCCCGTACAGTTCTGTTACCATTCCAGCCACAGCTTCCCTGATTTGTGCAAGTATCCGGGGATCGTTTCCGAACCCTTGCAGAATACGTTCCTTACGGTGTCCCGTGAAAGCCACTGTCTGATTGTTTCTTGTTTCCATGTTATCTTCTGTTTTTTGTTTTACATATATCCATTCAAACCGAACGGTATTTTATTTCCTGAAGGCTTTTCCGCCCCGGTCCGGAATCCCGCAAGGCTTGCCGTGAAAAAATACCGCAAGCGCAGCGAGGATGATTATTTCACGGCAACCAGCCCGCAGGGCCGCCTTGCCGGGCTTCTCAGGACACGGGGCTACCTTTGCCGGAAGAAATGAAATGCCGCTTTCTCCTTATCCTGTTTTTACTGTTTCATATTGCCAGGAAAACCCTTTTTGAATGATTGAAAATTCCCTGCCGATGTAACGTAATGTCATACGGTGTCACATATCGTACAGTTTGTAAATCAATAAATTAAGCATTATATATTCGCAGTCGAAATCATTTTTTGTCTCACTAATTAAAAGTTTCGACACATGAAAAAAAGATTCTTTTTGGCAGCCATGACGCTGCTGGTTTCAATGGGGGCATCCGCCCAGGGCAACGGTATCGGTGGAATTACGGAAGCTACCAATATGGTCACTTCGTATTTCGATCCCGGCACCAAGTTGATTTACGCTATCGGTGCCGTTATCGGCCTTATCGGAGGCGTGAAGGTCTATTCCAAGTTCTCGTCAGGCGACCCGGACACCTCAAAGACTGCCGCCAGCTGGTTCGGTGCGTGTATCTTCCTGATTGTCGCCGCCACCATCTTACGCTCATTCTTCCTGTAATATGGCGGAATTCAATGTCAACAAGGGGATTGGGCGCAGCCCGGAGTTCAAGGGACTCAAGAGCCAGTACCTGTTCATCTTTGCGGGAGGATTGCTCGCGTTGTTCGTAATCTTCGTCGTCATGTACATGGCAGGTATCAACCAGTGGGTCTGCATCGGTTTCGGGGTCGTTTCCGCATCGGTGCTGGTCTGGGTCACTTTCAGGATGAATTCGAAATACGGTGAATGGGGCCTTATGAAACTCCATGCGCTGCGCAGCCATCCCCGCTACATCATCAGCCGGAGAAAGTTCCTCCGGTTGTTTTCTCCAACCATTAAAAACAGAAAAGCATGAAAAACGTAATGAAAACAGCCACGCTGGAAAGCAAGTTTCCGCTGTTGGCCGTGGAGAACGGCTGCATCATCAGCAAGGATGCGGACATCACCGTGGCATACCGGGTGGAACTGCCGGAACTGTTCACGCTGACACGTGCCGAGTACGAGTCCATGCACTCCACCTGGGCAAAAGCGGTAAAGGTCTTGCCGAACTACAGCATCGTACACAAGCAGGACTTCTTCATCGAAGAGGGATATAAACCGGATATTTGCAAGGAAGACCTGAGCTTTCTGAGCCGCAGTTTCGAACGCCATTTCAACGAGCGGCCGTATTTGCAGCATACCTGTTACCTGTTCCTTACGAAAACCACGAAGGAACACAGCCGGACAACCAGCAGTTTCAATGCACTTACAAGGGGATTCATTATCCCCAAGGAAATGCAGGACAAGGAAACCGTCACCCGGTTCATGGAGTGCTGCGGACAATTCGAACGCATCGTAAACGACAGCGGCCTGCTACGTATCATCCGCCTGACGGATGAGGAAATCATCGGGAGCAAAAATTCCGCCGGCATCATCGAGAAGTATTTTTCCATGTCGCAGGAAGATGCTACCTGCTTGCAGGATCTGTCACTCGGTGCCGGGGAAATGAAGGTGGGCGACAACTACCTGTGCCTTCATACGCTTTCCGATCCGGAAGACCTGCCGTCGAACGTGTCAACCGACTGCCGGTATGAAAGGCTCTCGACAGACCGGAGCGACTGTCGGCTGTCCTTTGCCGCACCGATAGGCATTCTGCTTACCTGCAACCATGTGGTGAACCAGTACCTCTTCATTGATGATTCGGCGGAAATTCTCAGGAAATTCGAGCAGACTGCACGGAACATGCATTCGCTTTCCCGTTACAGCCGTTCCAACCAGATCAACCGCGAATGGATTGAGGAGTACCTGAACGAGGCACACAGCAAAGGGCTGGTTTCCATCCGTGCGCACTGCAATGTCATGGCATGGAGCGATGACCGGGAAAAGTTGAAGCGCATCAAGAACGATGTGGGCAGCCAGCTGGCGTTGATGGAAGCCAAACCGCGCCACAACACGGTGGATGTACCGACCCTCTTCTGGGCGGCAATACCCGGCAATGCCGGAGATTTCCCGTCCGAGGAGAGTTTCCACACCTTTATCGAGCAGGCCCTGTGCCTGTTCATCGGGGAAACCTCCTACAAGGACTCGCTCTCCCCGTTCGGCATCCGTATGGTGGACCGCCTGACCGGAAAACCCGTCCATCTGGATATTTCCGACCTGCCGATGAAGAACGGCACAATCACGAACCGGAACAAATTCATCCTCGGACCTTCGGGCAGCGGGAAATCTTTTTTCACCAACCACATGGTACGCCAGTATTACGAGCAGGGTGCGCATGTGCTGTTGGTGGATACCGGAAACTCCTATCAGGGACTGTGCAGCCTTATCCATGCCAGGACACACGGCGAGGACGGGATTTATTTTACTTATGAAGAAAAAGATCCGATAGCTTTCAATCCTTTTTACGTGGAAGACGGGATTTTCGATATCGAGAAGAAAGAATCCATCAAGACGCTTATCCTTACCCTGTGGAAGCGTGACGACGAGCCGCCGACACGTGCCGAGGAGGTGGCGCTATCCAATGCGGTCAATCTCTTTCTGGAGAAAATCCGCAGGGACAGCAGCATAAAACCCTCCTTCGATACCTTCTATGAGTTTATCCGTGACGAGTATCAGGATATCCTGAAAGAGAAGCGAACCCGTGAGAAGGATTTTGACGTGTGGGGATTCCTGAATGTGTTGGAACCTTATTACAAGGGTGGCGAGTATGACTTCCTGTTGAATTCCGACAGACAGCTTGATTTGCTTGGCAAACGGTTTATTGTCTTCGAGCTGGACAATATCCGTGACAACAAGGTGCTACTTCCGATTGTCACCATCATCATCATGGAGACTTTTATCAGCAAGATGCGCAAGTTGAAAGGTATCCGGAAAATAATCCTTATCGAAGAGTGCTGGAAGGCATTGGCATCCGCCAATATGAGCAACTATATCCGCTACCTTTTCAAGACCGTCCGAAAGTTTTTCGGAGAGGCCGTGGTCGTGACCCAGGAAGTGGAGGACATCATTTCTTCTCCGATTGTCAAGGGCACCATCATTAATAATAGTGACTGTAAGATTCTCCTTGACCAGCGCAAGTATATGAACAAGTTCGATGAGATCCAGACCTTGCTCGGTCTGACCGACAAGGAGCGGGCGCAGATACTTTCCATCAACATGGCAAACAATCCTTCCCGAAAGTACAAGGAAGTGTGGATTGGTCTCGGAGGCTCACAGTCAGCAGTCTATGCCACCGAGGTGTCGCTTGAAGAATATATGTGCTACACCACTGAAGAGACCGAAAAACTTGAGCTGATGCGGCTTACGGAGAAACTCGGAGGCAATATAGAGCTTGCCATCAGGCAGTTGGCTGATAGCAAGCGGAGCCAGGTGAAAGGGATTGGAATCACATGAAAACCGAAAAACAATCACGAATCATGGAAATGAAAGAATGGATAAAAGAACAGCAGCGCCGCTATCTGGACGAGCCGAGCCTCAAGGAGTTGACGGAAGTGATGAAACAGACAAGGGTACTTGTCCGGAAAAAAGAGTACCGGAAGCTGACGGAACTGGTCAGGCGGTACAGGAAGTCGGAGGATGTGATTACCCAAGTCTCCTGCCTGTTGTCAGCCTCGTACCTGTTCCCGACACCGGAAAAAACGGCGGAAACGGACAGGTCGGAACTGATGGAGGCATTGAAAGATACTTATTTCATGGAGAAGAACGGTTCCCGGCTTATGGATATCAGACCTGAAGAAGCCGTCCCTGTCCACCGAATGCTTGCCATGTACACATTCATGCAGGATGTTTACTCGAAGGAAAATCCGGAAAGCAAGCAGGAACGTCCGTCACCGCAAGAAGTGCGGTCATCTGTCCGGATTCTGGACTTCCATCGGAAAGAGAGCGACATGTGGGAACTCTGCAACCTGGCCGTGCATCTTATGCCACCTTCACGGTATGTGGCACTCAGGTACGGGCTTGCGGATGATTATGACAGGCTTGACAGGCTGAACCGTTCCGGGCCGGAATCGGCATATGATGAGGGGGTGATATTGGAAAGCCGTCTGTGCAGGAATGCGGAAAAGGCTGCGGAAAGCATCAAGGATGTCCGTCTGCCGGATTTCTATTTGGAAAGACTGGATGGAGAACTGGAGATTTTGGGACGGATTGCGGCCTCACCGGATGTGGTTCACGACATCCTGCAAATCAGTCCTGATTTTCTCGCCAAGTACGGCATAGACAAGAACGTTTCCGCGACGGAACGCTCGTGTCAGGCAGAGAAAGCCTACCGGGAGCTGGATGCCCGTTTCGTCAGAATGACCGGACGCAGGCCGTATGCAGACGAACTCTTCGCCTCCATCAGACGCAAGAGGGAGAATTCCGGAATAGAGAACCGACCGAGACAGGCGCAACGGACCATCCTCCGGAACCCGCCGTCCAAAGGGCGGAAAATGGGAATCTGACTTTTAACAGAATTATTCACAATTAAATATAGAAACATCATGAAAAAGAAAATTCTTATGCTGTGCATGGGCTGCTTCCTTGTCAGCCTCACAGCGAAAGCCCAATGGGTAGTGAGCGACCCGGGCAATCTGGCGCAGGGAATCATCAATGCTGCCAAGAACATCGTTCACACATCCTCCACTGCCACCAATATGGCGAATAGTTTTCAGGAAACCGTGAAAATCTACCGGCAGGGCAAGGAGTATTACGACGGGCTTCGCAAGGTCAAGAACCTTGTCCGTGATGCCCGCAAGGTACAGCAGACCATCCTGATGGTGGGCGATATCACGGACATCTATGTCACCAGCTTCGAGCGTATGCTCAGCGACCCGTATTTTACGCCGGAAGAACTGAGCGCGATTGCTTTGGGATACACCAAACTGCTGGAAGAAAGTGCCCATTTGCTGAACGATTTGAAGACGGTGGTCAACGAGAACGGGCTTTCCATGAACGACAAGGAAAGGATGGATATCATCGACCGCTGCTACAACGACATGTTGCAAAACCGCAGTCTGGTACAGTATTACACCAACAAGAACATCGGGGTGTCCTACCTGCGCGCCAAGAAACAGAACGACCTAGACCGCGTGATGGCACTCTACGGCTCACCGAACGAACGTTATTGGTAATTCCTAATCCGCTTTCATTATGTTATTGTTGGCTATAGATTTTGACAACCTGCATCAGATTTTACAGAATCTGTATGTGGAAATGATGCCGCTCTGCTCAAAGATGACCGGTGTGGCAAGAGGCCTTGCCGGTCTGGGAGCGCTTTTCTATGTGGCGTATCGTGTATGGCAGGCTCTGGCACGTGCCGAGCCTGTGGATGTCTTTCCGCTTTTGCGTCCGTTCGCTTTGGGGCTTTGTATCATGTTCTTTCCGACACTCGTTCTGGGTACGCTGAACAGCATCCTCTCGCCCGTCGTGAAAGGGACCCATACCATATTGGAGTCGCAGACCTTTGACATGAACGAATACCGGGCACAGAAGGACAAGCTGGAGATTGAGGCGATGAAACGGAATCCCGAGACAGCCTATCTGGTCGACAAGGAGACTTTTGACAACAGGCTGGACGAGCTGGGTGCGTTTGACGCTATAGAAGCCTGCGGGATGTATGTGGACCGCGCGATGTACAACATGAAAAGGGCCGTACAGAATTTCTTCCGGGAACTGCTGGAACTTCTGTTCAATGCGGCGGCGCTGGTCATCGACACGCTGAGGACATTCTTCCTGATAGTCCTTTCGATACTCGGTCCGGTTTCTTTCGCCATCTCCTGCTGGGACGGTTTCCAAGCTTCTCTCAGCCAGTGGTTCGTCCGCTATATCAGCATCTACCTTTGGCTTCCTGTCAGCGACCTGTTCAGCAGTGTGCTGGCGAGAATCCAGGTGCTGATGCTACAGAGGGATATCGAGCGGCTTTCCGATCCGGATTTCATCCCCGACAGTTCAAACGCGGTTTACATCACTTTCCTCATTATCGGCATCATCGGGTATTTCACCATACCGACCGTATCAAACTGGATTGTGCAAGCCGGAGGCGGTGCAGGCAACTACCTCAAGAATGTGAACCAAAGGGCATCCCAGGCCGGTTCCCTGGCGGCTGGTACGGCAGGAGCAGCGGTGGGAAACATTGCCGGAAGGCTTATCAAGTAATAACAGTATAAAACATTTACAGAATGGAATTCAAATCATTGAAGAATATCGAGACCAGCTTCCGACAGCTGCGTCTGTTCGGGATTGTCTATCTGTGTGTATGCACGCTACTTGTGGTTTTTTCCGTGTGGAAGGCTTACAGTTTTGCGGAAGCGCAACGGGAGAAGATCTATGTCCTGGATGAAGGAAAGTCGTTGATGCTGGCCCTTTCACAGGACTTGGAGCAGAACCGTCCGGTGGAGGCAAGGGAGCATGTCAGGAGGTTCCATGAACTGTTCTTTACGTTATCCCCTGACAAGAGTGCGATTGAGGGTAATATCCAACGGGCCATGTTCCTCAGTGACCGTTCTGCCTATGCCCATTATGTGGATTTGGCAGAGCAGGGATATTACAACCGGATCATTTCGGGAAACATGAGCCAGCGGATTGGGATTGACAGTGTCAGGTGCGATTTCAATACCTATCCGTATGAGGTCGTGACCTATGCGAAACTCTCCATTATCAGGGAGAAGAGTGTGACCGAACGCAGCCTTGTCACACGTGGCAGGCTGCTGAACTCCACCCGCAGCGACAATAATCCGCACGGTTTCATCCTTGAAGCCTTCCGTGTGGTGGAGAACAGGGATATCAAAGTGTATGACCGTTAAAATTTTGAATGTATGAAACAAATGTTTGTAAGAATCAAGGAAACCGTTGCAGAAAAGCTTCGGGGTTTGTGTGCCGGGCTTTCTCCGGAAAAGAGAATGTTGACAGTCATCGTGCTGGCTGTCCTGTTTGCTCTCGGAAATTTCTATCTGATTTTCCGCGCCATCTATGACATCGGGCGGGAAGATGTACAGCGGGACATCATTGAGATAGCCCCGTTGGACATTCCGGATATCGTTCCTGCCGATACACTCCCGGATAAAAGGGTGCAGGAGATGGAAGAGTTTTTTAACCGATTCAATCAGAAAGAAAATGAGTAATGATATTAATAAATTAAAACAGAGGCTGGAAATCAGGAAATACCTGGTTTTTGCCGGGATGTTCCTTCTCTTCCTCGGTGCGATGTGGTTCATTTTCGCACCGTCCGAAGAGGACAAACAAAAGGAGGAGAAAAATGCGGGCTTCAACACCGAACTGCCTGACCCGAGAGGAGCCGGCATAGAGGAAGACAAGATTGCCGCCTATGAGCAGGCTGACATAAAGCGCAAACAGGCGGAAAAAATGCGTACACTGGGAGACTTCTCAGGTGTTGCGGATGAAAACTCCGGAGCTGTCGTGGCATTGTCATCGGATGCGGATACCAAGGATGGCAGTCCACGTGCAAGTGACAGTAGGAATGAAGCCCGCTCTTCATCCGTCTCCGCCTACAATGACATCAACAGGACTCTCGGCAACTTTTACGAGTCACCGCAGGAAGACCCGGAAAAGGAGGCCTTGAAAGCCGAGGTGGAACAACTGAAGCAGACGGTTGCCGCACAGAATGCACAGCCGGGTTATGAGGAACAGGTGGCACTTTTGGAAAAGTCCTACGAGCTCGCAGCCAAATACATGCCGGGTAATGGCGGCAAAAGGATGGACAGCCGCCCGGAGGATGAAGAAGCCGGACGGGATGGAAACATGAAGGCCGTTCCCGTCGGGCTGGTCTCCACTCCCGTGGTTTCATCGTTGCCGCAACCGGTCCGGGATTCCGTGTCATTAACGGGAAGGACATTGGCGGAAAGATTCCATACCCCGATTGGTCACAGGAATGAAAAAGACGTGAGGAATACCATATGTGCCTGCATCCACGGGAACCAGACTGTAATCAGCGGTCAGGGTGTGAGGATGAGACTGCTGGAAGCGATGCGTGTAGGAAAGCATGTCCTTCCCAAAAACTCCTTGCTCATCGGAGAAGGGCGCATACAGGGAGAAAGGCTTCACGTCAACATCCTTCAGGTGGAATATGGCGGTACCATCATCCCCGTGAAACTTGCCGTGTATGACAATGACGGACAGGAAGGCATCTTCATTCCGGGATCCATGGAAGCAAACGCTGTCAAGGAGGTTGCCGCCAATCTGGGGCAGAATCTCGGCACGAGCATCTCCATCACCAACCAGTCGGCAGGTGACCAGCTGCTTTCCGAACTCGGGAAGGGTGCCATACAGGGTGTTTCACAGTACATCTCCCGGAAGATGCGTGAAGAGAAGGTGCATCTCAAATCCGGTTACACCCTGATGCTTTATCAGAATGACAATCAATGACAACCCATTAAAATTCAATCAACATGAAAAAGTTATTTGTAATGCTTGCCCTTGCATGGGGCACCATGGGCGCCTTTGCCCAGACTGAAACCGACAGCGCAGCGGTAGTAAACAAAGGAATCACACCGGTCAAGGAAGTGTATCCCCAAAAAGAGGAAGACGGGGACCTCTATCACGGGCTGACCCGAAAACTCACTTTCGACCGGATGATACCGCCGTACGGTCTGGAAGTGACTTACGACAAGACCACGCATATCATCTTCCCGTCTTCGGTGCGTTATGTGGACCTCGGATCGCTGAACCTCATTGCAGGCAAGGCGGACGGTGCGGAAAATGTCATTCGTGTAAAGGCTACCGTAAAGAATTTCCGTGAGGAGACCAACATGTCCGTGATAACCGAAAGCGGAAGTTTCTATACATTCAATGTAAAGTATGCGGAAGAACCGTTGTTGCTGAACATCGAGATGAAGGATTTCATCCATGACGGAAGCGAAGTGAACCGTCCCAACAACGCCCTTGACATTTACCTGAAGGAACTCGGCAGCGAGTCTCCGAAACTGGTATATCTCATCTCGAAGTCTGTCCACAAGGACAACAAAAGGCACATCAAGCATATCGGGAGCAAGGCGTTCGGCATCCAGTACCTGCTGCGCGGTCTTTACACCCATAACGGGCTGCTGTACTTTCATACACAAATCAGAAACCGGTCCAACGTACCTTATGAAGTGGATTTCGTGACATTCAAGATTGTGGACAAGAAGGTGATGAAACGTACCGCCATCCAGGAACAGGTGATATTTCCTTTGCGTGCTTACGACTATGTAACAACTGTCGCAGGGAAAAAGGACGGGCGCACCGTTTTCGTCCTGGACAAATTCACCATTCCCTCGGACAAGGTGCTGGTGGTGGAAATGCACGAGAAAAGCGGTGGAAGGCACCAGACCTTCACCGTGGAAAGTGAAGATATCGTGAGAGCCAGAGTTATAAACGAACTTAAAGTGAAGTAGCCATGAAGAAGTATCTGTTCCTATTCGTTACAGCCGTGTCGCTTGCCCTGTTCCCGGGGCGGGCACATGCCCAGCGGTATCTGCCCGGGATGAAGGGCGTGGAACTGCGCGGAGGATTTGCGAACGGCTCGAAATCCCCCTTGAATCATTATGCCGGATTTGCCGTTTCAGGATATACCAAAAGAGCCGACCGTTGGGTCATAGGTGCCGAGTATCTGATGAAGAATTACGGGTACCGGAACGTGAATGTGCCCTGCGCACAGTTTACGGCAGAAGGCGGCTATTACCTGAAATTCCTGTCGGACCCGACCAGGACGGTCTTTCTCTCCATCGGCGGTTCCGCACTGGCCGGCTATGAAACCGTGAATTGGGGAGACAGGATGCTGTTTGACGGTTCAACGCTGCTCGCCAAGGATGCGTTTGTCTATGGCGGTGCGATAACCCTGGAACTTGAGACTTACCTGACAGACCGCATTGTCCTGCTTGCCAATATCCGGGAACGTGCCTTGTGGGGAAGTTCCCTGGATCTGTTTACAACCCAA
>OICH01000804.1_pt1 | contig 11158 bp, 8 predicted proteins | sample 1581271 | NCBI WGS metagenome assembly OICH01 (sample SAMEA3882547, study PRJEB24775) | human gut metagenome | biome: human-associated habitat; feature: intestine environment; material: feces | place: Netherlands | collected 2009/2010 | reverse complement strand
ACAACCTCATGTGCCTGACGGAAGGGCAGTCCCTTGCGTACCAGATAGTCTGCCAGGTCGGTGGCATTGGAGAAATCCTTGCTCACTGCCTGCGCCATCTTGTCCACATTAACCGTCATCGTCAGAATCATATCACGATAAACAGCCAGCGTGAATTTTACGGTGTCGATAGCGTCGAAGAAGCCTTCCTTATCCTCCTGCAGGTCCTTGTTATAGGTCAGTGGCAGACCTTTAGCCGTAGTCAGCATAGCCATCAGATGGCCATACACACGGCCGGTTTTACCGCGTACCAGCTCGGAAATATCAGGGTTCTTCTTCTGCGGCATCATGGAAGAGCCGGTAGCAAAAGCATCGTCCAGCTCTACAAAGCCGAATTCGGTGCTGCTCCAGAGGCAGATTTCCTCGCTCAGACGGCTCATGTGCATCATGAGAGTGGAAGCAAAGGAAAGGAATTCAATGATATAGTCACGGTCGCTTACTGCGTCCATGCTGTTCGGATAAACTGTGCCGAAGTTCAGCTCCTCCGCAACCATAAAGCGGTCGATGGGGAACGTAGTGCCTGCAATCGCACCGGCACCCAGCGGCATCATGTCCGCGCCTTCCCAAACGCCCAGCAGACGGCGGAAGTCACGCTGCAGCATATTGAAATATGCCAGCATATGATGAGCAAAGGTAATCGGCTGCGCACGCTGCAGATGGGTATAACCCGGCATCAGAGTTTTTTCGTGCTTTTTGGCAACTGTTAAGAGAGCTTCCTCAAATTTAAGCAAAAGCTCGGCAATTTCGACAACCTCACGCTTCATATACATATGCATATCGAGTGCAACCTGGTCGTTACGGCTGCGTGCGGTATGCAGACGGGCGCCGGCGCTGCCGATACGTTCGGTCAGACGCGCTTCCACATTCATGTGAATGTCCTCCAGCGCAACGTCAAAATGGAAGTTACCTGCTTCAATATCAGCCAGGATGTCTTTCAGACCGGCAATAATCTTCTCCCCGTCCTCTGCCGGAATGATACCGCATTTAGCCAGCATACCGGCATGAGCAATGCTGCCGCGGATATCCTCGTGATATAAGCGTTTGTCAAAATCAATGGACGCATTAAATGCGTCCACCAATTCGTTCGTATTCTTACTGAAACGACCGCCCCAAAGCTTAGCCATTATTTCAGGTTTCCTTTCTTCATCAGCGCTCTTACTTTCAGCGGCAGGCCGAAGAGGTTGATGAAGCCGGTAGCATCTGCCTGGTTGTAAACTTCGTCTTCGCCGAAGGTTACATATTCCTGGCTGTACAGGGAGTACGGGGATTTAACGCCTGCACTGTAGATGTTGCCTTTATAAAGTTTCATGCGAACAGTACCGGTAACGGTTTTTTGAGTTTCGTTAACGAAAGCATCCAGAGCCTCACGCAGCGGGCTGAACCACATGCCATCGTAAACCAGCTCGGAATAACGGATGGAAACCTGTTGCTTGAAGGATTGGGTTGCACGGTCCAAGCAAAGGTTTTCCAGATCGTTGTGGCCGTAGTAGATGATAGCGCCGGCAGGGTTTTCATAAACGCCACGGGATTTCATACCAACCAGACGGTCTTCAACCATATCGGTGATACCGACAGCATTGCGGATACCGATTTCGTTCAGCTTTTCAACAAGCTTAGCCGGGCTGAGTTTTTCACCATTAACGCTTACAGGTACGCCTTCAACGTATTCCAGTTCAACATATTCCGGTTTATCAGGAGCTTTTTCAGGAATATTGGTAACGATGAACAATTCATCTTTCGGTGCATTCCACGGATCTTCCAAGTCGCTGCCTTCATGGGACAGATGCCACATGTTGCGGTCCATGGAATAGTCATGGTCATGAGATACAGGGATAGGAATGTTGTGTGCTGCAGCATAGTCGATTTCCTGGTCACGGCTGCGCAGTTCCCACTCACGCCACGGAGCGATGATTGCCAGCTGCGGAGCCAGAGCCTTTACGGACAGTTCGAAACGAACCTGGTCGTTGCCTTTGCCGGTAGCACCGTGAGCAATAGCGTCAGCACCTTCTTTTTCAGCGATTTCAACTAATTTTTTAGCAATCAGCGGACGAGCGAAGGAAGTACCCAGCAGGTATTTCTTTTCGTATACAGCGCCGGCCTTAACGGTGGGCCATACATAGTCGCTGATGAATTCTTCTTTCAGGTCCATGATGTAGCATTTGCTTGCACCGGTTTTCAGTGCTTTGTCATGAACGGGTTCCAGTTCGTCGCCTTGGCCAAGGTCAGCGCAGGCAGCGATAACTTCGCAGTTGTTGTAATGCTCTTTCAGCCAGGAGATGATTACGGATGTATCAAGGCCACCGGAGTAAGCCAGAACTACTTTCTTAATATCTTCTTTTTTCATTATAATAGCCTCCCATTTCTGTATAATGTTATGCATTAGTGAATAAACTTACAAACTTCTTGTATTATATACCCTTTTTATGCATAAATCAAGTATTTAAGCGCATGTATACAATACTTTTTGTGTACTAGATGTAACAAAAAACCTAAAATATAGCTTGTTTCAGAAAATTTTGTCTGTATACAAGAACGGCTAAGCATATAAACTATACGCTCAGCCGTTATATTTATACATTCAAGACCTGATTTAGAGTACTTCGTCGCTCATCAGCAGCGCCATAATAGCCTTTTGTACGTGCAGTCTGTTCTCTGCCTGGTCAAATACAACAGATTGCGGTCCTTCCAGCACTTCCTCGGTAATTTCTTCACCGCGGTGTGCGGGCAGGCAGTGCAAAACGATTGCTTCCGGACGTGCTTCGTTCAGCAGCGCCTGGTTAATCTGATAATTATGCAGTGCTTTGAAACGAACCTCACGCTCCGCTTCCTCGCCCATGCTGGTCCATACATCGGTATAGAGCACATCGGCGCCCTTAGCAGCCTTGAAGAGGTCCTCCTCTACGGTAATGCTGCAGCCGGTCTGCGCAGCGTCCTCCTGTGCCAGACGCAGGATTTCCGGATCAGGCTGATAGCCCTTCGGGCTGGCGCAGATCATGTTCATGCCAACCTTGGCGCAGGCAAACATCAGAGAATGTGCCATGTTGTTGCCGTCGCCTACATAAACCAGCTTACGGCCTTTGAGCACCTTCATCTTCTCCTGAATAGTGAAGATATCGGTCAGAGCCTGGCAGGGATGCAGCAAATCGGTCAGACCGTTGATAACGGGAACGCTTGCATATTTAGCCAGCTCAATAACGGAATCATGGGAGAAGGTACGGATCATAATACCGTCAACGAAGCGAGAAAGTACACGTGCGGTATCACGGATAGGCTCGCCACGGCCTATCTGGGAAGCGGAATCGCTCAGATAAATCGGATGACCGCCCAACTGCCAGAAGCCTACCTCAAAAGAGGTTCTGGTACGTGTAGAAGCCTTAGAGAACAGCATAGCCAAAGTTTTGCCCTTCAAGTATTGGTGAGGCTCACCGGCCTTTTGCTTACGTTTCAATTTTTTTGCCACATCAAGAATTGTTGCGACCTCGCCTACGCTAAGGTCATGAATAGAAATCAGGTCTTTGTCTTTTAAACTCATTTTTTATCCCCTCTCGTTTTTAACAGGCCGCCAGCGCCTTATCCAACGCAGCAACCACGATATCAATTTCTTCCCCGCTGATAATCAGCGGCGGTACAATGCGGATAACATTGCCCGCAGTGCAGTTCACAATAACATTGTTCGCCAAACAGCTTTCCACAATCGGCTTGCCCTCGCCGGCAACCTCCATGCCCAGCATCAGGCCGCAGCCACGGACATCGGTAACCTTGTCAGGATATTTTTCCTGCAGCTTAAGCAGCTCATTCTTAAAGTATTCACCCTTCTCCGCAACCTTGTCTACCAGTCCTTCGGACTTGATAGTCGTCAGCGTTGCGTACACAGCGGCGCAGGCCAGCGGGTTACCGCCGAAGGTGCCGCCGTGGTCGCCGGGCTTGAACACATGCGCCAGACGCTCCGTCACAGCAAAGCCTGCAACTGGGAAGCCGCCGCCGATGCCCTTGGCGAAGGTCAGGATATCAGGCTTCACGCCGCTGTGCATATAAGCAAACCATTTGCCGGTACGCGCAACACCGGTCTGCACCTCGTCGAAAATCAACAGCGCATCATGCTTGTCGCACAGCGCACGCACCTGCTGCAGATATTCGTCAGACGGTACATGCACGCCACCCTCACCCTGGATAGGCTCCAGCAGAACAGCGCAGACATCATCATCCATCTGAGCCTCCAGCGCCTTGATATCGCCGTAGGGCACAAGCACGTGTCCGGGGCTCAGCGGACCGTAGCCTACATGATAATAATCATGACCGGTAGCAGCCAGCGTATCAAAGGTACGTCCGTGGAAGGATTCGTCCGCAGAAATAATTTTATATTTCGTAGGTGCTTTGCTCACGCCATACTTGCGCGCCAGCTTCATAGCACCCTCATTGCCCTCTGCACCGCAGTTGGCAAAGAAAATGCGGTCCATGCCGGTAGCCTCAGCCACCACACGCAAGGCCTTAGCCTGAATCTCGGTATAATACAGGTTGGAGCAATGCATCAGCTTGCTTGCCTGCTCACTGATAGCCTTCACCAGCACCGGATAATTGTAACCAAGACTGTTGACCGCAATACCGGCAAAGGCATCTACATACTCATTGCCCTCGTTGTCCCATACACGGCAGCCCTGGCCAAGCTCCATAACCATCGGATATCTGCCGAATACAGGCAGATAATATTTTTCTGTTTCTTCTATAATTGCTTTTTTATCCATCGTCAAGAATATCTCCCCCTCATACAAGACCCTGCTGTCAGATTTCCTTAACTACCTCGGTACCAACGCCCTTGTCGCTGAAAAGCTCCATCAGAATAGAATGCTCGGCACGGCCGTCAATGATATGTGTTTTCTTGGCACCGCCGCTAAGAGCCTTAATGCAGGAGCGAACCTTAGGAATCATACCGCCGTCAATGCTGCCCTTAAGAATAAGCTCATGAGCCTTTTCAAAGCTCAAAGTGGAAATGAAGCTGCTTTCATCCGGATATGCGGAATAAATACCGCGGACATCAGTCAGCACCAGCAGCTTTTCTGCCTTCAGCGCACCGGCAATTTCACCGGCAGCAACATCTGCGTTAATGTTATAGGTTTCACCCTCATCACCAACGCCGGTCGGAGCGATTACAGGAATATAACCGCCGTCGAGCAGGCAGTTAATCAAATCGGTGTTGACCTCCTTAACGCTGCCAACAAAGCCGATATCTACCAGGTTAACCTCACCGTTTTCATAAACATCAGCCAGATATTTTTTAGCCTTCAGCAGATTAGCATCCTTGCCGTTGAGGCCAACAGCCTTGCCACCCAAAGCATTCAGACGGCCAACAAGATCGGTATTCATTTTGCCTACAAGCGCCATTTCGGCAATAGCTGCGGATTCTGCATCGGTTACGCGCAGACCGCCGACAAATTCGCTCTTTTTACCGGCCTGCTCCAGCTGACGGCTGATTTCCGGACCGCCGCCGTGAACAACTACCGGACGCATGCCGGCGTATTGCAGGAACAGGATATCCTGCAGCACCTTGTTTTTCAAATCATCGTTAAGCATAGCGTTGCCGCCATATTTTACCACAATGGTTTTGTCTTTAAAATTGCTGAGATACGGCAGTGCTTCCATTAAGGTATGTACTTGTTGTTCATTCATTAACATAGGTGATGTCCTCCCTCATTTTTTATATTTGTCTTACGTTTATATTTATTACTTCTGCTTCCCTCCAAAGATGCGAAAGAAAGTATCAGATGACCTCAATCGTACTTTATATAGTTGTTTTGCATTAATATTTATTATTGCTTCCCATTCTCTCCAAAGACGCAAGAGAAGGTATTAGATGCGAGCAATGGTGACGACGGCGTACTAGAGGTACGTCGAGGAACCATTGTGAAGCAGATGATGCCTTATATCGCGTCGTTTACGTATGGTACTCACCGTTAATCTTCACATACTCATAACTGAAATCGCAAGTCCAAACGGTTGCGCTTTCCTCACCGGCACCCAGGTCGATGCTCATGGAAATATCATGCTCAGCCATAGTTGGCGCCAGCTTTTCGGCAGGCACATTGCAGTTCATGCCGTTTTCCACCAGACGGATACCGCCGATAGAAAGATTTACCTTATCTGCCTCCATGGCAGCGCCGCTGTAGCCTGCAGCGCAGACAATGCGTCCCCAGTTCGGGTCCTCACCGAAGAAGGCTGTTTTTACCAGCGGCGATTTGGCAATAGCCATCGCTGCTGTTTTGGCATCCTCCCAGGTTGCGGCACCGGTAACATTTACCTCCAGGAATTTGGTAGCGCCCTCGCCGTCATGCGCAATCATTTTAGCAAGGTCGGTTGCACAGGCCACCAGCGCTTCAAAGAAGGCCGGATAATCCGGATGCTCCTCCGAAAGAATGATTTCGTTTTCGGCAAGACCGTTGGCAAGCACAATCATGCTGTCGTTGGTACTGGTATCGCCGTCGACAACAACCATGTTGAAGGATTTGTCGGCAACCTTTTTCACCGCGCGCTTCAGCACATCGGGAGCAACGGCGGCATCGGTAGTGATGAAGGTCAGCATAGTTGCCATGTTCGGATGAATCATGCCCGCACCCTTGGCAATACCGGCAAAGGTTACCTTCTTGCCGCCGATTTCCGTTTCATAGGCAGCGTGCTTGATAAAGGTATCCGTAGTCTGAATCGCCATAGCGCAGCTTTCGCCCTCGCATTCATCCAAGCTGTCGACAGCATCAGCAATGCCGGTCAGCAGCTTGTCCATCGGCAGGAACTGGCCGATAACACCGGTGGAGCAGACAAAGACTGCTTCCGGAGCGATGCCTAAAAGCTCTGCCGTATGCGCCTGCATTTTCTTGGCATCCGCCAAGCCCTGCTCGCCCGTGCAGGCGTTGGCACAGCCGCTGTTTACAGCAATAGCCTGCGCGTAGCCGTGCTTGTTGACCTCGCGGCTCACGAGCACAGGAGCAGCGCACATTTTATTTTGTGTAAATACCGCACCGCAGGCAGCAGGCACGGTACTGAAAATAACTGCTACATCATGATTGCCGCTGGCTTTGATACCGGCCTTGACGCCGGCAGCAAGGAAGCCCTGCGGTGCAGTCACCCAGCCTTCAAATTTCTTCATGAGATTCCCCTCTTTCCTTGGTGCTTACATCTTTTCTTCTGCAGCAGCATCACCGCTAAGCACCTTTTTATAGTATAATAGTTATAACAAGCTTAAGGAACAAGCGGCAGCTGACGCAGGCCGGCAGCTTCATCAATGCCAAACATCACATTCATGTTCTGCACTGCCTGTCCCGCAGCACCCTTAACAAGATTATCAATACAATTCATTACAATAATACGGCCTGTACGCTTATCGGTCTGCCAGCCAAGGTCCACATAGTTGGAGCCGCGGATATTCTTCAATTCCGGGCAGCCTCCCTTGCCGCGCAGGCGGATGAAAAATTCATCGCCGTACATTGCCTGATAGGCCTCCTCAATCTGTGCATCCGTTACGCCCTGCTTCAGCTGTGCGTAGCAGGTTGCATAAATACCGCGGTCCACAGGCAGCAGATGCGGTGTGAACTGAATCACTACATCTTCACCGGCAAACTCACTGTAAATCTGCTCGATTTCCGGCGTATGGCGGTGTGAAGCAACACCATAGGCCTTAAAGCTTTCGTTGACGCTGCAGTAAAGACTGCCTGCCTTCAGACTGCGGCCCGCACCGGTCGTACCGCTTTTGGCATCAATCACAATACCCTTAGTTTCAATCAGCTTATATTTTAAAAGCGGCACCAGCGCCAAAATGCTGCAGGTTGTGTAGCAGCCGGGATTTGCCACCAGCTGCGCCCCGCGCACCTTGTCACGGAAAAGCTCGGTCAGTCCGTAGACAGCCTGTGCCTCCGGGTCCTCATGCTTCACCTTGTACCACTGTTCAAACACATGGTAATCCTTAAATCTATAATCGCCGCCGAGATCAATAATCTTGGTCTTGCTGCCTCGCAGCTGCTTGCCTATCTTCATAGCATGTCCATGAGGCAAAGCAATAAAAATCACATCACTTGCTGCAGCAATAGCATCCAGCTCCTGCATAGACTGCAAATTCTTTTCAATGCGTCCTGACAAATGCGGATACATAGAAGCAATCGCCTCTCCCGTACTGCTTTCAGAGGTAATCACGGCAAATTCCGCTTCCGGATGTCCGTCCAGAAGTCGCAGAAGCTCAACTCCTGCGTAACCTGTTGCACCGATAACACTTGCTTTCATATCCATCCTCCTTTGTACTTGATAATTATACAACTAAATTGTATAATTTTGCAAGCGCTTTGTGAATTTTTTTGTAAAAATTAAGGGACAATAATCCATTTTGCAATCTTATTTTACTACCTAAAAGGCAAATATACCAGTATTTTTTGCCAAATTTACACTTTATTGTTACAATAGATGTGAAAACTAAACACGTCAACGTTTAAAATATATCAAAATTACTAACGAGGTGTATCTTATGTTTAAAATCATTATCATGGCTTTGCTTATTTTTATAGGCATGGTGGGTTATGACAACATTACGGATAAGGCTCAGCCTACCACCCCCGTACAGCAGGAACAGCAGAAGGTCAGCAAGCACGAAAAATCCGCCGCTATGGCTCTGTTCGTCAGCCTGCTGCCTCCCAAGGAGGAATGGCCCTCGCCCGTACATAAATTCTATCTGGCCTTTAATATGGATGAGGTTATCGATCCTATCCGCCAAAACCCGAACTGGACAAGTCTTGATGCCATGTCGCGTGATATTCCGCAGGCATTGATTGCTATCGAGGACCACGCTTTTTATAATCACGGCGCTATTGCCGTGGAAGGCATTCTGCGCGCCGCACTGGCCAACATCAACGCCGGCGAGGTAGTGCAGGGCGGCAGCACGCTGACACAGCAGTTTGTCAAAAATGTTTTTCTGTCGCACGAGCAGAGCATGGAGCGTAAAATTGAAGAGGCTGTGCTCTCGCTCATGCTGGAGGATAATTACAGCAAGGACGAAATTCTGGAGCTTTATCTGAACACCACCTACTTCGGCGCAGGCAGCACCGGCATCAGGCAGGCCAGCAAAACCTACTTCGGCAAGGCACCTTCGGCGCTGACTTTGGCCGAGGCCGCTGTCATCGCCTCGCTTCCCTACGCGCCCACCGGGCTCAATCCGCTGGAAAACCCCGAGGGCTGCAAAAAACGTCAGCTGCTGGTGCTGGCCGCTATGCATAAATACGGTATGATTAATCAGGGACAGCTGGCCGAAGCCAAGGCAGAAAAAATCCGCCTCACCAACGGCACCGTCATGTAAAGCTGTAACAAAATCGACATTGTATATTTTTTAATTAAAGTTTATCGGTAAAAGCTTGGTTTCGCTTGACCGCATCATGCTTCATATATATAATTAAAGCTTAAGCAAAATCACGCAAAGAAGGTCAAATCATGGAAACTACAACATTAGATAAGCTTCCCTTAGGTCAGGAGGCTATCATTGCCAAGGTCGGCGGCGAAGGCAGCATTCTGCGTCGCCGTCTGCTTGATATGGGGCTCACGCCCCGCACCCGCGTCATGGTACGCAAGCGTGCACCGCTCGGTGACCCGCTGGAAATCTCCCTGCGTGGCTACGAGCTGACGCTGCGTGCGGAGGAAGCCGCCAAAATCACCGTTACGCCGGAGGTGAGCGAAGCATGAAGCTGCATTTCGCCCTCGTCGGCAACCAGAACTGCGGCAAAAGCACGCTGTTCAACTATCTCACCGGCAGTAACCAGCACGTCGGCAACTTTCCCGGCGTAACCGTCCAGAAAAAGGAAGGTACCATTCTCGCCGTTCCCGACGCAGGCGTTATCGACCTGCCCGGCATCTACTCGCTTTCTCCCTACACCTCGGAAGAAATTGTTACGCGTGACCTGCTGTTATACAATAAGCCGGACGCTATTATCAACGTCATTGACGCCACTAATATCGAACGTAGCCTGTATCTTTCGCTGCAGCTCATTGAACTGAATATCCCGATGGTCATTGCCCTCAATATGATGGACGAGCTCACCGGCAGCGGCGGCAGCATTGATATCAAGGCGATGGAGGATTCGCTGACCGTGCCTGTTGTCCCCATCACTGCCAACTCCGGCGAAGGCGTGGGCGAGCTTTTGCGCCGCGCCGTAGAGGTAGCGCAAAACCAGCAGTTGCCACAGCGTCTGGACTTCTGCAGCGGTCCTGTGCATACCGCTATTCACAGTATCGCCCACTTAATCGAAACCAAAGCACGCCGCCAGAACCTGCCGCTGCGCTTTACCGCCACCAAGCTTATCGAAGGTGACAGCGATTTCGCCAAGGCACTGCAGCTTTCGGAAAACGAATGCGATATCATCGGCCACTTCGTTACCGAAATGGAGCAAAACCTCAAAACGGATAAGGAAGCGGCGCTGGCAGATATGCGCTATGCCTATATCGAGGACCTCTGCGCGCAGACCGTGCAGAAGCCCAAGCATACGGAAGCACAGCTGCGATCCGTCAAAATCGACCATTATCTGACGCATAAATTTTATGCTATTCCTATTTTCGTGCTTATCATGGGCATTGTATTCTGGCTCACGTTTGACGTTATCGGCGCTTTTCTCAGCGACATCCTCAGCAATGTTATCGATGCTATAACAGCTTCAGTTGATAATACGCTCACCGTGCTGGATATCGCACCGCCGATGCATTCGCTGATTATCGACGGCATCTTCTCCGGTGTCGGTGCCGTGCTTTCCTTCCTGCCGACCATCGTTACGCTGTTCTTCTTCCTTTCGATGCTCGAGGACAGCGGTTACATGGCGCGTGTCGCCTTCGTGATGGATAAGATGCTGCGTAAAATCGGTCTCTCCGGTTCCTCCTTCGTGCCGATGATCATCGGCTTCGGCTGCAGCGTGCCGGCAATTATGGCATCGCGCACCCTCGCCAGTGAGCGCGACCGCAAAATGACCATCATGCTCACACCGTTCATGAGCTGCAGCGCCAAGCTGCCTATCTACGGTATGTTCATTGCCGCCTTCTTTCCGCACAACGGCGGTCTTGTCATGCTTTCGCTCTACCTCACCGGTATCTGCGTTGCTGTTCTCTCCGG
>OICH01000760.1_pt1 | contig 11649 bp, 8 predicted proteins | sample 1581271 | NCBI WGS metagenome assembly OICH01 (sample SAMEA3882547, study PRJEB24775) | human gut metagenome | biome: human-associated habitat; feature: intestine environment; material: feces | place: Netherlands | collected 2009/2010 | reverse complement strand
TTTCTGCTGCAGCCGATGTTGGACACGGAAGAAATCGGCTGGGTGTGTATTTTGGCCGCCGCACCGTTTGCCGTCTGCGGATTTTTTACCTACCACGGCATGACGCCAGAGCAACTGCTGTGGGCATGGTGCAAATCAGAACTGCTGTGCCCCAAACGGCTGGTGTTCCGCTCGGATAGTTACTATTACGCCGCCATGCAGCCCGCCATACAGGCAGGGCTGCATCAAAAGCGAAAGCGAGGGAAACGCATGAAGCAAGATAAAAAACAGGAGCGCCGCGCATGATTAAAACGCTTGCCAAGGCACAGCAGCAGGAGCGCGTGAAGTTTCGCGTGCCGCGCTCGGTGCAGGACGCCATTCCCATCCGCCGTATCTGGTCGGATGGGATTTTTTTGTGCGGAAATCAATATTCAAAGACGTGGTCGTTTACCGACATCAACTATGCCATTGCAGGCAAGGGCGACAAAACAGCGATGTTCCTGGATTACTCCGAGCTGCTCAACGCTTTGGACTCCGGCGCATCAGCCAAAATCACGCTGTGCAATCGCCGCGTCAACAAGGCGGAGTTTGAGCGCTCGGTGCTGTTGCCGATGAAAGGCGATACCTTGGACGAATACCGCCGCGAGTTTAATGAAATGCTGCTCGCACAGACGGCGGGCAGCAACAGCATTGTGCGGGAACGCTACCTGACCGTGAGCGTGGTGAAGCGCAGCATTGATGAGGCTCGCGTTTATTTTGCGCGGGTCGGCACCGATCTCGTCACGCATTTTGCCGCGCTGTCCTCGGTGGCAGCAGAACTGCCCGTGAACGACCGCCTGCGCATTTTCCGTGACTTTTTCAAAGTCGGGCAGGAACCAGCTTTTGAGTTTAACATTGCGGAAAATGCCAAGCGCGGGCAGCATTTCAAGGACTGGCTCTGCCCCGACAGCATGGAATTTGCCGCCGACCATTTCAAACTGGATGCCCGCTATGGTCGGGTGCTGTATTTGCAGGACTATGCCAGCTACATCAAGGACAGCTTTGTGTCGGAACTCTGCGACCTTGACCGTGACTTGATGTTATCCATCGATATCCTGCCTGTGCCAACGGACGAAGCCGCCCGCCAGCTGCAAAGCACGCTGCTGGGCGTGGAAACGAACGTGGCCAACTGGCAGCGCCGCCAGAACGCCAACAACAATTTTACCGCTACGATTCCGTATGACATGGAGTTGCAGCGCAAGGAAACCAAAGAAATGCTGGACGATCTGACGACCCGCGACCAGCGGATGATGTTCGGGCTGGTGACGCTGGTGCATCTGGCTGACAGCAAAGAGCAGCTCGACAGCGACACCGAAACGCTCTACTCCACAGCACGCAAGCACCTGTGCCAGCTTTCCACGCTGCGCTGGCAGCAGAAGGACGGGCTGGACACGGTGCTGCCTTACGGGCTGCGAAAAATCCAAGCCCTGCGCACGCTCACCACCGAAAGCACCGCCGTGCTGATTCCGTTCCGTGCACAGGAAATCATGCAGCCGAACGGTCTGTATTATGGGCAGAACGCCGTCAGCAAAAATATGATCGTGGCAGATCGCCGCTTGCTGCTTAACGGCAACAGCTTCCGTTTGGGCGTGTCCGGCTCCGGCAAGAGCATGAGCGCCAAGGAAGAAATCGTGCAAATCGCGCTTTCCACCGAGGATGACATTCTCATCCTCGACCCGGAAAGTGAGTTCGGCTATTTGACCGAAGCCCTTGGCGGTGAAGTCATCCGCATCTCGGCCACGTCCGACACCCACATCAACGCGCTGGACATGGACCGCGCCTACGGTGATGAGCGCAATCCTATCGTCAGCAAGTCGGAGTTTGTGCTGTCGCTGTTCGAGCAGCTCATCGGTGACGGCATGGTGACCGCGAAAGAAAAGTCTATTCTCGGCCGCTGCACTGAGCAGGTGTACCTGCCCTACATCCGCAACGGCTACAAAGGCACGCCGCCCACGCTGCAGGACTTTTACCGTCTGCTCCAAATGCAGCCCGAACCCGAAGCACAGGGGCTGGCGCTGTCCTCAGAACTGTTCATTACCGGCACACTGAACACCTTTGCCCAGTACACCAATGTGAACACACAGGCGCGAATTATTGCCTACGACATCCGCGAATTGGGTGAGCAACTTATGCCGCTGGGTATGTTGGTGACGCTGGATGCCATTTATAACCGCGTCATTCAGAACTGGAAGAAAGGCTGCAGAACGTGGATTTTCTGCGATGAGTTTTATATTTTGTTCCGCTACGAGTACAGCGCCAATTTCTTCTACAAGCTGTGGAAACGCATTCGCAAATACAACGGACTTGTGACCGGACTGACGCAGAATGTGGACGAACTGCTGCACTCCGACACCGCCCGCCTGATGCTGGCTAACTCGGAATTTCTCGTGATGTTGAACCAGAGCGCTACTGACCGTGAGGAACTGGCGAAGCTGCTGAACATTTCCGACAACCAGCTGGGCTATGTGACCAACGTCCCCGCAGGCTGCGGGCTGATTCGCTGCGCGGGAAATATCGTGCCTTTTACAAATTCTTTTCCCCGACATACAAAGCTATATAAATTGATGTCGACCAACCCGTCCGAGAAAAGGGAGTAAAGCTATGCAATACAAAAACAGAGGACCGCCGAAGCGGTCCTCAGGGGTGCTACAAACTTGAATTCGACGCTATGATATTTCCTTTTCGTCATCTCTCGGTGGTCGAACATAGCGTAGCATTTCTTCTACACAAGCACCGAATTGCAAGAAATTGGATTTTGCTTCTTTTAGTGTTATTCCATGATTGGAGTCGCTTGGCTCGTTATCAGAAGTGATGAACGGGTCATTCTCCCAAAAGCAAACGGGACAAATATACCCACAATCTTCATCTGCCGGGACATTGTAGGTAAGAAATCCACAACAAGGACATGGATATTTTTTCATTACGGAGCTTGTTCGCCCCTTTCATTTTGCAAATTTATAGACCTATTTTAATGCTGCCAAATATTGTTTTCCAAATCCCGCAGCCGTCCCTTATAGTCATCTATCAGAGCCTGAACATTTTCCCCCTGCGGGAAGGTCACCAGATAGCCGTCCCCGGCCTCATGAAAACCAATGATTCCCGCAAGCCCTGCCATCTCGGCCACTTTCAGCAGGGTGTGGTAGTCATACTCGGCGGCACTGATATATAAATTCATGGGAGAAACCTCGCGTTTCAGAGAGATGATTCTATTATAGCAACATCTTTTCATAATTGCAAAGAAAATGCTGTATCGTCCAGAATCGGAAGATACAGCATTGCTTTTTTATATGTAATGGCCCTTTAGCCCAATTTGTTGTCTGGCCTTGACCGAGCGATTGCTCTGGCATGGTCTAAGGCGCAGTGGTGTGCGGGATGCTTTCCGCGTTTGTTTTGATTACGAGACTTATTATAGCGGCGACTTGTGTGTAGAATTTAAAAGCTGTTTGAACGATTTTGAAATTCAATTTGAATAATTTATGACGTGGGGTGATGCCATGAAAGATATTAAAGAAAAGCCAACCGCGCATATGCCGAGAAGCAATGCAACCGGGGAAATCCCGAAAGCTGCGCTGAAAAAGGCGTGGGCGGAGGCCAAGGAGAAAAGCCGAACCATGCTGCGAGGAAGCACTTCTACGCAGGGAGACGGTGATTATACAACTGCGCAAGATACCAGCTCGGTGGTAACCGATACATCCTATTCGGTCATCAAGCAAAACACAGATTTCACCGTGCAGCAAGGGCGCAAGATTGCCCGCAAACAGATAGAAAAATACCGGGAGCGCCGTGCCGCAGAGCAAGCCGAAACCACCCACGCCCACGCCACCGGTGAGCGCGGTGTCAGCCCGAAACAGACCGAGCGCGGCACGCTGCCCGATGCAGAGCAACGTCCGCGTTGTGGGGCAGATTTGCCCCGACAGCGGGCAAAAGAAAAAGCCGTCACCGCCAAGACCGTGCCGCGCGATATTCGCGGTGTGACCCAAAGTCAGCGCCAACTGCGTACTGCCGCAAATGAAACTGTGCGGAGCGTAACAACCCAAGCACAAATGCATACCCGCACCCGCCAAGTACAGCTTGCCATCCAGAAAGCCGCCAGCAGCACCCGCAAGACGGCTGTGGCGGTACGCTCGGCAATACGGCATTTTCTTGTCGGCCTGCACAGTCTTGTCGCGGCCATTGCTGCAGGGATTAGCGTGGCACTCAGCATTATTATTGTCATCAGCCTTGTGGCCTTTGTGTCCGGCTCGGCCTATGGCATCTTTTTTGCCGCCAATGCCCCCAACGCCGACACAATTACCGTGCAACAGGCAGTAGAAACCCTGACGGCAGAATACCGCGACAGACTGGAAGAAATCTCCGACACCGTACAGCATGACCGCCAAGACATTACAGCCAACGATGATGTGTACTACATCCGCTGGCAGGATGTCTTGGCGGTCTTTTCTTCGTATGTATCAGGGGATGAGTTCGGCTCCTCGGTTGCTTCGCTTGAAGAGGAACAGGTAGACAAACTGCGAGAAATCATGTGGGCGATGAATGCGGTTGGTTACTCTACCCATCCGGAGACTACAACTATAAATACCACTGATGAGGACGGAAACCCAACCACTACGGAGATAACGGAAACCGTCCTCGTAATCGAACTGACTCACAAAACGCCTGACGAGATGGCAGCAGACTATCACTTTTCCACCCGCCAGAATACTTATCTGCAATTGCTGCAGGACCCGCAGTACGAAGAGCTATGGGCGGAACTACTCGGCGGCTTTGCACAGGGCGGCGGTGAGCTTATGACTCCAGACGGCACCCGCACCCCGACAGGCACTCTGCAATGGCCATTGCCCGTTGCTGGAACAATTACATCGCAGTTCGGGCATCGCGTGGACCCTATTACCGGTGAGGTCAGTTCCCACACAGGCACCGACATCGCCTGCGCCGAGGGTACGCCGATCCTCGCCGCCGCAGATGGCGTGGTCACTGTTGCCAATGGCCTTGACAGCTGGGGCGGCAGCTACGGCTATTACATCCAAATCGATCACGGCGGAGGGCTGGAAACTTTGTATGCACACTGTTCGTCCATCTGTGTAACTACCGGTCAGCAGGTGCAGGCCGGGCAGGTCATTGGCTATGTCGGGCATACAGGAAGGGCAACAGGCTCACATTTGCATTTCGAGATACACATAAATAAAATTAGGAAGGACGCAATGAGTTATTTCGGGATGCAATATTGAGAACAGATTTACAATTTGCAGCCGGTCACGGTCTGCTCAGCGCACGATCAGGACATAGGGATCAAACAGTTGTTCATGCAGCTCGTCCATGGCCTGTTCGGGGTCGGAAATATCGGTCAGCCAGAGCGAATAGTCATACTGGCAGAATCCGGACAAATCCATCTTGAAGTTTGTTTCCCAGTTGTTGTTCATGACCCAGGAATACAGCGGGCGGGCATTGTTTTCTGCTGCGCCGTCGCACAGGCGGATGGGGTGATGCTGCATCTCGCCGGTATAGAACATGGGAACATCTCTGGCTGCAATCAACACGCCGCCTTCTGGGGAAAGGCGTGCCGCGCCGTCATCCGACATATAGAATTCCATGCAGGTGCCGGGCAGCTGGTCAATGCCGGGGCGGAAAGCCTCACGCGCACCCTTGCGAAGCACGGTTCCGTTGCCGGGACGGTTAAGATCAAGCGACAGGAAAACACTCTCCACTTCGTCCGAAATTGTCTTGCCAAGTTCCAGGGTAAAGTCAATGCGGGGAATTGCTTCATACAGTTTCAGCAGAACATCAGCTTTTACTGTACCGGCAAGGCTGTAATGCAGACGCAACTGGGTGAACACAGGACCATGTTCCATGCAGGTGATTTCCATCAGTTTTCCGATGTGCGTTTCTGCGTGTTTGCCGCGAATATTGCGACCCAGTGCGCGGCGCTCCTCGTAAGAAGAGAACGGCACCTCCTGATGCAGAGGCGTACGCTGGTACACCGGCGTGAAGAATGGAATGGCAGTGCCGGCCATTTCGGTTCCGGTGCGCTTATCCACAAACGAAGTGATGCCATCGCCCGGCTTATAGCAGATGCGGAAGAATTTGTTTTCCACTTCATACGGCAGGCGGTACGTCACCGGGTCGTAGTCATTCACAATATCCCGTACTTCTTCAGCGCCCATATAGCAGTGACGTGTATTCAGCGTTTCCGGAGCTTTGTGACGGGCAGTGTAGATGTATTCTTTTTCTTCGCCGTAAGACAGCGTATCAATAAAGCTGATTTTGCGTCCGCGCGGGTGAGGGGATACCTGGCAGGTGTACAGGTTTCCTGCCAAATCACGCACCTCAACATCTTCAAGTGCAAGAGTTTCAATATAAAACTCGATCAGCTGGGGTTGGCTCGTGTGGCTGACGCCTACCGCACGCACAGCACCGGTGGTGTTGTAGTAGCGGAGCATATCGCCTTTCTTCTCGGCAATGGAGCAAAGCATAAGGGAGGCGGCTTCATGCGCCTTGGATGCGTAGCTGTTCTTACGCATATCCAGGTTCAGCACCATCGTGTCATATGGGTTAGTGATGGTGGAAGAATGTCCCCATGTATGCTCTGCATACAGCATCAAGTTGTCCTGCACGGTTTCGGACAATGCCGGATAGCGTGCTTCTGCATCCGGGTCCAGACGGTTTGCAAGCTGCCAACGGTGGTCGGCATCCTTGTAGTGCTTGACCGCATAAGGGGTACTGCCGACACCATTGGCCCACCAGTCCGTCCAGTCACCGCGGTAAACAGGTGCATCCGTAAGTTTCGGCGCGATGGCAGCGTACAGTTCCTGCAGCGAAACCATCTCAACGCGGACTTCCTGACCGTACTTTTCATTATAAGCACGGATGGTTTCCATAATCTCGGCAGACGGCGGCGCATTATCGCTGAAAACACCGGACACTGCGGTTACGATGAAATCATACGAATAGCCCTCGGTTTCACATTCGGTCAGATACTTGTCAAGATTTGTATGCAGCTGATCCGAGAAGGAAGTGCCGGCGTCGGCATCTTCACCCAGACGGTTGCGCATCATCCAGTTGACAGCGTGGTTGGGCTGAAGCCCCAGCACATTGCCCAGATTATAATGTTCGCCGTTCCAGACCAGCAGCCGCTGTCCGGAAGCGTTTTCCCAGAAGAAAGCATTCTGGTTCTGGTACAGCGGATACATACCGTGGTGGCAGTGAACATTCGTGAAGAAGAACTCCACACCGTTTTCAATCATGGCGTCACGGTAGCCCATGGAGAATCCATTGACATCGGCTGCCATGGCTGTGTGAATTTTTGTGCCGAACGGTTGCAGCTTGTCCTGCCATTTGGCCAGACGCTTGCCGAATACATCCGCATTGACAAGATCATTGAAGTTCAGATAGTTGGCCGAAATACCGATTTTGCCTTCCTTGACAAAACGGGCAAAGTCAGCGCGGTCGTCCTCACTGGCCTGTTTCCAGAACTCCTCTACGCAGTACAGCGTTTCGCAGTTCCAGCGGAAGTCAGCATATTCCGGCTGACGCATCATGGACAGCACGGTTTTGATATAGTTGACCTGAATTGCAATAACGCGTTCCTGCAGATCCGTGTAGCCTATGTCCGTGTGGGAATGATGGACAACATAGACCGTCTTGATGGAATGTGCCATGATAAATACCTCCTAATATTTGATTTGCGGTTTTCGGGGGAAAGCCACAGACTTTTGAGATTGATAAAATGCCGGCGATTCTACACCGGATGTGCCACAATGCATACCGGTACAGGGCAGGAGATTCCCGCTTTTTCCGGTTTCAGACGTCCCGTCTTTTCATACCAGCGGAAGCAGGTGATGCAGCCGCTGTCCTGATTGGCAGCCAGCAGCATATAGGATAACTCAGTTGCGAACACAGGCAAGAATGACCTTGACCTCGCTGCCGTCCGGGCTGGAAATTTCATAATCGCCGGCTGCCTGAGGAACAATACAGGTTTCGGCATAGTGCAGCTCCAGAGGAGGGAACGCATCGCTTTTGCTGCGCAGAACCGCCCGCGTACCATCAACCAGGTTCAGCATATGCACACTGACGTTGCGATGTACCGGCAGGGTAGAAGATGTTGTAAAGCGGAATGTGTCCAGAAACTCCCGTTCATGCAGACCGGTGCGCACAACCGTTCCGTTTTCGCCGGTATAAACTTCTGCCACTGCGTTGACAAGGTTTCTGTGAACCCATTCGGTATTACGGTACCATTGGATGTTGGCTGCACCATGTTCAAGGTGGATGGGGCGCGGTTTGCCGTCAAGGTCAACACGACCCCAGTCCCACAGCTTGAATGTGAAAATATAGGGTGTAGCGCTGATTTCCAGCACCATGGTATCTGCACCGGAACAATGCACAGTGCCGGCCGGAATCAGCACATGGTCATGCTTCTTGACGGGAATCTTGTTGACAAATTTTTCTGCCGGGAAAGGCTTGCCGCCGTTCTGGGCCGTCTGCAGGGCGTCGATCATTTCTTCCGGCTTTGTACCGGCTTTAATGCCCAGATAGACGCAAGGGGCTTCGCCGGCAGCATCCAGAAGATAGTAGCTCTCATCCTGTGTATAGTGCATATGGAAATGGCTCTGAATGTATTCGGTCAGGGGGTGAACCTGAAGCGAAAGGTTCTGCCCGTGCATGGTGTCCAGCATATCAAAACGAATGGGAAATTCCTTGCCGAAGCGTGCATGAACACAGTCACCCAGAAGCTCACGCGGGTGCGCATAGACAAGGTTGAGCGCCGGTGTTTCCACAACACAGGAACCGAAATCCAACAGCAGGCTGTTTTCTTCCGGAACACCGTCAAAGCTCCATGCATAGTTGCTGCCGTTTTCGGGCAGGTCAAAATGCGTTTTCATCCAGTCGCCGCCCCAGACGCCCGGGTCAAAGTAAGGCACCATGCGGAACGGCTGCGCCGCAGCTTTGGACAGTGCTTCGCGGTAAGCAGCGCCCGGCACAATGGCAGGGTCACCGGCTGATGTGGTATCGAGATAATAGTCAAAAACCGGCAGCAGTTTGTCTTTGATCCGGTCGCCCCAGCGCCATTCGGCAAAATAGCCGCGCTTATATTTCGCGCGCTGCGGCAGGTCATGCATGGCTGTATGCCAGTTGTCCTGCCCTTTGCGGAAACGGAGCTGAATTTCCCACCGCGTAATGTCCGCATAGATGGTGATGTCTGCACGTTCCACAAGAGAGGCACCGACACCGTAAACCAGTACCAGACCATCCGTTACGGCATCAATTTTTCCCCGGGCGGCACACAGTGCTTCTTCCGGGTAAAAATTTTTCATCTGCCAGGTGGTCATGATGCCGAACACAGGGTCGTCCGTCAGTTCGTGTTCGATTTTTGCATCCAGCTCAGCGGGTTGGATTGCCAGATCATCTGCATGAATGATAAGTTCAGCGTGCGGGAACAGCGCAAGGATCTCCGCTTGATCGGTACCGGGGTAGCATTCAACCGTCACAACGGTTTTGCTGCTGCCTGCACACAGGGCGTGCAGTTCCTGTTTTACGGCATCGGTTCCCCGTGCAGCATGGTCGGCGGCACCGACCTGTATGGTGGGGAAGCGCCGGTAAGGGTAAGTAGAGGGATTCGGCATAAAAGGCACCTGCTTTCGGATATTTTGTACGATATAATCAACATACACGGAAGCGGGACAAATGTCAATACATTTCTGAATAAAATTAAAATTAGTAATTACATCTTTACAAGTTGCCGTCTGCATGGTATACTTGATTCAGAAGTTCTGTGTGGTATAAATCTGCGCTGTGACAATATTTTTGCGCGGAGAACGCCGGAAACAGCACATCAGCAGGGAGGTTAGATATAGTATGTCGCAGCCGCGATATCTTCAGATTGTACAGCAGTTAAGGAATCGGATACAGAATGGGGAATACCCGCCGAACACCCGCATTCCCACAGAAAACGAGCTGTCTGTTTCTATGGGGGTAAGCCGCCCCACGGTTCGTCAGGCGCTGAACCTGCTTGAACAGGAAGGACGCCTGACAAGGGTCAAGGGAAGCGGCACCTATGTGACAGAACCAAAAATACAGCACGAATCCACGCGGTTCTTGATCGGCTATCAGGAAGAAAGCCGGGAACGGCACAACCACCTGCACACCAGCGTGCTGGCACTGCAAAAAGAAAAACCGGGCAAGCTTGCCGCCAAAGCACTGGGTCTTGCCGAGGGGGAACGCGTGACCCGGATGGTTCGGCTGCGCTGGCTGGAAGGTATGTATAACGGTTGCCCCATTGTGTATACAACGGTGTATGTGCCGGTACGCCTTTTCCCGGAAATGGAAGAACAAAACTTTACGGATGCATCCTTTTACGAAATGCTGGACAGTCGCGGGCTGACCGTCATGCGAACCTCTCAGCGACTGGATGTGCGTATGCCCCCGGCAGAGGTCGCGGCAGAGCTTAAACTGTCGCCTTTTGAACCGACAGTCTATATTGTCTCGACCGGCTATAGCCAGAACGGTATTGCGGTGGAATACAGCGAAAGCTATTATCCGGCAAGCCGGAGCAGTTTTAATATTGAAATCAACCGGGGGAGATAAAATGCAGGAAGTGTATCTGTGTCTGGATGTGGGCGGTACGGAAATCAAGGCTGCGCCTCTGGATAAAAGAGGAAATTTTCTGGCACCTGTCCGCCATTTCCCGGCAATGGCCGGCGCGGACAGGCAAACGTTGCTTGAAAACTTTGGTTGGATTTTTAGCAGTATCTGCCCGGAAAATGCTGTTCCCATTGAAATTGATCTTGCGTTTCCGGGACCGTTTGACTATAAAAACGGCATCTGCCTTTTACAAGGACTGGACAAATACGATGCACTGTACGGCTGCAATCTGCGCCGAGCATTCTCCGAAATCAGCGGCTTGCCGGAGCAAAGGATTCAATTTATCAATGATGCAGCGGCCTTTGCGTTGGGGGAAATGACCTTTGGTCAGGCGACGCAAGCCGGGCGAGCTCTGTTTGTAGCAGTGGGAACCGGCTGCGGCAGTGCATTTGGGGTGAACGGATTTCTGGCTGAAGAAGGTACACCCGGTGTGCCGCCAAACGGATATTTTTATAATGCACCGTTTCGGGACAGCTGCGTAGACGACTATATTTCCCGGCGGGGGCTGGAAAAGCTGTCCGGCGAGATGCTGGGTGTGCCGCTGGATGGTCGTGCGCTTGCTGAACGCATCGCCGCCGGGGACGAACGGGCCAAAGCCTGTTTCCGGTGCTTTGGTGAACAGCTGTGCGATGCATTGCAGCCGCAGATCGAAGCATTCTGTCCGGACACGCTCTGCATGGGGGGACAGATTATGGAAAGCGCGGCATTATTTCTGCACCCGTTGGAAAAACTTTGTACAAACAAGAAGATTACTTTATATATTACACAGGATACTTCTCTGCGGACTATGCAGGGGCTGACAAGAGCTGCCAGCCGGTAGGCATATATCAATCTGCTTATATATCTGGAAAAATTTCAGTCCATGGAGCACTTCAAACAGGAACTCGTCGAATATCTGGATTACTACAACAACCGCAGAATCAGAGCAAAACGAAAGGGCTTGCCGCCTGCAATTCACAGACAACAAGCCCTTTCGGCTGCTTGAACAATTTTTAC
>OICH01000745.1_pt1 | contig 11795 bp, 11 predicted proteins | sample 1581271 | NCBI WGS metagenome assembly OICH01 (sample SAMEA3882547, study PRJEB24775) | human gut metagenome | biome: human-associated habitat; feature: intestine environment; material: feces | place: Netherlands | collected 2009/2010 | reverse complement strand
GCCCTCGCCGCGGGTAGTAACGCCCCAGGTAAGAATGGTGCCGTCACTCTTCAGCGCAGCAACGGAGTTTGCGGTAGCAGCGATGGAAACCACGCCGCTCTTGGCGCCCTCGGGGATACCGGTCGAAAGCAGAGAGGTCGCCTTATCGCCGGAGTAAACCACGGCGCCCTCATCCGTCAGGATGACATAGGCGGTGTCGGTCAGTGCGGCATCCACCACATGGCCGTCATACAGCTCCTTATCCATACCGATATCGGCAAAGTTCGCGTTGCCCCACAGGAGCAGGCGGTTGTCATCGGTAAGGGCTGCGGAGAACTGATGGGATGCAAAAACCTTGGTGATCTTGAAGTTGTGGAAACGGTTGTTTTCGGAAAGCTCCTGCGGCAGCTTGGTCTGACCCAGACGGGCGTTGCCCCAGCAGTAAACGGTTCCCTTATCGTCCACGGCCACAATGTGGTCAAAGCCGGCAGCGATCTGCGTGATCTTTGCCTTCTGAACCTCCTTGGGAACGTCGGCAACGTCGATCACACGGGAAACCTTGGTCTTACCCCAGACATAAACATTACCGTTTACGTCCACACCGGCGGAGAAGTTGGAGCCAACCGAAATATCTGCGATTCCCTCTTTCTCCAGCTCATCGGGATAGTCCATCATGGAATATCCGGGGGAAACATTGACCAGCGTGCTGTCCTGCTCGCCCAAATCCAGCACAACAAAGCTGGGAGCGATAAACACAAACAGCATGATGAGGATCAGCAGTACAAGAGAGATAACAGCCAGTGGCTTGGAGAAGAAGCTCTTTGCCACCATACGGGCAGGGCTTTGCAGCGCTTCCTCTGCGTAAATGTCCATTTCCTTATTTGGGAAAAACAGGCGGGAGAACCAGCGGCCCAGTGTCCCCTTCTTCTCCCCGGAGCCTGCCTTCTTATTCTCTTTACTCATATTCAGCAGCCTCCTTCCTTACTTGTTTACACGAACGCGGGGATCGACCAGACCGTAGCTCAAGTCGGTAAGCAGTACGCCCACCAGGCTCACCACGGTATAGAACATCTGCATGGCAAGCACCAGCTCATAGTCGGTGTTGTTCAGCGCCTGCCAGTACAGCCGGCCGGTGCCGTTCAGGGCAAAGGTCGTTTCGATAACCAGCGAGCCGCCGGTGAATACCGAGATGATCCAGCCCATAATGGAGGTGGAAACCGGCAGCAGCGCATTGCGCCATGCATGGCTGTAAATAACCACCTTTTCCTTCAGGCCCTTTGCCCGTGCGGTACGGATATAATCCTGCGTCAGGGTGTCGATCATTGCCGCGCGGACGGTACGGGTCATGCCCGCCAGTCCGATGAACACCAGTACCAGTATGGGCAGTGCCATATAATACATTCTATCAGCAAATTCGGCAAAACCGGTATAGGTGGAGCCGGGGGTCTTGGCGCCGCCTACCGGGAAGATCTTCAGCTTAACGGCAAACAGATAGATGAATACAATACCGACCAGATAACTGGGCAAGCTATACCCTACTACCGTTACCGCCTGGATCGCACTATCGGAAGCCTTCCGGCGATGAACAGCACAATAAATACCCAGCGGGATAGTAATGGCGAGGGTAAGTATGGTACTGAACAGGTTCAGCAGTATGGTGTTTGCCATTGGCGCTTTTATAACATCGATGACCGGACGCTTATACACGGTGGAGTCACCAAACTGGCCCTGCAAAAGGCCGTTCAATGTCCCACCCACATCCGGTATCAAGCCCATCCAACGGGCATAGCGAACGATAAGCGGATCATCCAATCCCAATTCGGCTCGTTTTTCCAGATACTGACGCTGCCACTCTGCCGGCTTCAGAACCTTACGCAGCGGTTCCATCTCCACCATAGCGGGGTCGCCCGGAATTAAATTATAAAGGGCATACATCAGCAGTGATACGATAAAGAACACGATGACGATGTATACCAGTCGTTTTAGGATATACTTCCCCATTTACCTTTGGCCTCCCAATTATAAAATAACGAGCAAACGCATGAAGGCGTTTATTCTTATATCATAAACCATTTACGGATAAATTGCAACTTTTGAATTGGAAAAATGTAAACAAATACTGAAATTCTATTTATTTATGCAGGATATACGGCATATGGTAAAAAAAACGGGGGCGGCAGATGAACCGCCGCCCCCTCTTTTGATGCATTAACTATGTGTGGGCGATAGATTATTTGGTACCAACCCAGTTAGCATACAGGATAGCACGCTCGAAGCCCCAGAAGGAATCCTCGGCATAGTTATCGATGGTGTTGGGATAAACAGTAACATAGATGTTGGAGTACAGGGGAACCATGGGCAGCAGCTCATTCCAGCGAATGATGTACTTCTCCCACAGGTCAAGGTAGGTCGCCTCGTCGTCGGGCTCTACGCCGTAAACCATATCCATGGAGAGCTTATCCAGCTCCTTATCATACAGGTGCTGTACGTTCATGCCCTGCTCGATGTACTCGGGATCGAGGGTCCAGTTGTAGGACTCATCATAGACACCGCCATTGTAGCCGGTAGCCAGGTTGAACATATTGTAGGTAGGAACAGTGAAGTCGCCGACAGCGCCGTTCGTTTCCTGACGATACATATAGCTCAACAGGCTGGGGAAGGTCATCTCGGTCTTGACGATGGAAACACCGGCAGCCTTAGTGGCATCGCTGTTCGCCAGCATGGTGGAAAGCAGAGCGGAAACAGCGTTACCCTCGGAGGAAGCCCAGTTGACGGTAGCGGGCATCAGAATGGTGCCGTCAGCCAGAACCTTATTGAAGCTCTCATAGTACTTGGCCTGCTCCTCGGTAACCTTGGCATAACGAACCTCGCCGGAGCCGTCAACATAGTCGGAACCGTCAGCGTTATAAACGAAGCCGGCCTGCTTCAGCAGCTCAACAGCCTTTTCGGGGTTGTAGTCATAGTGGTTGATCTTCTTTTCAATGTCGGTCTTGGCAGTCATGGTGAAAGCGGTGCAGTAAGGACCATGCACTACGCTGCCCCAGCCCTTGCAGAAGGTCTGAGCAAACTCAACACGATCCAGCAGATAGGCGATCGCCTGACGGAACTCGGTGAACTGGGTCGGACCAAAGTCGCAGGCAAAGCCGAAGTAACCGTAACCGGCGCGGTCATACTGGGAGGTGGAGCTGTCGATGGTACCGGCCTCGATGAGGTCCATAACAGCGTTAACCTCAGAGCCATCAGCGATCTGGGAATAGATCTGGATCTGACCGGTGGTGATCATATCCATAACGGTATCTTCGGAGGTCTTAACGATAACCAGCTTCTGGATACCGGGCTTCTGACCCTCGAAGTTGCCGTTGTAGTTCTCGTTTACTTCCAGAACGATCTCGCGGGAGCTCTGATCGAAGCTGACGAGGTTGTAGGGGCCTGCGGTAACACGGTTACCGGTGGCAAAACGACCGGCAGTAACAGTTTCACCGACAGTTTCAGCGGTGAACTCCTTGCCGTCGGCATTTACAAAGTAAACGCCCTCGCCGTCATCCTTAACAGACCAGCCCTCGCCGAACCAGTAGGTGAGGTTAACGGCCTGCATGCCGGCATAAGTAATGTCATAATAGAAGGGCAGATAATTGGTCTCGCCATCCTCGCCGGTCTTGGCGATGGTGATGGAGAAGGTCTTCTCATCGTACAGACGTACAGCGGAAAGAACGTTGGTCTCGCCGTTACGATAAGCCAGGCCGCCGGGCAGCATGTTATAGGTAGCGGAAACAACGCCCATCTCCTTACCTGCGGGGGAGACGAGGAACATGGTCCAGGCGACAAAGTTCTCGGCGGTAACAGCCTCGCCGTTGTTGAACTTCAGGCCGTCATTGATGACGAACTTGAAGGTAACGTTGCCGTTCTCCTCCTCGATACGCTCGTAGGACTTAACGACAGTCTTGTTGATTACATAGTCACCGTGCTGGTTGCTCTCGATAGTGGTCATATCATCGGTCAGTGTCATAACCGCCTTATCGGTAGCATTGGGGTTTCTTACGAAAGCGGAATAGGCCCAGTCGCCGGACGCTTCGGTAGAAGTACCGATAACAACCTGACCGTCAGCTTTCTTCTCGCCGCAGGCTACCATGGTAAGAACCATGACTACAGCGAGCAACAGAGCCAGAAACTTTTTCATGTTGCAGATCCTCCTTATTGTTTTTATTGTTTTTTCTATTTTGAATCGGGCTTGCGCCGCGGATTCACATGGTTATTTGGGGGGAAAATGATCGTTTTCAGGGTATTTCCTGCAATCGATTAAATTTTATAGTTTATACTATCATATAAATTTATCTTTGTCAATTCTGTAATGCAGGATAATCGCATCATATCCTGCATTTTTATTAGAACTGACTAGTTTATTTTTGGCAGTCCCCTGCCCTGTTTCATAATTTACACAATAGCATTATTCAATTCCGGTCATATCATAGCCCTTCAGCCACTCGCTGGCTGTCCGGCATACCCCGCTCAAGCAGCTTTCCTCAAAGGGGCTTTCCAGTCCGGCGTTCTTCAGCAGCTCGGTAAATACCCGGCTGCCGCCCTGGCGGGTATAGGCCATGTAATGCTCCCAGGCGTCCTTGCGGTCCTTCTGCTCCATCGCCCACATCTGCAGGGCCACCGTCTGCGCCAGGCAGTAATCGATATAATAGAACGGGCTGGAATAAATATGGTGCTGCCGCTGCCAGCCCTCGCCCTCGCTGTAGAACGGAATATCGCCGTCCAGCTTCATCCACGGCATATAGATACCCAAAAGCTCCTTCCAAACGTTATGGCGCTCTCTCGGGGTCATATCGGGCTTTTCATATACCACGTGCTGGAAGTGGTCTACCATGGTGCCGTAAGGGATAAAGGTAAGGGCGCCGGAAAGATGGCTGTAACGGAACTTGCGGGCGTCCTCCCCGAAGAAGCCCTCTGCCCACGGCCACGCCATAAATTCCATCGACATGGAATGAACCTCGCAGCCCTCCATGCTGGGCCAGATGTAGGAGGTGGGGATGCGGTGGCGGTTCATATAGGCGGCAAAGGCATGGCCGGCCTCGTGGGTCACTACCTCCACGTCGTGCTGGGTGCCGTTAAAGTTGGCAAAGATAAAGGGAACCTCATAATCGGCGATGCTGGTGCAGTAGCCGCCGCTGCGCTTGCCCTCGGTGGAAAGCACGTCCAGCAGCTCATTATCCAGCATCATGCGGAAGAACTCACCGGTTTCGGGGGAAAGCTCATCATAGAACTTGCGGCCCATCGCCAAAATCTCATCGGGGGTGCCGACGGGCTTGGGGTTGCCGGAACGGAATTCCAGCGCATTATCGGCAAAGCTCATGGGGTATTCCTTGCCCAGGCGCTTGGCCTGCTCCCGGTAAATGGCATCCGCCACCGGCACAAGGTACTTCGCTACTGCCCGGCGGAACTTCTCGACGTCCTCCTTGGTGTAGCAGTTGCGCCCCATGCGGTAGTAGCCCAGGGTGGTATAGCCTTCATAGCCCAGCTTTTTGCCCATTTCATCCCGCAGGTGGGTCAGCTTATCGTACAGCTCATCAAATTTGGCCTGGTTTTCCTTATACCAGTCGCCTTCGGCCTTCCATGCGGCCAGGCGGCGGGCATCGTCGGGGTCGCTCTTAAAGGGCGTCAGCTGTGAAAGGGTATATACGCCGCCCTCAAAGGGGATCTGTGCGGAGGCCAGCAGCTTTTCATACTCAACGGTCAGCTCGTTTTCCTTCTGCAGGTCCTCAATAATAGCGGGAGAGAAGGTTCTCCGGGCGATTTCGGCATTTACAAACATCAGATCGCCGTATTCCGCCGCAAACTCCGGACGATAGGGGGACTCCAGCATCACCTGTGTCCAGGCCTGATTGCACTCCTCCAGCTCGGGATCTACCTTATTCCAGAACTTCATTTCCCCATCGTAAAAGGCGTCGCGGGTATCGATGGTGTGGCGGATGTGCGCAAGATTGGCATAGGTGCTGATGTGCTTATTCAGCTTTTCGTGCGCAAGGAAAAGCTCCTTGGCTTCGTCATAGCTTTTGGCAGCCTTCAGCTTTTCGGTCAAGCCGTTCAGCTCGGCCTTCAACTGCTCGGCATCCGGCCGTTCATATTTCATTTCGGAAAATTTCATGGTAAAGCCCTCCTCATAGTATAATGAAAATCATTATAGCCCAATTCACTTTGTAAATCAACCGTTATTTTTCTATAAAATGGGGACAAATACACCCGAAGAAAGGAAAATACCCATTAGAATTGCTTAATGATTTTACATTTGATATTAGAATTACTTATGGAATTTATTATAAAATGATGCGGTAACCCTTTCTTAATACAAAAAGCCGGCAGCAATCCATAAGGAAAGCTACCGGCTTTTCTGTTATTGATAAGCAGTGCTAATGGGATATTCTCCTTATTTTACCATACTGGCAACTTCAGCAGCGAAGTCATCCTCGCGCTTCTCGATGCCCTCGCCCTTTTCATAGCGGACGAATTCGGCAACCTTGATGGTGCCGCCCAGCTCCTTGCCGGTCTTCTCAATGTATTCTGCGACATCAATTTCGCCGTCCTTAACAAAGGGCTGCTTGAGCAGGCAGACTTCCTTATAGAACTTGTTGATACGGCCATCGACCATCTTTTCCTTCACCTGATCGGGCTTACCGGCCAGCTTGGGATCGTTCTCGATCTGGGCCAGGACGATCTCCTTTTCCTTGGCAACTACGTCCTCGGGAACGCACATGGGGCAGATATAGCTGGGGCTGACGGCTGCGATCTGCATGGCGATATCCTTACCGAAAGTCTCGAAGTCCTTATCGGCAGCAACGCCATCCAGCTCGAACTTAACCAGAACGCCGATACGGCCGCCGCCGTGGGTGTAGCTGACTACATTGCCCTCGTAGCGGGTAAAGCGACGGATCTTCAGGTTTTCGCCGATGGTGAGGATCTTATCCTTCAGGGCAGCATCAACGGTGACATCGGTGCCGGCCAGCTTGCAGTTCATCAGGGCGTCAACGTCGGCGGGGTTCTCATCGATAACGGTCTTGGCGCAGGCCTCAACAAAGCTGATGAATTCAGCGTTCTTGCCGACGAAGTCGGTCTCGGAGTTGATCTCGATCACAACGCCGACCTTCTTATCGTAGTCTACCATAGTGCAGACGATACCCTCGGCAGCAACACGGCCGGACTTCTTGGCAGCAGCGGCCAGGCCCTTTTCACGCAGGAACTCGATCGCCTTTTCTACATCGCCGTCGGAAGCGGTCAGGGCCTTTTTGCAGTCCATCATGCCGCAGCCGGTCTTTTCGCGCAGGTCCTTAACATCTTGAGCAGTAAATGCCATTTTTGTTTCCTCCTGTATCTTTAATGGGTATTTATCACGTTTTCTCAAGAAAAGCCCGAAGGTGCTTCGGGCTTCTCCGTACTATTCTGATTATTCCTCGGTCTCGGCAGTCTCGGCTTCGGCCTCTGCCTCGGCAGCGCCCATAGCGCCCTGATGGCCCTCGATGATGGCGTTGGCCATCGCAGAGGAGATCAGCTTAACGGCACGGATGGCGTCATCATTACCGGGGATGACATAGTCGATCTCATCGGGATCGCAGTTGGTATCAACGATAGCGATAACGGGGATGCCCAGCTTGTGTGCTTCGGCAACGGCGATCTTCTCCTTGCGGGGATCGACAACGAACATAGCGGCGGGCAGCTTGTTCATATCCTTGATGCCGCCGAGATATTTTTCGAGCTTCTCGATCTCGAGCTCCAGCTTAACGACTTCCTTCTTGGGCAGACGCTCGAAGGTGCCGTCGGCCTCCATCTTGCGCAGCTGGGCCAGGCGCTGGATGCGGGTGCGGATGGTGGTGAAGTTGGTGAGCATGCCGCCCAGCCAACGGGCGTTTACAAAGTAAGCACCGGCGCGCTCGGCTTCCTCACGGATGGAATCGCCGGCCTGCTTTTTGGTACCGACAAACAGTACGGTGCCGCCGTTTGCGGAAAGCTCGCGAACGAAGTCATAAGCCTCCTCCAGCTTCTTAACGGTCTTCTGCAGGTCGATGATGTAGATGCCGTTACGCTCGGTGAAGATGTACTGCGCCATCTTGGGGTTCCAGCGACGGGTCTGGTGACCAAAGTGTACGCCGGCTTCCAGAAGCTGTTTCATAGATACTACTGCCATGTTTTTCCTCCAAAAATTTGTTTTTTGTAACCTCTGCGGCAGTCATCTCCGCCCTGCCACCCTTGCGGGCACATGGCCGAACAGATCGTACCGCATGCGTTTTACCGATATAGTTTATCATAGGATGATAGAAAAAGCAAGCACTAAATGCAAGAAATCCGGCAGATTTTGCACCTTTCCGGGCTCCTTTTTAATGTAAAGCCCCCGCAAAGGGAGAACGCCTGCGGGGCGGCGCCGGGCAGGCGATGTTTTCCACCAGAACGGTATCCTCGCCGATGCACTTGATTTGCCCCCATGGGATGATGAGGTCGGGCTCACGGCCCAGCAGCCCAAAAAAGCGCGGCCGCCCGTAGATGATAAGGGAGCAGATGAGGGCGGTGCAGGTATCGAATTCGACATCCGAGACGCACCCGAGGCAGGCGCCGTTCCCGATATTGACCACTTCCTTGCAGCGCAGGTCCATCAGACTGCACATCATCCGCTTCCCTCCCCTATCGCCGGTTCTTGTATCTATCCTATGCGGCAGGGCTTTTCCGGTTTACAGCTGCGTTTTGATATGCTGCAGCGCACCCTTTTCGATGCGGGAGACCTGTGCCTGTGAGATGCCCACCACCCGGCTGACCTCCATCTGTGTTTTGCCTGCGAAAAAGCGCAGGGACAATATCTTTTTCTCACGGTCGGAGAGTGCTTCCATCGCCTGACGCAGCAGCATTTCATCCAACCAGTCGCTGACCCCGGTTTTATCCTGTACCTGGTCGATGATGCAGACATTTTCCCGGCCGTCGGAATAGGCGGGGTCATAGAGGGAGGTTGGCTCCATGATGGCCTCCATCGCCAGCACCACGTCCTCCTTGGGCTGCCCCATCGCCGCCGCGATCTCCTCTACCGTCGGTTCACGATTGAGGGCATTTTGCAGCTCTTCCTTCTTTTTCAGGGCGGCAATGGCCTGCTCCCGCACACGTCGGGTCACCTTGACCATGCCGCAATCCCGCAAGAACCGCCGCATTTCCCCGATGATGAGCGAAAAGGCATAGGTGCTTAACCGCAGCCCCAATTCGATATCGAAGCGTTCGATGGCCTTGATGAGACCGATGCAGCCCACCTGAAAGAGATCATCGGGATTGCCGCCCCGGCCGCTGAAGCGCTGGACGGCGCTTAAAACCAGCTTGAGGTTGCATTCCACCAGAAGATTGCGGGCAGCCTTATCCCCGGCGTGCGCCCGCCGCAGCAGCTCATTGGTCTCCTCGTGCCTCAACGTCTTGAGCTTGGATGTATCAACACCGCTGATCTCAACTTTATAATACATGGACTGAACCTCCGCCGGTACAATGGCAGAAGTATGGGCCGCCCCGCCGGGCAGTAAACAGCGCCGGGCATTGAAAGAAATGGAAATGAAAAAACCGCAGTCACCGCTGCGGCTTTTCCGTTACAGGATCTCGAAATTTTCCGAGGCGTTATCCTTATTGGTGGTCTCCTTGAGGGCGGTGACCCGCAGCTTGACCGGCTTTTGCCCGAGATTGATCTCGATGACGTCCCCGATTTTGACCTCGTAGGATGCACGGGCTACCCTGCCGTTGACCACCACGCGTTCGGCATCGCAGGCTTCATTGGCTACGGTGCGCCGCTTGATGATGCGTGAGACCTTGAGATATTTATCCAGCCGCATACGGCTCCTCCTTATAAAAAAGCCGGTGCGCTGGCACCGGCTCCGCAGAAACTCTTATTTTACAGCGTCCTTGAGACCCTTGCCGGCCTTGAATACGGGAGCCTTGCTGGCGGCAATGGTGATGGACTCACCGGTCTTGGGGTTGATGCCGGCATGAGCGGCGCGGGTCTTGACCTCAAAAGAGCCAAAACCGGTCAGGGAAATCTTATCGCCCTTCTTCAGAGTCTCGGTAACGGTCTCCAGAACAGCAGAAACAGCCTTCTCGGCGTCCTTTTTGGTCATTCCGGCCTTCTCGGCTACGGCAACGATCATTTCAGCTTTAGTCATGTTTGTTTCCTCCTGATTTTTAAATAGCGGGCAACCCTGCCCATATATACACAGCGCACGTTTGGCCGAAAACGGCTCAAGCCTCGCTATGGTTCCTCCCCAAAAAGCTCTCGATCATCCGGTCGGATTCGTGCGAAAGCGCTTCCTCGGCGGAAAGCCCCTCCCGGTTCATCCTGGCGGAAATAAGAAACAGAAGTTTCCCCCAGGATGCGGACGACTGCTCTTCCCCGGCGGTCAAAGCCTGCTCCAGCGCCTGACGCAGCTCGTCATCCGGCCTGTCCGCAGTGCATCCGCCCTTTTCGGCACGGCTGCACAGCTTTTGTGCACGCATAAGCGCCGGCAGTGCCGCAGAGACCTGCCGCAGCCGGTCCTCCAGCGTATACAGCCCTTTTTCCCGGCGCTTCTGCTGCTCCCATGTTTCCAGCGCCTTTCCCAGATCCGAAGCGCTTTCGCTGCCGAATACGTGGGGGTGCCGGTCGATCATTTTGCGACAGATGCCGCCGCATACATCGTTAAAATCAAAGCGGCCGGTTTCCGCTTCCATTTGGGCATGCAGCACGATCTGCAGCAGAACATCCCCCAGCTCCTCCTGCAGTAATACGGGGTCGCTGCGGTCGATCGCTTCAACGGCCTCGTAGGTTTCCTCCAGAAAGTTATTGCGGATGGTATGATGATCCTGCGCGCGGTCCCATGGGCATCCTTCGGGGCTTCGCAGCATCTCGACGATCTGCACGAGATCCTCACAGCTATAAGAATTCTTCTCCAAAGGCTTTTGCATTGACCTTACCTGCTTTTCAGATGGTAAAACCCATTTTACAGGAAAAGCCGTATGATTTCAAGTTATTTTCTTTTATTCTTGCCCGAAAAAGCAAGGCATATTTCAGCACTTTTAATAAACTTCAGCCAAAATAACATTGTGAGATACACGATGCCCCCTGCCGCAATCGCCGTAAGCAGTGAAATGCCGTTGCCGAAGCGGGAAAACAGCAGCCGGTAGGTCATCCGTGCGGCGATACAGCACAGCACCGCCGACAGGGCGGGCTTGAGCAGAATACCGGCCCCCGCAAACGGCCTGCCGACCCGGAACCACCGGCAGGCGCCGAACAGCAGGATGAAGCTGTAACAGAGCAGGCTGCCGTAGGCAACACCGTGGATATTGAGCTCCGGGCGGGAGACAAGCAGCAGGTTGGTGAGCATTTTAAGGAGGCCGCCGATAAACAGCGCGGCCAGCGGGGTTTTCTCCATGCCGGAGGCCTGCAAGATATTATTAAAGATGCCGGAAAAGGCGATGAGAATGGTGACCAGCCCCATGATGCGCAGCGTAGGGGCGACAATGGCGGCCTCCATGGGCTGATGGGGGTATAAAAAGGCAAGGATCTCCCCGGAAAAGGTGAAGATGCCCAGCCCCGCCGTGATGACGCCGCCCACCAGCATGAACGGCGCGGTAAAGCCGGTGCCGCGGATGCGGGCATACTGGACCAGGCAGACAATGCCGGTGACAAGCACCACAACACCAAAAATGTTGCAGATCCAGAGCAGACTGGTCTCGGGCATGATGAGCAGCAGCATACCGATGACGATATACGCGACGCTCAACAGCAGCATTCCGTTTTTGACATAGCGCAGCATAGTGAAAGGCTCCTT
>OICH01000743.1_pt1 | contig 11836 bp, 11 predicted proteins | sample 1581271 | NCBI WGS metagenome assembly OICH01 (sample SAMEA3882547, study PRJEB24775) | human gut metagenome | biome: human-associated habitat; feature: intestine environment; material: feces | place: Netherlands | collected 2009/2010 | reverse complement strand
CCACATCCTCGGCTCTCAGACTCATCACCGTGGACGGACGGCATTGCTCGGCAATGATGTACTTGCCCTCGCCGTTCTGCAGGATTAGCAGCAAGTCGGCGAAACTCAAATCGGCAATCACCTGCCAATCGGCCACCAACTGGTGCAACCATTCACGATCGTCGTCACCGAAATCCGGACGGGTCATCAGGATATGTGAGAAATCAGCCATGCAACCATAATACGCATCAATGGCGAGGTTGCATACCATATGCCCACGTATAATGCGGAAACGCCGATTGACATATCCGACGGTTACGCTAACGTAGGTTACGGTTCCGTAACTTATAGTGGAGGCATCCGATGGCGAAACCTACAAACGCAGAAATCGAGGCGAAACGCGCGGTCATCGCCGAAGCACGCGAGCAGGCCCTGCAGGCGAAAGCTGAGACCATTCGCGCGAAGGCGCACAATAAGGCCGAGAACATTCGACGCAAGGCGGATGCAAAAGCCAAACGTGCCATCGCCAAAGGCGAAGCCCATGCCGCAAAAATCGAAGGCATCGTCCCCGCCGAAATCGAACGCAAAATCAGACTCGACGTGCATGGCAGGCCAAAGCCGCTCCTGCGTGGCTGGATCCACGCCATCGCCACTCCCCTGGCTCTTGCCGCGGGCATCGTGCTGATCTGCCTCGCTCATGGCACCGGGCTCAAATGGGCGTGCGCCGTGTTCATGACCTGCTCGCTGGTACTGTTCGGCAATTCCGCCTGTTATCATCTGGGAGATTGGTCACCACGGGTTACCGATGTGCTCCGTCGCATCGACCATATGAACATCTTTTTGCTGATCGCCGGCACTTATACGCCCGTTTCCTTCGCGCTCACGCCATTCTGGCGTGATTCCATCATCGCGGGCATGTGGATCTGCACCACGGTGGCGCTCATCATCCATGTCATCTGGATCAGCGCGCCTCGCTGGCTTTATGTTCTTGTCTATATTATTTTCGGCGTGTCCGGCGTCGCGTTCATGGGATTGTTCTGGATGTCCCCCTATGCCGGACCTACCGTGGTGATACTGCTGTGTGCCGGCGGCGCCTGCTATATCGCCGGAGCCATCGTGTATGCGCTGCGCAAGCCCGACCCCTGGCCGAAGGTGTTCGGCTTCCATGAGATCTTCCATACCGGAACCGTGGCGGGATACGCCTGCCACATGGTGGCCATCTACATGGTGATCGTGCAATTGTGGCCCTAAGGCGTAATCAACCCCACATGGACAAAACAAAATAAGCCCGTCCCCTCATCGTACGAATGCGATGGAGGAACGGGCTGTTGTTTTCGTCACACGTATGTCAGGCGAGCGGCTTGGCTTCCTTGATGGTCACGGAAATCTCACGGCCGTTCGGAGCGGTATAGGTCACCGTATCTCCGGCATGAGCGCCATTGATGGCGGCGCCAATCGGCGATTCAGGACTGATGATGCTGTAATCCGTGGCGATGGACAGGTCTCGCGTGCCAAGCACGTACACCATTTCACGTCCGTTGACTTCAAGGGTCACTAGGGATCCGTCACCGACCTCACCGGCCTTGGGCGCAGTCAGAATCTTCGCATTGCGCAGTTTGACGGTCAGTTCGTCGATGCGTCCCTGATTCACGCGCTGCGCCTCACGGGCAGCCTGATAGCCGCCGTTCTCGCTCAAATCGCCTTCGGCACGCGCCGCGGAGACCTTGGACAGAATCTCGTCACGGTACTCGCCCTCACGCCAGGCGAGTTCTTCTTTCATCTTGTCGTACGCCTCCTGCGTCAGCAGGATCGTCTTTTCTTCGGCCATGTTATCCTCCTTGACCTTGGAAGAATGATACCCGTCAATCAGCGGGTGGAGATGATGTCGATCACGAACACCAGCGTGTCCTCGCCGCCGATGCCGGCCTGCGGAACACCACGGGAGCCATAACCGTACTCCGGCGGAATGGACACCACCAGGCGGGAACCGACGTTGTGTCCCGGAACGGTCTGATCCCAGCCCTTGATGACCTGTCCCACACCGATGCCGAACGTGGCCGGCTGGTGACGGTCGAAACTGGAGTCGAACGGGGTGTCCTTGCCCCAGACCACACCATGGTAGTTGACGGTGACGGTGTCTCCACGGCGGACCATCGGGCCATTGCCTTCAAAGAGCTCCACGACCTTCAGGCCGGCGGGAGCGATCTCAGTCGGGAATTCGATGGTCGGGCGATCGCCGAATTCGGCATTGACAACAGGCATTTCAGATGCCATGGTGAACCTCCTTGAAAAAACACAGTGTCACCAAGATTAGCACCATCCATCGCTAGCATTCAACAACATTGACCGCAAGACCGCCTTTCGACGTCTCCTTGTACTTGGCCATCATGTCCTCGCCGGTGTCCTTCATGGTTTTGATGGCTTGGTCAAGACTCACGATATGCGTGCCGTCGCCCAGCATGGCCATACGGACCGCGTTGATGGCGGTATTGGCCGCCATGGCGTTGCGTTCGATGCAGGGAATCTGCACAAGGCCGCAGATGGGGTCGCAGGTCAGACCCAGATGGTGCTCCATGGCGACCTCTGCGGCGTATTCCACCTGATCCAGATTCTGGTGGTACAGCTCTGCCAGTGCCGCCGCGGCCATGGAGCAGGCGGTGCCGATCTCCGCCTGACAGCCGCCGGAGGCACCGGCGATGCAGGCCTTGTAGGCGATCACCGCGCCGATGCCGCCGTAGTTCGCGGCATCCTCGGCATCCGGGTTGAAGAACGGCGGCTGCAAAATGGCGGCCGGGAACACGATCACGTTCATGGACGGCTCATAGTAGGCGTTCACCGTCTGCGGATTCATCAGCCATTCGTCCTTGTCGACGGCCTTGCCCACCTTGGCCAGCTGGTAGCCGGTCTCATACAGGTTCGCGGCACGCATGTTCTGGGCGAAGCCGGCGTCCTCGCGCACATCCAGCGCGGAATAGTCACGCCAATGGTTCGTGTAGCCGATCTTCGGCACGAACTTGGACAGCTTCTCCAATGCCTTGGCCTTGGTCTCGTCGCCAAGCCAAGTGGAATTGGAGATGGACACACGGTAGGCGTCGATGAGATTGCCGACCAGCTGCTCCATACGCTGCTTGGAGGTTTCGGGGAAGTGACGCTTCACGTATTCGCGGCCGACATCCTCGCCGCAGATGCCGTTGACCAGCGAGACGCCACGCTTCCAACGCACACGCTGCTCCTTCTGCCCGGACAGCGTCTTGCCGTAGAAGTCGAAATTCGTTTCGTCGAATTCGTGGGGAAGCTCCAATGTGGAGCCGATCACCACATGCACGCGGGCCCACAGCTTGAGATCATCCAGCGACGCTTCCTTCCAGAACGCGTTGAGTCCGGTGAGGAAGCTTGGCTCATGCACGATCGTGTGGCTGAAACAGCCGCGGAAATCCAACGGCTGCACGGCAGCCGCGGTGGTCGCGTCGTAAGCGTTCTGCCAGGCGTCGATCCAAGCGTCCAGGTCAACATCGGCGAGCATGGCGCACAGGTCGGCGTAATCCGTCGGGTTATAGGTCTTCACCGAATCGCGCGTGGACACGTTGTCCCAATGGTTCGCCGCGATGCGCGTCTCCACGTCAAGGAAACGCTTGGCCTGCGCATGGGCATCCTCGTCACCGGCCGCAAGATGCGCGTTCTTCAGCTGCTTGGCGACCATCTCGACATACGCCTCACGGATTGGCGCGTAATGGTCTTCCCTGTAGTAGGCCTCGTCCGGCAGATCCAAACCGTCCTGTTCGATGTGCACGACATTGGTCTCCGGCGCTCCCGGATCTCCGTAAACGGCGATGCCGATCAGGTCTGGACCGCCGGTCGGGTTCATGGCGCCAAGCGCGCGGGTGAGCGCGGCCTTGTCTTCGGCCTCGTCGATGGAAGCCAACTGGTCTTCGATGGCGGCGAGTCCGGCCGCGTCGATGGCATCGACGTCAAGGAAACTATGGTACAAAGCGCGCGACTTGACGGCTGGGCAATCATCCTCTTCAAGGATGTCGCGGATCTGGTTTTCCGCATCCTCGGCGAGCTTGTCGAAGGAACCATACCGGGAACGGTCGTCGGGAAGACGGTACATGTCGACCCACGGGCCGTTGACGAAGCGGAACAAGTCCTGAGACGGGCCGGTCACGGCGGAGAACGATGCCGGATCGATACCCGAAACCAAAGAATTCGAAGTGTTGTTCATGGCTTCACACTATCCATCTTTGGTGACAACATCGTGTATTCGAATCGAATATTCGGGTGGAACGCAAGGTGGAATACAGAAAGGAGAACATCGTTCGCCGGTGTATGGCCCGCGAAGTAGGGTTGAAGGCATGATCGAACTGAAAACCCCTAAAGAGATTGAAGCGATGAAGCCCGCAGGCCGCTTCGTCGGCGGCATCCTGCGCGACCTGAAGGAATTCACCAAGGTCGGCACCAATCTGTTGGAAATCGACGAATTCGTCCACAAGCGCATCGTGGACCGCAAGGGCGCCTCGTCCTGCTACGTCGACTATGCGCCTGATTTCGGCACCGGTCCGTTCGCGCACTACATCTGCACGTCCGTGAACGACGCCGTGCTGCACGGCGTTCCGTACGACTACAACCTGAAGGACGGCGATTTGGTCAGCCTCGATCTGGCGATCAACGTCGACGGATGGGTCGCGGATTCCGCCATCAGCTTCTGCGTCGGCACGCAGCATCCCGACGACCTGCGCCTGATCAAGTGCACCGAAGAGGCTTTGGCGGCCGGCATCGAAGCCGCTCAGCCGGGCAATCGTCTGGGCGACGTCTCCTGCGCCGTCGGCGACGTGGCACGCGAATACGGCTACCCGATCAACCTGGAGTTCGGCGGACACGGCGTCGGCCATATCATGCACGGCGATCCGCACGTGCCGAACGACGGCAAGGCGCATCACGGCTACAAGCTGCGTCCGGGCCTGGTCATCGCCATCGAACCGTGGTTCCTCAAGACCACCGACGAGATCTACCAGGATCCGAAGGACGGCTGGACGCTGAAGAGCGAGGACGGCTCCCGTGGCGCACACAGCGAGCACACCATCGCCATCACCGAAAACGGTCCGGTGATCCTCACCGTCCGCGACTAGTCCAAAACCTTATGAAAACGGGCTTGTGCGATTACGCACAGCCCGTTTTTCCATGCCCGTTTTGAGACGGAACCCGCATATCGAAACGCGCATGCCATATAGTGGGCGGTACTTTTTGAACTGGTAAGGAGCGAACGAGTATGGCCACAGCCAATCTGAGTGTGGAATCCAAGGACTTCACCCTGCCGGTGGTCGAAGCCACGGCGGGCGCGGACGGCATCGTGGTGTCCACGCTGCGCAATGATGGCTGGGTCACACTCGACACCGGTTTCCTCACCACCGCGCAATGCGAATCGAAAATCACGTACATCGACGGCAAGAACTCGATTCTGCGCTATCGTGGCTATCCGATCGAGCAGCTGTGCGAGCAGTCCGACTTCCTTGAAGTCGCTTGGCTGCTGCGTCACGGCGAACTGCCGAACAAGGACCAGTACGACCGTTTCATCTCCGACATCAACCACCGCACGATGGTGGGGGAGGACTTCCGTACGTTCATGGGCTCCTTCCCGCGCACCGCGCATCCGATGAGTGTGATGGCATCCGCGGTCAACGCGCTCGCCACGTTCTACCCGGACACCACGGACATCAACGATTCCGACCAGCTGGACGAAGCGGCGACCATCATCATGGCCAAGGCACGCACCATCGTCAGCTACATCTTCCGCCGCCGTCGCGATGAGCCGATGCTGTACCCGGACTACTCGCGTGGCTATGTCGACGATTTCCTGCGCATGTGCTTCGCCGTGCCGTATGAGCCGTTCGAATCCGATCCTCTGTACGTGCACGCGCTTGGCCGACTGCTCATCATCCATGCCGACCACGAGCAGAACTGCTCCACGTCCGTGGTGCGCATCGCCGGTTCGGCGCACGCCAACCTGTATTCCGCGGTCGCGGCCGGCATCAACGCGCTGTCCGGCCCGCTGCACGGCGGCGCCAACGAGGCGGTGCTCCGCCAGCTCAAGGACATCCGCGACTCCGGCAAAACCGTCAAGGAATTCGTGGAGGACGCGAAGGCCAACGGGCGTCGCATCTCCGGCCTCGGCCACCGCGTGTACAAGTCGTACGATCCGCGCGCGGCGATCGCCAAGACCTATCTGCAGAAGATCATGGAACGCGCCGACACGCTGAAGCTGCCGGCGGACGAGCGCGCGCTGTTCGACGTGGCCACCGAACTGGAGCAGATCGCATTGAGCGACGATTACTTCGTGTCTCGTCATCTGTATCCGAACGTCGACTTCTACACGGGACTGATCTACCGTGCGATCGGCTTCGATCCGTCCATGTTCACCACGCTGTTCGCGTTGGGCCGCATCCCCGGCTGGATCGCGCAGTACCGTGAGATGCTCGCCGACCCGAACACGAAGATCGGCCGTCCGCGCCAGGTGTACACCGGCTACACGGAACGCGATTACGTGCCGATGGACCAGCGCCACTGAACGATATTGACACGCGGCTCCGGTTTCGGACGTGCGCATGCGCCTGCCATGGCTTGCCGCTACAGTGTTTCAAGGAACGAAAGAACCTAACGAATCGCTGGAACCGGTCTACGGCTCCGGCATGGTCAAAGGAGCGTACACATGACTGAACAGCGCACCGCATGGGGTTGGGGTCTGGCAAGCATCGATGCGGCCGGCAACACCCTTGACGTGTGGTATCCGGAACTCACGTTGGGCGAGGCTCCGGCTGAAACCTCGCGTCCGAATCACAACTTCGGCGCCATCGCGCATGACGAGGCCGACGCGCGTGGCGTGCGCCGCATGCCCGTGTTCACCGTGTCCAAGCTGGACGAGCCGATCGAGGACGCCGCCGACGCCTATCTGCGTCTGCACCTGCTGAGCATGCGTCTGGCCAAGCCGAACACGTTGAATCTCGACGGCATTTTCGCCAAGCTCAACAACGTGGTGTGGACCAACTACGGTCCGTTCGCCGTCGATGATTTCGCTTTGCGCAAGCTTGACGTGATGGCCGCCACCCGACAGTCCGGAGCCGTGTTGGCGCCGCACGTCGATGTGAACGTGCTGTCGATTGACAAGTTCCCCCGTATGGTCGACTACGTCGTGCCGACCGGCAATTTCGGCGATATCCTCGCGGGCTACTTCGCCAAGGAAATGGGCCTTCCCGTCGGCAAGCTCGTGTGCGCGTCCAACGCCAACAATGTGCTGACCGACTTCCTGCGCACGGGCCGCTATGACCGCCGCCGCCCCTTCTACAAGACCGTGTCCCCCTCGATGGACATTCTCGTCTCCAGCAACTTGGAGCGCCTGCTCTATCTCCTCTCCGGCGACGACAAGCTCATCGCGGATTTAATGAAGCAGCTCAGCGAAAACGGTGAGTACGAGGTGCCCGCGGACATGCTCGAAAAGCTGCACGAGCTCTTCTGGGCAGGCTTCTGCGACGACGAGGGTGCGAAAACCGCCATCGGTAAGGTCTGGAAGGACGACCATTACCTCTGCGACACGCACACGGCGGTCGCCTGGGACGTGGCGCAGCAGTACAAGCAGGCAAACCCCGAGCACAATGCCGTCGTCGTGCTCTCCACTGCCTCTCCTTATAAATTCCCCGCCGCCGTGCTCGAGGGCATCGGCGAAAAGGCCGAGGGCGACGAGTTCGACGTGATGGAGCAGCTCCACAAGGTCACGGGCGTGCCCGTGCCGAAGAATCTTGCCGACCTACGCTCCCGCGCGGTGCGTCACCGCGACGTGATCGACCGCGGCGAGATGCTCGACTACGTGCTCGGCAAGGCCGCGGCGGAAAAGTGATAAAGGAGAATAAACATGTATATTACCTGCCTTGATATGGAGGGCGTGCTCGTCCCCGAAATTTGGATCGAATTTGCCCGCGAGAGCGGCATTCCCGAGCTGACGCGCACCACGCGCGACGAGCCGGACTACGACAAGCTGATGAAATGGCGCCTGGGCGTGCTCCGCGAGCACGGCCTGGGACTCAAGGAAATTCAGGAGACTATCGCGCGCATCGACCCGCTGCCGGGGGCAAAAGAATTCCTCGACAAGCTGAGATCTGAGACGCAGGCCATCATTTTGAGCGACACCTTTGAGGAATTTGCACAACCGCTGATGAAAAAACTCGGCTGGCCGACCATTTTCTGCAACTCTCTCGAGGTGGACGCCGACGGATTCATCAGCGGCATCAAGATGAGATGCGAGCATTCCAAGCTTACGACCGTGCGCGGCCTTCAGTCCATCGGCTTTGAGACCATCGCCAGCGGCGACAGCTACAACGACCTCGAAATGATCGAAGCGTCCAAGGCGGGCTTCCTGTTCCGCACGACGGAAAAGATCAAGCACGACTACCCGCATCTGCCCGCTTTTGAGGGCTACGACGAGCTTTTAGCGGCCATCGAGCAGGTCATCCGCGCATAAGGGAAAAACAAATATCCAGCTTGAATGAAATAATATTCATTTAAAATTTGTTCATTTTGACGATTGACTTTTTTCTCCAAAAAATTATTATAATCAGGCGAAACGCAGGGGAAATTCTCCTGCAAGGCAAACATTTGTAATAAAATAGGAGGAGAAAAATGTTTAGCTTTCTGATCTGCCTCGCATTGCTGATCGGCGGCTACTTCGTTTACGGAGGCATCGTCGAAAAGACCTTCGGCCCTGACGACCGTGAAACGCCGGCTGTCAAGATCAACGATGGCGTGGACTATGTGGTTCTGCCGCAGTGGAAGCTGTTTATGATCCAGCTTCTGAACATCGCGGGCCTCGGCCCCATCTTCGGTGCCCTGCAGGGTGCTCTGTGGGGTCCCATCGTGTTCCTGTGGATCACCTTTGGTACGATTTTTGCCGGTGCGGTTCACGACTATTTCTCCGGTATGATGAGCGAGCGTAACGAAGGCGCTTCCATCTCCGAGATCGCCGGTATCTATCTGGGCGGCGCAATGAAGAACGTCATGCGCGTGTTCAGCGTGGTGCTGCTGATCATGGTGGGCACCGTGTTCGCCGTGGGTCCTGCGGGCCTGATCGTCACCCTGTTCAAGAACGGCGGCTCCACCGGCATTGTCACCACCACTCTGTTCTGGCTGATCATCGTCCTGGTGTATTATTTCATCGCCACCTTTATTTCCATTGACAAGATCATCGGTAAGATTTATCCTATCTTTGGTATCTGCCTGATCGTCATGGCTGTCGGCGTGGCCGTGGGCATCTTTGTCAAGCCTGAGTACACCATTCCTGAGATCTGGGATCACTTCGGTTCCATGCATCCCAAGGGAACTCCCGTGTGGAGCTTCATGTTCATCACCGTGGCCTGCGGCGCTATCTCCGGCTTCCACTCCACCCAGAGTCCCCTGATGGCCCGCTGCATGAAGAGCGAGAAGCAGGGCCGCTTCGTGTTCTACGGCGCCATGGTTTCCGAGGGCGTCATCGCCCTGGTGTGGGCCGCTGCCGGCTGCGCTCTGTATGAGGTCACCGGTGGCCTGAACACCGGCCTGGCCGAGATCCTGGCCAATGGTCAGTCTGCCGCCATCTATGATGTCTGCGTCAAGACCATGGGCAAGGTGGGCGTGGCCCTGGCTATGCTGGGCGTGATTGCCTGCCCCATCACCTCCGGCGACACCGCCTTCCGCAGCGCCCGTCTGGTGCTGTCCGACTGGTTCAAGATCGACCAGAAGAAGTGGAAGAACCGTCTGCTGCTGTGCGTGCCCGTTCTGGGCGTGGGCGCCGTCCTGGGCGTGGGCAATGCCCTGGGCTTCATCGACTACACCGTTATCTGGCGTTACTTCAGCTGGACCAACCAGACTCTGGCCATGATCGTCCTGTGGGCCGCTTCCATGTACCTGTACTACGAGAAGAAGAACTACTGGATCACCGCCGTGCCTGCCACCTTTATGAGCGCCGTTTCCGCCACTTACTTCCTGCTGGGCAACGAGTGCCTGGGCCAGTTCATCAACCACAAGACCGCCGAGGGCGTCACCGTGTACAACACCGCCTTGGCTTATCCCATCGGCATCGCCGTGGCCGTCCTGTTCCTGGGTATCTTCCTGTACACCATCAAGAAGCGCCATACCCAGCCTCACTACGAGACGCTGGGCAAGTAATTCGCCCCTTTTTCAAAACTTCGCAAAGCGGCAGGCCCCTCCTGCCGCTTTGCCCCTATGGGAGGAACTGCTATGATTTTTGCACCTGCACGCCTTGGCAGCGTCACGCTTGACAACGAGACCCTGGCGGCGGATAAGAAGGGCTGCCGCCGCTTCGGCCCCTGCGGCGTGGGCGAAAAGGCCCTGTATCTCAACAGCTTTTTCATCGACCGGCACTATTATGTGGCGCTGTCCTCGGTGCGCCGCGTGTTCAAGCGTGTGGCTATGAGCAAGGGCGGCTTCACCGGCAAGGGGGCCTTCGGCTCCATCCCCTACCTGGTGGTGGAGTACGACGGCGGCGAAAAGCAGTGCAATTTCAAGCACGAGGAGGACGTGGACAACCTGCTGGCCTACCTCTCCAAGCTCTGCCCGGACCTGCCGCTGCAAAGCCGCAAGGTGGAGCAGCACATGGCCCAGCAGCGGGCCGAGAACGCCCGCCGCTATCTCAAGGAGCTGACGCCCCAGGCCCAGGCCGAAAGGGAGCGCCTGGAGCAGGCCCGCACCTTCCTGGAGGATCACACCAACCTGACCCGCCGCCTGTCCCAGGCGGCCAAGGCCAAGCGGGTCAACGACCGCTCCAACCCCAGCTATAAGTGGGTGGCCCTGGCCATCGTCATCGCCGGGCTTATTGCCTTGGTATACGGCGTGGTGTCCATGATCCGGGGCACCAACAGCGTGGGCATCTACTTTGCCCTGTTCGGCCTGGCGGCGGTGTTCCTGTTCTCCGGGGCCCATGTGCTGCCTACCGCCCGCAACAACAAAACGGCCCTGACCCGGGAGTGGGAGCAGGCCCAGGCGGACCTGGCGGCGGTGCTGCCGAAGGATTTCCCCCTGCCTGCCCGCTATGCCCACCCAGTGGTGCTGACCCGGATGATCCGCGTTCTGCGGGAGGGCCGGGCCCAGACCGCCGACGAGGCCCTGGACGTGGTGAAGCGGGACCTGAAGGCCCTGACCGCCGATGTCCAGGTGGAGCAGTGGGAGTATGACGAGGTGGTGGCCGTGAAGCCCATGTTCCTGCTGTCGGACTATCAATAACACAAAAATCTCCCCGCCCGGGGAGATTTTTTGTGCTTGACAAATACCCGGGAGGGGTATATAACTATAGATACCCCCACGGGGTATCATGAAACGAAGCGAGGCGGGGAAACTATGGAAGAACACAACTGCTGCCGCTGCTCCCAGCGGAAAAAGGAGCGCTCGCCGGAGGAATACAAGCGCCTGATCCACCGGCTCAACCGCATCGAGGGCCAGATCCGGGGCATCCGGAGCATGGTGGAAAAGGACGTGTACTGCACGGATATTCTGGTGCAGGCCGCTGCCGCTAGAAGTGCCCTGAACGGTTTTACCCGGGAGCTGATCGACCAGCACCTGAGCACCTGCGTGGCTGAGGACCTAAAAAACGGCGGTGAGGAGAAGCTGCAGGAGTTTTTGTGGATCCTGAACAAGCTCGTTTGATCCCATTCACGCAGCGTTTTTTATCGGAGGGAAACAATGGAACAGTATACTGTTACGGGCATGAGCTGCGCGGCCTGCTCTGCCCGGGTGGAAAAGGCCGTAAAAAAGGTACCGGGTGTGACCAGCTGTTCGGTGAGCCTGCTGACCAACTCCATGGGCGTAGAGGGCACCGCATCCA
>OICH01000736.1_pt1 | contig 11903 bp, 9 predicted proteins | sample 1581271 | NCBI WGS metagenome assembly OICH01 (sample SAMEA3882547, study PRJEB24775) | human gut metagenome | biome: human-associated habitat; feature: intestine environment; material: feces | place: Netherlands | collected 2009/2010 | reverse complement strand
CCACCTACCCATTGCGGTGCTTCGCGCCGCAATGGGCGCGATTTGATAATCGCCAAAAACGACCAGCGCACCAACCCCTACCCTCACTGCTGTCAGCGGCAGCGGCGCAAGAGGTACAAGCGATCCCTGAACCGACAACGTCCCCCGCCACACCAATTCCGCGAAGCCAGCACCGCCAAATTTACACTTGCCCGCCCCGCGCCAAGGAAGCCTTGAAACGTAGTTTCAAGCGGCTTTCTTTGGTAGCTTTCTTTCAACGATGAAAGAAAGCTACTCGCGCCAGGGGGCGCGAAACTCCCCATCCCGGCACACAAAAAAACAGCCCTCCGGCCACCGCCGAAGGGCTGTTTTTCACAGATGATATTCCTGCTTGTACTCCTCGTAGTACCGCGCGAAGGAACTGGACTTCATGGCCCGGACACTGTTCAGATACTCATGGGTGTCGAAGGAGTCGGACTCCAGCTCGATGATGGCCACGGCGATGTTGGAGCAGTGGTCCGCCACGCGCTCGTAGTTGGTCAGCAGGTCGTTGAACACGAACCCCTGGTTCAGCGTGCAGCTGCCGGACTGCAGCCGGTCCACATGGTGGGACTTCATCTCATCGCACAGGCCGTCGATGATCTCCTCCAGCGGCTCCACCCGGGCGGCTCGCTGGGGATCGTTTTCCACAAAGGCGCCCACGGCGATGGACAATATCTCCCGGACGGCGGACTCTATCACGTCCAGTTCATGACAGGCCTCAGGGGAGAATTGCAGATCCTTGTCGTGTATCTCCTTGGCGGCCTCCGAAATATTCAGTGCGTGGTCGGAGATACGCTCAAAATCGGAGATGGTGTGCAGGTATTTGCTGACCTCCTCGCTCTGGGATTGAGACAGGGACTTGCTGGTGATCTTCATCAGATAGGTGCCCAGCTTGTCCTCGTAGCGGTCGATAACGGACTCCGTTTCACCCACCATGCGGAAATCCTTGTCGGACCAGCGGTTCCGCAGGCCAACGGCCATCAGCAGGTTGCCCTCGGCCCGTTCGGCCATGGAGTTGGTCACCAGCCGGCTCTGCTCGATGGACAGCGCCGGGTGCTGCAAAAAGCGCTCCTCCAGCCGGTCCATCTCCTGTTCCTCGGCGGCGGAGCCGTCGTCGGGGAACAGCAGCTCCACCATGCGCTCCATCAGCCCGATGCAGGGCAGCAGCACGATCACGGTGGCCAGGCGGAACAGGGTGTTCATCAGTGCGATGGACACAGAGGACAGGACCGCGTCCAAAAAGGTGAAGTGGATAATGGCGTTGGCGCCGTAGAACAGCAGCGCCCAGATCAGCACGCCCAGCACGTCGATCAGCAGATAGATAAAGGCGGTGCGCTTGCCGTTGAGGTTGGCGCCCAGGGCGGACAGCAGCACAGGCACCGCCGCGCCGATGGCGATGCCCATGACGATGGGCAGAGCCACCTCAAAGGTGACAGCGCCGGTAATGGCCAGCGCCTGCAAAATACCCACCGCGGCGGAGGCGCTCTGCAAAACGCTGGTGAACGCCAGACCCACCAGAATACCTAAAATGGGGTTGGAGAAGCTGGTCAGGATGCGGATAAAGGCCTCGCTCTCCCGCAGGGGGGACACCGCGCCGGACATGGCGGACATACCGTACATCAGCACCGCGAAGCCCAGCAGGATCTCGCCCACATAGCGGTTGCTGGTCTTGCCGGTGAACATCCGCAGGATGATGCCGACCACGGCCACGATGCCGGTGAGCACCTCGGTGCTCAGCAGCTGCACCACGCCGCTGCCGCCCTCCAGGGAAGACAGGCACAGGATCCACCCGGTGACGCTGGTGCCCAGTATGGCGCCCATGATCACGCCGATGGCCTGCTTGACCTTCATCATGCCGGAGTTGACGAAGCCCACCACCATCACAGAGGTGGCGGAGGAGGACTGGATCACAGCGGTAACGCCGGTGCCCAGCAGTACGCCCTTCAGCGGTGTGCTGCTCAGCTTATAGAGCACCAGCTCCAGGCGGCTGCCGGCGACCTTTTTCAGGCCCTCGCCCATCAGGGACATACCGAACAAAAACAGTGCGATACCGCCCAGCAGCGATATGACGTCTGCAACGCTCATGGCCCATTTCCTCCCATGATAAAATCTTCTTATAGGTAGTATAACAGGTACAGGTGGTATTTGTCGACTGAAACTGAAAAAAAGTCGGTAGAAAATTTAGGTATTTCTTAAACCGCCCTTGTGCGCCTTGTCAAAGAGGGAAACTTCGGGTATAATGACAGTTACAAAAAAAGCACAGTAAGGATACAATAAGGTATACAATGAAGTAAAGTGAAGGAACGTATATGTTTAAGCATTGTGTCATCGTTTTTTTCGTCTCCATGGTGCCGTTGATCGAGCTGCGGGGCGCGATCCCCTACGGCGTGGCTTTCGATCTGCCCCTGTGGCTGACGTATCTGATCGCCATCGCGGGCAATATGCTGCCGGTTCCCATCATTTATTTTTTTGCACGAAAAGTGCTTGTATGGGGGAAAGATAAGAGGTATATCGGAAAATTTTTCACCTTTTGCCTGGAAAAAGGGGAGAAAGCCGGGCGTAAGCTCCAGGCCAAAGCCGGCCGCGGACTGTACTGGGCGCTGCTGCTGTTCGTAGGGATACCCCTGCCGGGCACCGGTGCCTGGACCGGAACTCTGGCCGCCAGCCTGCTTGATATGGACTTCAAAAAAAGCACCCTCGCCTGCGCCGCCGGCGTCCTCCTGGCCGGTGCCATCATGGGCGGCTTGAGCCTGTTGGGCGTCAGTGCTTTCGGCGGGTAAATTTGTCTTGCAATCGCCGGCCATTTACGGTATAATGTGCGGGTAATATATGCCGGTGTGATGGAATTGGTAGACGTAGTGGACTCAAAATCCACCGCTGGCGACAGCGTACCGGTTCGAGTCCGGTCACCGGCACCAAAAAAGAGACATCCGTGAGGATGTCTCTTTTTTTGCCGCTGATAGAAGGGTATATACGAATTTGACAAAAATTACCAATATATCAATAACTGCTTGACATTTCACTGCAAGAATATATAATAGATACACGAACCAGCAGTGGTACCACTGCTCTTTGTTTCAATGCACAATTGAAACAAAGAGGTCTGTACAATGGGAAAGGAGGAGAAAATGAGGAGGATAAGCTGTTTTTTACTAATGCTTACCCTGCTGCTGACAACGGCCGTTGTTGCGTGGGGGACAGTGCCGACTGATGGGGAGGTGACTCCGAGTTTGGTGAATGTGTCTCGATCCAAGACAGCCACCGTACTGGATAAGGACTATCGGTCCACCGTTACGTTGTCGCTTCCCAGCGCAGAGGAAAGACTGGCCAGCGATGTGGTCTTTGTGCTGGACAAATCTACAAGCGCAGAATTGGAGAATAAGGCGTTAGCGCTTCTTGTCGACCTGAAGGAAGAGGTGAGGGAACGCGGTGTGATGGTCAAGGTCGGCGTTGTTATTTTCAATCGGGCGGCAGAAGTTGCGCTCCAGCTTACGGAGCTTACAGAGGAGAACTATCCTACCATTGAGGCTGCGATAAAGAAAACTATATCCGAAGGCAGCAATACGCATGCGGGACTTCTTGCGGGCAAGAAAATGCTCGATGGCGATACGGCGGTCGAGCCGCACCGCAAGCATCTGATATTTGTCAGTGACGGCGTTACCTATCAGTTCTGCAAGGAGGATGATCATACTACCCCGTATACGCGCAGCTTTGATGGCAGCCTAAACTCGGATGGTCCTAACCAGTGCGGTACGCTAAGTGAGTTGAACGTGCAGTACGAAGGGGCAGAAACGTCTATTCCCAAGGGCAGCATCAATGACTGGATGAGCGATATTGCCCGAAGAATGGAGACAGACAATGACAACGAGGATTGGGACTATCAATATACTGGGCAGGCTCCGACCGATGATAGCAAACTGTTGCAGAACAAGGAAAACGTTTCAAATGTGGAGAAAGCCCTGCACCTGACAGAGAGTACCTACAAAGCGATGCAGGAGAGTGGCTATCAGTGCCATGCCGTGTTGGCAAGGGAAATACGGCAGTGGGGTACCGCCTTTATGAACAGACTGGCGGGAGGGAGAGCAGTCGATTTTAACTCGATCCAACATAAAGTCCTCTACGCTGTTGATAAGGGTTCCGCTGTGGCGGATACTGTCGGCAAGAGTTTCGATCTCGTTCCCGGCACGTTTTGTCTCACCGTTGGCGGGCAAAAACTGCAATATGAGCAGGATGGAAATGTGACCTACTTCGGCGGCGACCAGAATGAGAGGAATTACCGCTTCAAGATAGAGTACAACGGTGCCGCCGACAGCTTCACATGGGAAATCAACGAACCGGTCTCCAACTTTGCCCCGGTCAAGCTTTCCTACACTGTAAAGCTCGCCGGTACGCCCGCCGCCGGCACCCACGGTGTGATGGATCTGAATGGGGACGGTTATGTGGATGACACCACCACACACGTAGACGTGTCAAAGGCGCTTTATACCAATGAGAGCGCGATCTTGACACCGGTAGCCACAGACGGTGAGCAGGGTGAGGCTCTGGAGTTCCCCAAGCCCTCCGTGTCCTACACGGCGGCCGCCTATTACTACAGCGAGCCCCCTGCACCTGTGAAAAGGACGGTCAGCCCCACGACCTTTGACGCGGGAATTGCCGTATACGCTGAGGTCGCCGCCCTGTCGCTGGCCGGCGCGGTAAAGCTGTGCGGGAGGCGTGGCCGCCGCGATGCCTAAGAGGATATCCCTCCCACGGCTGATGTCTTCCACCCTGCACCGGCAGGGGAATACAGAGAGCACCCCGAAAGGGGTGCTCTCTGCGTCCGGCATTAATTTGCTGTTTATTTACGATTTTCCCTCTACCAAAGCAGTGCAAGATGTGGTATGATATTTAAGTAAGAGTATGACCCGGAGGGAGGTGCTGCTGTATGCGGCGTTTGAAACGGTATATCTGCCTGGTCGGGCTGCTGGCGCTGCTGGCAGCGGCATTGACCGGCTGCGGTTTCTCTGACGATTCGGTGGAGGAACTGTTTACCCTGCCGCGAATGGCGGAGGAGTACACCGGCCTGACCCAAGAGCTGGAGGCACTGATCACACAGGGTTATGAGTACGCCTCGCCTACCGGCGGGCGGAATATCCAGTCGGTGCAGATGGCTGACCTGGACGGCGACGGGCAGCAGGAAGCCCTGGCCTTTTTCCGCATGAGCAGCGACGAAAAGCCGCTGAAAATATTTGTATTTAAGATCGAGGGCGACAGCTATGCCCGCTACTGCACCATCGAGAGCAGCGGCACCGCCATCGACAGCGTATACTATCAGGACCTGAACGGCGACGGCCGGCGTGAGCTGATCGTGGGCTGGCGTATCAGCGCCGAGGTGCAGACCGTGGCGGTGTACACCGTGGCGCGGGAGCCAGTGGCGCTGATGTCCAGCGGCTACACGCGCTTTACCATACAGGATCTGAATGGTGACGGTATCCCCAGCCTGCTGGTGCTTCGTACCGATGCGGATAGCCAGCCGGTGGCGGAGTTCTACGGCTGGCAGGATGAGCAGATGGGCGTGGCCTACCGCTGCGTGCTGTCCAGCACCATGGCCTCGGTGAACCGGGGCAGCCTGGTCAGCGGTCGGCTGGATGCCGACACGCCGGCGCTGTATATCACCGGCGTGGATGAGCAGGGCATGGCCGCCACGGATATTCTGGTGTTCCGCCAGGATCTGGGGCTGGTGAATTTGGCACTCAGCGGCAGCAGTACCGGTGTGTCCAACGCCGTGTTTCCCTATCGTCAGCTGCTGCCCCAGGATATCAACGGCGACGGAATCATTGAGCTGCCCAGTCCGGATACCAGTTGGACAGCGGAGCAGACGGACGGTCTGGTCAGTTGGCTTTGCTGCAACGGCGACGGGCAGTTGTCCACCGTGGCCAAGACGTACCACAGCCTGTCCTGCGGGTGGTATTTCACCATACCGGAGAGCTGGTGGGACTGGAGCGTGGAGACCGCCACCACCAGCATCAGCAATGAAAATCAGTTCAGCCTGGCGATCAACGGGGATCCGGTGCTGAGCCTGTACACCATCACCGGTGAGAATCGGGAGAACCGCGGCCGCATGGGGAAAAGGGTGCTGCTGCGCCGTCAAACAGCCACCATCTACGCCGGCGAGCTGAATGACGCGGCGGCCTATTACGGCATGGATGAGGATCTGCTGCGCCGCAGCTTCAGCCTCATCGTAGGCAGCTGGAGCAACTGACAAGGAGGGGACTGCCATGAAAAAGGTACTGGTACTGGAGGACGAGTCCAGCATCCGCAGCTTTATCGTTATCAATCTCCGCCGCGCCGGCTACGAGGTGGTGGAGGCGGAAACAGGCGAGGAGGCACTGGAAAAGCTGAAGATCCACAGCGACGTCCGGGTGGCGCTGCTGGATATTATGCTGCCCGGTATCGATGGTTTCGAGGTTTGCCGCCGTATCCGCGCCACCAACGCTGCCATCGGCATCATTATGCTTACCGCACGGTCCCAGGAAATGGATAAGGTGACGGGATTGATGACCGGTGCCGACGACTATGTGACAAAGCCCTTCTCCCCGGCGGAGCTGACCGCCCGCGTGGATGCGCTGATGCGCCGGTCCGGCGGCGGTGTCGTGGACGCCGGTGAGATCGACCAGCCGCCCTTCCTGCTGAACACACGTAACCGTACCCTGGAGAAGAACGGCCAGCGGATCAAGCTCACCCAGGTGGAGTATGCCATCATGAAGATGTTTATGGAGAACCCCGGTAAGGCGCTCTCCCGCGAGGAGATCCTGGACTTGGTCTGGGGCCACGACTATTTCGGTGAGCTCAAGATCGTAGACGTGAATATCCGGCGCCTGCGGCTGAAGATCGAGGACAATGCCACGAACCCAACCTATATTACGACGATCTGGGGTTTCGGCTACAAATGGGGGCTGTGACAGCAGAGCTTTTCCACCAGTACTTCGTTGCAGCGGCTTGACGTACACACAGTACGCCTGCGCCGCTGTGGCTCGTCCTGGCAAAAAATCTCTCGCTGTCAGGCTTTGCGCCGCGCCCGTGGGTGCGCTATACCTTGTTTTACGATGAAAGGAGATGAACGCCTTGGCAGGAAAGAAGCATAAAGTGCAGGGCCTGCGCCGCCGGTGGCTCACCGGCAGCATGGGGCCGGTGCTGGTCATATTGCTGCTGGTGGGCGTGCTCATCTCCGTGGGTTTTGCCAGCAACTACTACAACAGTGCGCGCTCTACCCTGCGAGCCAAGGCCGCGGCGGGTGCGGACTATTTCAACACCTATGTGATGACCAGCTATCGGGAATATTACCGCAGCGCGACGATCTACGCTGCTGCCTTTGACGACAGCGACAAGATCGAGCTGCAGTTCCTCAACAGCTCCGGCCGCGTGGAGGTCACGACCCGGGGCGTCACCACCGGCACCTACCCCAGCACACCGGAAATACTACGGGCGCTGGAAAGCGGCACGGTGCAGGACTACATCGGCCGTGACAGCGTCACCGGGGAGCGCATCCTGGCGGTGTCCGGCCTGCTGAAGTTCAACGGCCAGGTGGTGGGCGTTATGCGCTACGTTACCGCCATCGGGAACATCGACCGGCAGGTGCTGCTGACGGTCCTGCTGGTGGCCGGCGTCATGCTGGCGGTGGTGGGGCTGATCGTCATGTCCAGCATGATCTTCATCAACAATGTGGTGGCCCCCGTGTCCGCCGTGTCAGAGGCGGCCAAGCGTATCTCCGGAGGCAGCTACGGCGTGCAGATACCCAACAAGTACTCCGACGAAATGGGCGAGCTGGTGGACAACATCAACGATATGTCCCGCAAGATCGGCGAGAGCGAACGAATGAAGTCCGAGTTCATCTCCTCGGTGTCCCATGAGCTGCGGACACCGCTGACGGCGATCAACGGGTGGGGTGAAACGCTGCTGGCAGACGAGTCCAACGACGTGCAGCAGATCAAGCGCGGCGTGCAGATCATGGTGAAGGAGTCCCGCCGTCTGACCAATATGGTGGAGGAGCTGCTGCAATTTTCCCGCCTGGAGGACGGACGCTTCACCCTGCAGGTGGAGGACACCGATTTGCAGGCGGAGTTGGAGGACGCGGTGTACAGCTATCGGGAGCTGTTTCGCCAGGACGGCATTGCCCTGGAGTATTCCAGTGATCGGGCGGAGTACAGCGAGGTCATCTCCGGCGACCCGGAACGCCTGAAGCAGGTGTTCTGCAATCTGCTGGACAATGCGGCCAAGCACGGCGGCAGCGGCAAGCGCATCGCTGTGCATCTGAGCCAACAGGAAGGGGAGTACGTGATCACTATCCGGGATTTCGGCCCCGGTATACCGGAAGCGGAGCTGCCTTATGTGAAGCAGAAGTTCTACAAGGGCTCATCCAAGGCTCGGGGCAGCGGAATCGGTCTGGCGGTCTGCGACGAGATCGTCCAGCGCCACGGCGGACGACTGGACATCGCCAACGCCGAGGGCGGCGGCACCGTAGTTACGGTGTATTTGCCGCTGAAAAAGCAGGCGGAACAGGAATTGTAAAAAAACAGAAAAAACTCGAACAAGTGTTGCATTTTATTGCGAGCTGTGCTATGCTTGCGTCAGAAAGGAATTCAGCAGACCTATGGAAAAGAAAAAGGGCGCTTTCCGTACCAGTATTGGCGGACAGGCGCTGATCGAGGGAATACTTATGCGTGGCCCGGAGAAGGACGCAATTGTGGTCCGTTCGCCGGAGGGCCTGGTCACCAAGGTGGCCCAGCGCAAATTCGTCAAGGCCAACTACCCCATTTTGGGAGTTCCCATTCTGCGGGGCGCGGTGACGTTCATCGGCTCCATGATCACCGGCGTTAAGGCACTGATGTTCTCGGCGGATTACTTCCCGGAGGACGAGGATGCCAAGCCGGACAAGCTGGAGGAATGGCTCAACAAGCACGTGCCGGCGGAGAAACTGCAATCGCTGCTGGTGGGCTTTTCAGTGGTGCTGAGCATCGGCTTGATGCTGGTGCTGTTCATGCTGCTGCCTACGTTTCTGGCGGGGCTGTTTCATGCCACGACCCCTGCACTCCATAACCTGATCGAGGGTGTGGTCAAGATTCTGGTGCTGCTGGCGTACATGATCCTCTGCTCCAGACAGAAGGACGTATACCGGGTGTTCTGCTACCACGGTGCGGAGCACAAGACCATTTTCTGCTATGAGGCGGGATTGCCGCTGACGGTGGAGAACGTTCGTATCCAGCCCCGGCACCACCCCCGCTGCGGCACCAGCTTCCTGTTTGTGGTCATCATCGTGTCCATCATTGTCTCCAGCCTGGTGTTCCCCTACATCAACTGGCAGAGCGTGTGGGTCCGTGTGGGCGTGAAGCTGCTGCTGCTGGTGCCCGTAGTAGGCATTACCTACGAGTTTAACCGCATGGTGGGGGCGCACGACAATGCGCTGACGCGCGTCCTCTCTGCCCCCGGTATGTGGCTGCAGAACTTTACGACCCACGAGCCGGACGACAGCATGATCGAGGTAGCCATCGAGGCCATGAAGCTGGTCATTCCGGAGGAGAAGGGTACCGACACCTGGTAAGCCGGGGTCGCGCAGCGGGGCGCAAAACAGCGGAGAGCGCCGAAAAATACCGAAGAAAGTGAAAACGGTACGTATTATGGCGATCACATATAACAATTTGTATTTGGACGTGCGGCAGCAATTCCTGCGGGCAGGACTGCCCGATCCCACGCTGGAGTCCCGGGAGTTGGTATGCTGCGCCTCCGGGAAGACCCGGGAGGCGCTGAGCCGGGATGGCCGGCTGTACGTGCCGGAGTCGGTGGAACAGCAGGTGCGCCGCCTGGCGGAGCGCCATCTGGCCGGCGAGCCGGTGGCGTACCTGATCGGCGAGTGGGAGTTCTACGGCCTGCCGCTGGATATCTCTGAGAGCGTGCTGATTCCCCGGCCGGACACCGAGGTATTGGTGGATCGGGCGCTGACGTACCTGAAGACCGTGGCCGAGCCCCGGGTGCTGGACCTGTGTGCCGGTTCGGGCTGTATCGGTCTGGCCCTGGCCAAAAACGCGCCGGAGAGCCATGTGGTGTTGGGCGAACTGGACGAGGGTGCGCTGCGTATCTGCCGCCAGAACATCCGCCGCAATGACCTGACCGGGCGGGTGGTGTCCCTGCAGCTGGACGCGCGGGAGAAGCCGCCGGCCCATCTGGGGGAATTCGACTGCATCGTGTCCAATCCGCCCTATATCCCGGATGGAGACATCGCGGAGCTGGATGCGTCTGTGCGGGACTACGAGCCTCATCTGGCGCTGCGGGGCGGCACGGATGGGCTGGACTTCTATCGAGCGATCGCCGGACACTGGACGGCAGCGCTCCGCGTGGGCGGACGGCTGTTGTTCGAGGTGGGTATCGGCCAGGCGGACGAGGTGCTGCGGATCATGCGGAGCGTGGGCTTCGGCGACCTGGAGATCACCCCGGACTTGAACGGTATTCCCCGGGTGGTAGAGGGTGTGCTGTGCTCGGAGCTTTGACAGCGTACGTTGGCTGTCCGTTTTTTGGGACAGTTGGGGAGATATCTTAGATACATCAGAACTTGAGGAGGACGGAACTATGGCAGTCAAAAAAGAACCTGTCGCCCCGGCACCGGTGGTATCCGACAAAAAGAAGGCGCTGGAGACGGCCATGCAGCAGATCGAGAAGATGTACGGCAAGGGGTCGATCATGCGCTATGGTGCGGAGAGTACGCTGAATGTGGAGTCCATTCCTACCGGCTCACTGTCGCTGGATCTGGCGCTGGGTATCGGCGGCCTGCCCCGGGGCCGTATTGTGGAGATCTACGGGCCGGAGTCCTCCGGTAAGACCACGCTGGCACTGCACGTGCTGGCCGAGGCACAGAAAATGGGCGGCGAGGTGGCCTTCGTGGACGCGGAGCACGCTCTGGACCCCACCTATGCCAAGGCGCTGGGCGTTAACGTGGAGGATATGCTGATCTCTCAGCCGGACACCGGCGAGCAGGCGCTGGAGATCACCGAGGCCCTGGTCCGCTCCGGCGCCATCGACGTGGTGGTGGTGGACTCCGTGGCGGCCCTGGTGCCCCGGGCGGAGATCGAGGGCGAGATGGGCGACAGCTTCGTGGGCCTGCACGCCCGGCTTATGAGCCAGGCTCTGCGCAAGCTCACCGGCGTCATCGCCAAAACCAACAGCATCGTCATCTTCATCAACCAGCTGCGGGAAAAGGTGGGCGTCATGTACGGAAACCCCGAGGTCACCACCGGCGGCCGGGCTTTGAAGTTCTATGCCTCCGTCCGCATCGACGTGCGCCGCATCGAGGCTTTGAAGTCCGGCGGCGAGATCATCGGCAACCGCACCCGGGCCAAGGTGGTGAAAAACAAGGTGGCGCCCCCCTTCCGGGAGGCGGAGTTTGACATCATGTACGGCGAGGGCATCAGCCGCCTGGGCGAGATGCTGGATCTGGGCGTGAAGCTGGACCTGGTCCAGAAAAGCGGCTCCTGGTTCAACATGGGCGATATCCGCCTGGGCCAGGGCCGGGACGCCGCCAAGCGCTACCTCCAGGAGAACCCGGAGGTGGCGGACAAGCTGGAGGCAGACATCCGGAAGAACTTCGACAAGCTGATGAGCAACCAGTCCCGCATCGCCGCCAAGGCGGCCGGCCGGGCGGTGGATGTGAGCGCCGACGACTTCGACGATGCGGATTGAGCGCATCCAGGCGTCTCCCCACAAAAAGGGCCGGGTGCTGGTGTTCCTGGAGGACGGCGCCTGCCTGAAGTCCCTGCCCTGGGGCACCATCGTGATGGTGCTGAGCGTGGGCGCGCTGATGAACATCGTGGACGCCGCCGGCGGCATCGACCTGCTTAGCAACGCCCTGTCCTCCA
>OICH01000735.1_pt1 | contig 11907 bp, 7 predicted proteins | sample 1581271 | NCBI WGS metagenome assembly OICH01 (sample SAMEA3882547, study PRJEB24775) | human gut metagenome | biome: human-associated habitat; feature: intestine environment; material: feces | place: Netherlands | collected 2009/2010 | reverse complement strand
GGGGTATTCTCTTTGGAAAGAGAATACCCCCTTTGTCTCGCGCCCCCCTGCGAATAGGGGGACAAAAAGCAGCAGCGCTTTCACGCTGCAAAAACCCACCGCGCAGCGCGCGGACAATAAGGAGTTATTATGTTAAAAAACGTCAAATGCGCCCGCTGCGTCAAGTGCGGGAAAGAATACGAGGCGGTGCCGAACCTCACGAACTGCTCGTGCGGAGGCATTCTCGATATCATCTATGATTACGACTACATTAAAGAGAATCTGACAAAGGAAACGCTCAAGTCGCGCCCGAACACAATGTGGCGCTACCGCGAGCTGCTGCCGGTCGAGGAGACGACACCCGACACACCGCTGCGCGTGGGCTGGAGCCCGCTCTACGAAGAGCCGCGCCTTGCAAAGCAGCTCGGCCTCAAAAAGCTCTGGGTCAAGGACGACGGACAGAACCCGACGGCGTCGCTCAAGGACCGCGCGTCCGCCATGGCGGTCGCCAAGGCGGGGGAGGCGGGCGCGAAGATCATCGCCTGCTCGTCCACGGGCAACGCCGCGAGCTCTCTTGCGGGCAACGCCGCGGCCGCGGGCCTCAAGACCTTCATCTTCGTTCCCGAGCGCGCGCCCAAGGGTAAGGTCGCGCAGCTGATGACCTTCGGCGCAAACGTGATCTCCGTCAAAGGCAACTATGAAGAGACGTTCGAGCTGTCGAAAAAGGCCATCGACAAGTGGGGCTGGTACAACCGCAACGCGGCCATCAACCCGTACCTCTCCGAGGGCAAGAAGACCGTTTCAATCGAGATCGCCGAGCAGCTCGACTGGAAGATGCCGGATTATCTCGCCATCTCCGTCGGCGACGGCTGTACCATCGCAGGCGTGTGGAAGGGCCTCAAGGACCTGTACGCCATCGGCTTTATCGACAAGCTCCCGCGCCTCATTTCCGCGCAGGCCGAGGGCTGCCACCCCATCAACCGTGCCATCGCGGAGAACAAGCCCTGGGAGCCGATGGAGGAGAACACGCTAGCCGACTCCATCGCCGTCGGCGTGCCGCGCAACGCGGACAAGGCGCTCATGGCGATCCGCGAGTCGAACGGCATCGTCGTGAACGTGACGGACGAGGAGATCATGGCGGCGCAAAAGCTGCTCGGCACGACCTGCGGCGTCTTCGGCGAGCCCGCGGGCGTCACCGGTACGGCGGCAGTCAAGAAGCTCTGCGAGCAGGGCGTGCTCGGTGAGAACGACACGGTCGTCTCCGTCGTGACCGGCAACGGCCTCAAGGATGTGGCCAACGCCATCAAGTTCTGCGGCGAGCCGATGAGCCTGCCGAACGACCTTGACCTGCTGGTCGAGGAATTCGACAAGCGCGGCATCAAGACCGAAGCGTAACAGAAAAAGAAGAGCCCCGTGAATCGCATGATCCGCGGGGCTCTTTTCATACAAAATACTTTTTGAAAAATGGGATCTGGTGAAGCAGCGCTGAGACGAGGAACGACAGCGCGCCGATGATCAATGTCAGCAGGGGAACGGAGAAAAACACGTTGAGTGACAGCGTGTTGAAGTGCAGAAAAATGTCGAACGATTCGATGAACAGCGGGTGTACGAGGTACGCGCCGAAGCTCCAGCGCGACAGCGCGCGAATGCACCTGTGACACTTTTCGCTTAAGTTCGGGAAGTTCAGATGCTCTTTGGCAAAGACGAACAGCCCCACGCAGACAAACAGTACATTGAGCGAATCGTAGCCGTAGAACAGCTCTGTTGCCGCGCCCTGCAAACGTGAGGCGAACGACGTCAGCACGACCGTGAGGACGAAGCCGAGCACACCGAGCGCGTAAAGCACACGCTTTGCGGTCAAGGAAAACTCCTTGCGGACCAAATAGTAACCGAGCACAAAGTAGGGGACGAAGCCGAGCGTGAAATGATAATAGAATTTGCCCGTGAGCGCCTTGAATTCAGCGCAGTACTGCCACGAGAGAAGCGACACGGCCGACGCGATCTGCGGCAGCAGGAACGTAAAGATGAGCGTGAGCAGTAGAAAATAGCGCAGGAGCTTTTCATCCCGCACGATGGGGCGAAGAAACGGTACGATCAGATACAGTCCCACGATCATAAAGAGGAACCACATGTGATAGTGACCGTTGAGAAACTGTTGCAAAATAAGGTCCGTCGGGCATCCCTCGAAGTTCACCATGAAGACGGCGTAGAGCGCCGACCAGAAGATGAACGCTGTGACAAGGCGCGACACGTTCTTTTTCAGAATGTGCCCGATGCTCTGCGAGCCGGAGAGAAACAGCGCGCCGCTGATCATCACAAAAACCGGAACAGCCCAGCGGACGGCACTGTCGTAAAGGTTGAAGGCTTGCCAGGCTCTTGAATAGACGTCCGTATCGGCCCAGTGCTGCGCGGACAGGTGCAGCACGATGACGGCGAAAGTCGCCAGAATGCGCAGTACGTCAAAATACGCGATGCGCTGCGGTTGTGTCTGTTCCATACTTAACGTTCGACCGCCTTTTCAGGATCGGCGTTCTCTGCTGGTGCGGTCTCCTCGGCAGCGGGGGAGGCAGACTCATCCGCTGCGGGCTCTGCCGCGACAGCTTCGGCCTCCTGCGCCTGCTGGGCGGCCATGGCCTCGGCGCGGCCTTCTTCGCGCGCCTGCTTTACGGCCTCCTCGCGGGTCTTTTCCGCCTTGGCGCGCTCCTTTTCGACCATGTGCTGAGCGTGCTTATTTTGCAGCTTGAACACCAGCCGCAGCACGAACACGAACACCACGATCACAAGGCCGAGCCAGCTCCAGAACTTGAGCTCGAAGAGCGTCTTGACCGTCCAGTACTTCGCCTGCATGCCGAGGAAGCAGAACAGGATCGACACGGCCAGCGCCGCGCCGAACAGCAGCACCCACAGCACCGACTTGACGGCGCTGTGCTTGCGCACGCGCAGGTGCGCGATCAAAAACAGCAGACTCAGCAGAAAAAACGCAGGGAACTGCGCAAATAAAATTTCCCTCAGATCCATATCTTACCTCACAGTGCGCATTTGCCGCGCTTCAAGTATTCGCCCATCTTGCCGCCGACGACCTTGCCGCCGTCCACCTGCAGCTGACCGCGCAGGTAGACCTTCGACACGCCGCCATTCGTGCGGAAGCCCTCGAACGGCGTGTAGCCCGCCTTGGAGAGCATGTCCGCGCCGTGGAGCACGTGGCTCGCGCCGGGATCGTAGACGACGATGTCGGCGTCGCTGCCCGCAGCGATGACGCCCTTGCGGGGGTAGAGACCATAGAGCTTGGCGGGATTTTCGCTCAGCGCGCGGCAGACGCCGCCGAGCGAGAGCTTGTTTTCATTGATGGCCACAGTGTAGACGACCTCGCCACGCGTTTCGACGCCGGGAAGACCGCCGGGGATCTTCGTAAAGTCGTCGCGGCCCATGTCCTTCTGCTCGAGCGTGAACGAGCAGTGGTCGGTCGAGATGGTCTGCACCTCGCCGCGGCGCAGCGCCTTCCAGAGCGCTTCACTGTCTTCCTGCGAGCGGATCGGCGGCGCGCAGACGTAGCGCGCGGCGGAGGAAAAGTCGGGATCGTAGTAAACGCCGTCGTCGAGCGCCAGATACTGCGGGCAGGTCTCGACATACACGGTCTGTCCGCGGCGGCGCGCCGCGGCAATCTCGTCAAGAGAAGCACGGTTCGTCGTGTGGACGATGATGACGGGCGCGTCGGCCGCCTGCGCGATGCGCAGCAGACGCGAAACAGCCTCGGCCTCTAAATAGTCGGGGCGGGAGATCGGGTGCGATACGACGTCCGCGCCCAAACCGCTCGCCTTGAGTTCGGCGATGCGCGCGTCGATGACGCCCGCGTTCTCACAGTGGACGCCCGCGATGCCGCCGCGGACCTTGAGCGCTTTCAGCGCGCGGTAGACCGCGCCGTCGCCGATCATCATGGCGGGGTAGGTGAGGTACATCTTGAAAGACGTGATACCGGCGTCGAACATCGCGTCGAGCTCAGACTCGATGCTCTCGTTCCAGTCGTCGATGGTCATATGGAAGCCGTAGTCGCAGTAGCATTTGCCGTCAGCCTTTTTATGCCAGAGATCAAGCCCATAGGCAAGGGATTCCCCTTTATTGGGGCAGGCAAAGTCGATGACCGTCGTCGTGCCGCCGCGGATGGCGCTTTTGCTGCCGCTTTCAAAGTCGTCGGCCGTCGTGGTGTTGCACACATCGAGATCGAAGTGCGTGTGCGCGTCGATAAAGCCGGGGAAGAGCATGCAGCCCGTCACGTCGACGACCTCGCTCTGCGCGGCGAGCTCGGGCGGGATGTGGCCGAGCATTTCGACCTTTTCCCCATCGATGAGCACGTCGGCGCGGCGGCAGCCGCGGCCGCTGACGACATAGCCGCCTCGAAGCAGTGTTTTCATGGAAGAACCCTCCTTTGAAAAAATACCGTTCCAAATTAGCAAAAGCATAGCATACTTTTTACATGATTTCCATAGAGTTTGGAAAAAATGTGAGAAGCGCCAAGATTTTTGCCGCAAATTCGGAACAATGCCGTATTGAGAAAGTAGCAGACATACGATACAATAAAATCATACCACATTCCGCTTTTATTTGTACAAAAAGCGAACTTTTGGCGCGCAGACCAACTGAGAGATGTGAAAAGGAGCTGTGTGTCACGAAGAGCGGACAGAGAAAAAGCGGAGTGAAAAAATTGAGGAGGAAAACACTATGCGCAAGTTCCTATCCGTCCTGCTCGCAATGGCGATGGTTCTCAGCCTGACTGTGACCAGCTTTGCGGCGGACACCGCCGCTGATGCGAAAGCCGAGATGGCGGGCAAGACTGTCATTCTGCATACGAATGACGTGCACGGTGCGGTCGAGGGCTATGCCTACATCGCACAGCTCAAGGCCGACTACGAGGCCAAGGGCGCCGAGGTCATCCTCGTCGACGCCGGCGACTTCAGCCAGGGCACGACCTATGTCAGCTCCACCAAGGGCGCTGATGCGGTCACGATGATGAATGCCGCGGGCTACGACGTCGTCACCCTCGGCAACCACGAGTTCGACTACGGCTATGCCCAGCTCAAGGAAAACATGAGCAAGGCCAAGTTCAAGGTCGTCTGCGCGGACGTCTTCAATGAGGACGGTACCCCCATCTTCGATGCGAACTACACCTACACCACCAAGTCCGGTGTGAAGGTCGGCTTCTTCGGCATGGAGACGCCCGAGACCCAGACCAAGGCCAACCCCGCGCTCATCAAGGGCCTGACCTTTGCGACCGGTGACGCCTTCACCAAGGCGGCCGCAGATCAGGTCGCGGCGCTCAAGGATGCGGATGTCGTCATCTGCCTTGCGCATCTGGGCGTGGACGCTGAGTCCGCTCCTTACCGCTCCACCGATCTTTACGCCGCAGTCAAGGGCATCGACTTCATCGTCGACGGTCACTCCCACACCGTGATGACCAAGGGCGAGAAGGGCGAGCCCATCCAGTCCACCGGTACCGCATTTGCCAACATCGGCGTGATCGTCATCGATGACGCCAGCAAGAAGATCGAGAGCAACTCCCTTTACGAGATCAAGGAAGACACCGCCAAGGACGCGACCGTTGCCACGGCCGCGAAGACGATCGTTGACCGCGTCGACAAGGAATACGGCGTTGTGTTCGCCAAGAGCGAGGTCACGCTCAACGGCGCGAAGGCCCCCAACGGCAACCGCGACAGCGAGACCAACAACGGCGATCTCATTACCGATGCAATGATCTGGAAGGTCATGCAGAACAAGGAAGGCCTGACCGTCGATGCTGACCATGTGGTCGCCATCACCAACGGCGGCGGCATCCGCGCTGCCATCAAGCCGGGTGATGTCACCAAGAAGGACATCAACACCGTTCTGCCGTTTGGCAACACGGTCGCGGTCATCTATGTCACCGGCGCAGAGCTTCTTGAAGCGCTCGAGGCTTCCACCTACAGCCTGCCCGTCGGCGGCTTCCCGCAGGTTGCCGGCATCAACTTCACCCTCCCCACGGCTGTCGCTTATGATGCCAATGCTGAGACCTATCCTGCTTCCACCTACTATGGTCCCAAGAGCATCAACCGCGTGGTCATCAACAGCATCAACGGCAAGGAGTTCAAGGCGGACGATACCTATGCGGTCGTTACCAATAACTTTGTTGCCGGCGGCGGCGACACCTACTATGCCTTCGCTGCTGCTTCCGCACAGTTCGATACCGGTATCCCTCTGGACGAGGCTGTGATGGAGTACGTCACCACCGAGCTCAAGGGCGTGATCGGTGCGCAGTATGCCGAGCCGCAGGGCCGCATCCTGATGAACCCGTTCAAGGACGTCAAGACTTCCGCCTGGTATGGCTCCTATGTCATTGACCTTTATAACGACGGCATCATCAACGGCACCTCCGCCACCACCTATGCGCCCAACGACACCCTGACCTGGGGCGCGGCGCTCAAGCTCCTGCTCGTCAGCAGCGGCGATCTCAAGGCTGAGGACGCCACCGGCGCCGACTGGCTGAAGAACACCATGGCCAAGGCCGTTGAGCTGGGCATTGCCCCTGAGGATGCGGACGGCAAGGCGCTGATCACCCGTCTCGCGTTCTGCCAGACCGCTGCCAAGCTCAACAAGCTGGCCGAGTCCAAGACTGAAAGCCCCTTCACCGACTGCACTGACGGCTACGTCATGGCGCTTGTCGATGCGAAGGTCATCAACGGTATGACCGAGACCACCTTCGAGCCCAGCGCTACCCTGACCCGCGCGCAGATCGCCAAGATCATCTATCAGCTGAACCTGATCGAGAAGTAAGGCGAAGCACAATACAACGAAAAGAGCGCTGCTTTAAGCAGCGCTCTTTTTTGCTTCCAACAGGGAAGAGGGAGCCGGGGCATCGCCCCGGCTCCCTCGTTTTTCGCTTTGCTTACAGGTAGAGATAGCTGTACTTATCGCGCACGGTGAGGATGAGCGCCTCGAGCTCGACAGGAAGATCGTTGTCGCAGGAGGCTAAGTCGTATTCCTTCACGCCGTCCTCGTAGCGCAGGCGGACCATATCGTCGTCCTCGAAGAGCACGCCGTAGTTTTCGCTCTCGTCCATGTCCTCACGCGTATCAAAAAGGGTGAACTTATCGTGGCAGGGTTCGCTTGCGTAGGGGCAGAACTGCGTGCAGTTGCCGCATTCGTTGCACATCTTGTCGACATGGACGATCTCGTGCGAGCCGTCGGCCATCTTGATGACGACATTCGCGCGGTTCGGGCAGGAATCGACGCAGTTTTCACACACGGTGGAGCACTGTAAGCAGCGTTCGCCGTCGCAGACACACTTACTGGCCATCGAGAGGATACCCTTCTTGGCCTGCGCGTCGAACTCGGTCACATCGGCCTCGGCAGGGATGTCGTAGATGTGCGGGTGACCGGCGACGATTTCGGCAAAGCGCGCGGCGTCGGCAATGCCCTCGACCACGGTGGCGGGGCCGCGGTGCGCGTCGCCCGCGCAGTACACGCCGGGGACGTTCGTCTCGAACGCGGGACCCTTGCGCTCCATCTCAATGCCGTTTGCGGCCATCAGCTCAGCGTCGACCTGCTCGCCGACGGCGGAGATGACCATGTCGCAGGGGATGGTGAACTGCTCGCCGGACTTGACGGGGCTGCGGCGGCCGCTCTCATCCGGCTCGCCGAGGATCATCTTATCGCACAGGAGCTTGCCGCGGCTCTGTTTGACGGGCGCGGCCAGCTCGACGAATTCGACGCCCTCGTCGATGGCGAGCTTCAGCTCATGCTCGTCGGCGGGCATGTACTTGCGGGTGCGGCGATACACCAGGGTCACATGGTCCGCGCCGGAACGCTTGGCCAGGCGGGCGGCGTCCATGGCGGTGTTGCCCGCGCCGACAACGACGATGTTGCCGTTCAGGCAGGGCTTGACCTGCTTTTTCATGCGCTTCATCCACTCGATGACGCCCTGCACGTTGCCCTCAATGTCGAGCTTGCCGGGCTTCCACGCGCCGGTGGCCATCAGGATGTGCGTGTAGCCCATCTTCTTGAGCTGTTCGACGGACGGAGCAGGCTTGCCGAGCTTGACCTCGACGCCGTAGCGCTCCATGAGCGCGACGTCCTTGTCGATGGCCTCGTCGCTGATGCGGAAGGCGGGGATGACGTAGCGCGGCACGCCGCCGAGCTTGCGCTCGCGCTCGAAGATCGTGGTGGGAACACCCTCGCGGCCAAGGAAGTACGCCGCGGCGATACCGGTCGGGCCTCCGCCGACGATGGCAACCTTTTTATCCTCGACCGGCTCAGGCATACGGAGGGAGGCCATCAAGGTGTTGTAGCCCTTTTCCGCGGCAAGAAGCTTCGTCTCGCGGATGTGGACGGATTCCTCATAGAAGTTGCGCGAGCACTTGCCCTGGCAGCGGTGCGCGCAGATGGTGCCGGTGATAAACGGCAGGGCGTTCTTCTCGGTGATGAGGCGGAGCGCTGGGCCGTAGAGCCCCTTGCGGCAGAGCTCAAGGTATTCGGGAATGTCCTGCTCGATGGGGCAGCCGCCCTTGCAGGGCGCGGTAAAGCAGTCGAGCAGCGGCACCTGTTCATCTTTTTTGCGCGAGGGGAGCGGCTTGATTGCCTTGAGGTGGTGGAAGTCGTGCAGCGTGGAGGCGGCAAGGTCGGAGATCGCGGCGGGGTCGTTGCCGGAAAATGCGCGGTAGGGCATATCCTCGACCTTTTCGACCATCTGGTGCAGGCGGTTGTAGCCGCCGGGCTTCAAGATGGTGGTGGCAACGGTGATGGGCCAGATGCCGGCTGCAAAGAGCTTGTCACAGTTGAAGTAGTCCGCGCCGCCTGCGAACGAAATGCGCATCTTGCCGCCAAACTGGCGGGAGATGCGATTGCACATCTCAATCGTCAGTGGGAAGAGGCTGCGGCCGGACATGTACATTTCCTCGTTGGGAAGCTCGCCGCGCGTCGTGTCGACGGGGAAGGTGTTGGAGAGCTTGAGGCCGAATTCGAGGTCCTGCTTGTCCGCAAGCTTTTGCAGCCGCTCGAACATCGGCACGGCGTCCTCCCACTGGAGGTCCTCGTTGAAGTGGTGCTCATCGAAGACGATGTAGTCATAGCCCATGGAATCGAGGATGCTGCGCGCGGTCTTGTAGCCGAGAATGGTCGGGTTGCACTTGACGAAGGTGTGCAGATGCTTTTCCTTGAGAAGATAGCTTGCGATGCGCTCGATCTCCTGCGGCGGGCAGCCGTGGAGCGTGGAGAGCGTAACGGAGCGGGAAACATTGGGGGAGATCGAGGCGATGAAGTCCTTTTCCTCGGGGAAGAGCTCGGTCAGGACTTTTTTACATTCCTTGAACTGCGCGGTCTTGCCCGCGTCCATCATGTTGTTGATATAGGTGTTGACCTTGCGGCCCTTGATGCCGTCCAGGTCGTAGCCGACGGACATATTGAACACGAACCCGTCGGGATCGCCGAAGCCGTAGACCTTGCTCATGATCTTGAGCGCGCACCAGGCCTTGATGTACTCGTCCTGCGCCTGCTGCACGGTCAGTTCGGTCGACCACTCCTGGTTGTAGCCCTCGTCAGCGGCGAGGATACAGGGGCGGGGAACACAGGCGGCAAGCTCCGCGCCGTCCATTTTCTGCACGGTCTTGACCTCGAAAAAGCGCGCGCCGGCGGCATAGGCCGCGATGATATTCTGCGCAAGCTGGCTGTTGGGGCCGGCGGCGGGGCCAAACGGTGTTTCGATGTGCTCGCCGAAGATCGGCAGGCTCTTGCCGCTTGCGTGATAGTGCTTATGAACGCCGAACACATCGCCGCACTGCGCGTATTCGCTCGTCACCCAGTTCATCAGAGAGTCGAACGGAATGGGATACATTTTTTCAGACATTGTTTTTTCCTCCCGCTTGCTTAATAGGTTCTGTGATTCAGCTCGCCCCAGAGTTTCTTGGCGGCTTCAAGAATGTGCGCATTTTCGGCTTCTTCGTCGATGCCGACGAGCTCGCGGTCGAGCATGAGGGTCTTGCCGGCGGCGATGGTGGTTTGGCACTGGCGGCCCGTCATGCCGAAGATCATGTGGCCGTCGATATTCTCGTCGGAGAACGGGGTGAACGGCTTATAGTCCATGACGATGATGTCCGCTGCCGCGCCGGGCTTCAGCACGCCGAGCGTGTCGGGGAAGTATTTTTCACCAATCTTCGCGTTATTCTTGAAGAGCATGTCCGTGACCTCGCACCAGCCGACGTTCGGCAGGCAGTTCTGGCTGCGCTGGGAGCAGAGGGCGACCTTGAGGGACTCGAGCATATCGTTCGTGTAGGCGTCTGTGCCCATGCCGAGAAGAATGCCGCGCTTGTGGAGTTGGAGGACGGGGCAGATGCCGATGGCGTTGCCCATGTTGGATTCCGGATTGTTCACGACCATCGTGCCGGTCTCCTTGATGATCTCCATTTCGGCGGTGTTGACGTGGATGCAGTGGCCGAGGATGGTCTTGGGACCGAGAATGCCGTGATCCTGCAAGCGCTGGACGGGGCGGCGGCCATAGTTCTGGAGGGAGTCGTACACATCGTTCATGCCCTCGGACACGTGGATGTGATAGCCCGTGCGGCCGTTGTTGGCCGCGACCATGCGGTCGAAGGTCTTATCGGAGATCGTGAACAGCGCGTGGCCGCCGAACATTGCCGCGAGCATCGGGTCCTTATTCTTTTCGCATTCGGTGATAAAATCGGCGTTCTCCTGAATGGCCTGTAAGCACTTCTCCTCGCCGTCGCGGTCTGAGACCTCATAGCACAGGCAGGAGCGAAGGCCCAGGCGCTTGCTCTCCTCGGCAATCGTGTGGAGCGTGCCGGGGATCTCACCGTAAGAGGCGTGATGGTCGAAGATCGTCGTCACGCCCTGCTTGATGGAGTCCATGTACAGCGCGGCGGCGGAGGCGCGCGTGCCGTCCATCATCAGGTGGCGGTCGATGGCCCACCATGTGCCGTCAAGGACTTCGTAGAAGTTCGTCGGGTTGTTGCCGACGATGGAAAGGCCGCGGGCGAGGGCAGAGTAGATATGCGTGTGCGCGTTGATGAACGCGGGCATGATGACGCCGCCCCTGGCGTCAATGATCTCGGCACCGGGATATTTTGCGCGCAGCGCCGCCTCTTCGCCGACTTCGACGATCTTCGTCCCCTCAAAGGCGACGGCGCCGTGCTCGTAATACCCCTGCGCGCTCGCGTCGCGGGTGATGAGACGACCGTTGGTGATAAGTTTCATAAGTTTGCTCCTCCTTTTTCTTTTGCCTTTTCCCCGCCGCGAAAGCGGCACCGCAAGGGGAAAGAAAAAGCGCTCCTCACACAGACCTTATCATCTCCCCGAAAGGGGAGACCGTACAGCCCGTGCGCGAAGCACTACGTTGCAGCTACCAAACGGTAATTTAGTTTGTAAAAATATTTTACAGGAATCGCGAACAAAATGCACGTTTTTTTCGTCTAAACTGACGTAGAAAATAAAAACGTAATTTTGTGCAATCCGTGGAAAGATAAAAAGATGCCCCGCAGCGGCCGTGTAAGCCCCGTCAAAACCTGCACCATTCTGGACAGGTGGGTCGCCTCTGTCCGGCTTTATTGCTTCCAACGTCCAGCCGCAAAAGGCAGCCGGGAGGCCTGCAAACCACCGGAGCGTACCGGCGTCCCTTATGACGAAATGTGGGTTTAAAAAGAACTTATCACGCACCCCGCAGGGCATGTTCAGTTTATCTCAGTTTTCGGAAAAAATCCGTCGCAATCGAAGTTTTACTCTTCGTCGGAAAGGATCTGCTCCATGAAGAGGTCGTAGACCTTGTCGATCTCCTCTTCGTCGTCAATGGTGACAAGGAACTCCTCGCCGTTTTCCATCTGGCTTTTGAGGATCACGAGACCGTATTCCTCTTCGTTTTCCTCGTTCTCGATCTCCAGCGCCGCCAGGCGGAAA
>OICH01000730.1_pt1 | contig 11982 bp, 10 predicted proteins | sample 1581271 | NCBI WGS metagenome assembly OICH01 (sample SAMEA3882547, study PRJEB24775) | human gut metagenome | biome: human-associated habitat; feature: intestine environment; material: feces | place: Netherlands | collected 2009/2010 | reverse complement strand
AGGATCTGGGAACGTTTGATGAATACATTCTTGCTGTCCTGGTTCATGATAAGATCCACATATCTCTGACGATATCTTGCATCTGTATCTGTCAATCCGTGATATTTCTCCGGTAAGATCTGTAAACTCTTGGATAAAAGTGTGACTTCCTGTGCATGGATGGAAATCTCACCTGTCTGTGTTTTGAAAACTTTACCTTTGATTCCTAAAATATCACCCACGTCATATTTCTTGAAATCTGCATAAGATTCTTCCCCGATCTCATCGCGTGCCACATATGCCTGGATACGTCCTTTTAAATCCTGAACGTTACAGAAAGAAGCTTTTCCCATGACACGCTTAAACATCATACGTCCTGCAATTGCCACATGGATCGGGCTTGCGTCCATGATATTTCTTCTCTCTTCGTAATCCTTTTTAAGCGCTTCTTTCGCCTGCTCCTCATCCATTCCCTCTACGTTCGGCTCCTGGCGGTCTTTTAACAGCTCAGTCTCATGTGCCTCGTAAAGACCTTTCACCTCAAGCGAATGATGTGTCTGATCGAACTTTGTAATCTGGAACGGGTCTCTTCCGTTCTGCTGCAGCTCTGCAAGTTTCTCGCGGCGAACCTTCAGTAAGTGGTTAATGTCCTGTTCCTGTGTCTGCTGTGCCAATCTCTTCACTCCCTTTTCTTTGTATTTTTTAGATATTTCTCTGGATAGAAAGTACTTTGTACTGCATAATTCCGGCCGGTGTTTCTACATCGACAATATCATCCTTGTGCGCGCCGATCAGAGCTTTTCCTACCGGAGACTCGTTGGAAATTTTTCCTTCCAGGCTGTTTGCTTCGGTGGAACCAACGATCTGGAACTCGATTTCCTCGTCATACTCCAGATCCAGTACGTCTACTTTACATCCGATATTGATCTTATCAGAATCTACTTCGTCCTCAACAACAACCTCTGCGTTTTTCAGGATTTTTTCGATCTCTTCAATTCTTGCCTCGATATCACGCTGCTCATCTTTTGCTGCATCGTACTCGGCGTTCTCGCTCAAATCGCCATAGCCGCGGGCGACCTTGATCTTGTCGGCAACTTCCTTACGCTTGACGGTGCGCAGGTTTTCCAGCTCCTGCTCCAGTTTATTATAACCCTCTCGGGTAACGACAACTTCTTTAGCCATAGCAGTGTCTCCTAACGTAAAATGGATAGTAAAAGATGTGCGGCACCAACTGGGGAGCCGCACTAACTTATATATTATACGGGTTCAAAACGGATTTGTCAAGGCACAGCGTCATTTATCCAGCTGCAAAAGGCCAACCTTGCGGTAGACCTTGCTGACAGTGCGGTTGGCCAGGCGGGAGGCACGCTCCGCACCGCTCTTGAGGACCTCGTCCACGTAGGCCTTGTCGGCCAGAATGCGGGCATACTCAGTCTGCACGGGGGCCAGCGCGTCGGCGGTGACCTCGGCCACGGCCAATTTGAAGTCACCGTAGCCCTTTCCCTCAAACTCGGCAGCGATCTCGTCGTTGGACTTGCCCGTGAAGGTGCTGTAAATGCACATCAGGTTGGACACGCCAGGCTTCGTCTCGCGGTCAAAGCGGACTACGCCGTCGGAGTCGGTCACGGCACGCTTGAACTTGCGCACGATGGCATCCTTGTCATCGGTCATCAGAATAAAGCTGTTGATGTTCGTGTCGGACTTGCTCATCTTCTTGGTCGGCTCGGCCAGCGACATGATCTTGGCGCCCGCGGCGGGCACGTAGCCCTCGGGCAGGGTGAAAGTATCGCCGTAAATGCCGTTGAAGCGGCCTGCGATGTCGCGGGCAATTTCCAGATGCTGGGTCTGATCCTGCCCCACGGGCACGAGGTCGGCATTGTAGATGAGGATGTCCGCTGCCATCAGCACGGGGTAGGTGAACAGACCGCCGTTGACGTTGTCGGGGTGCTTGGCGCTCTTATCCTTGAACTGGGTCATGCGCGACAGCTCACCAAACTGCGTGTTGCAGGCCAGCACCCAGGCAAGCTCGGTGTGCGCGGGCACGTGGCTCTGTACAAACAGAACGTGCTCCTTCGGGTCGATGCCTACGGCCAGCAGCAGGGCGGCCAGCTCACGGGTGCGGCGGCGCAGGTCTGCGGGCACCTGGCGCACGGTCAGGCTGTGCAGATCGGCCACCATGTACAGGCAGTCGTAATCGGACTGCAAGAGGGCCCAGTTGCGCACCGCGCCGATGTAGTTGCCCAGGGTCGGCGTGCCGGTGGGCTGAATGCCCGAAAGAATGCGTTTACGTTTTTCTTCTGCCATTATGATGTATCTCCCTTGTAAGCCGTTCTGCCCACAGCGGGCAGGTGGCTTCTTCCTTTATTTATATACTATAAAATATAATCAAACAGCGGACATTTGTCAATGTTTCTGTGCGCGGAAGTCCGTAAAATTCACAGCTTCACCCTGATAAAGTCGTGCCCCACAGCGGGAAGGATTTTTTCAATCAGGTCCTTTGTCCGCAGCCGCAGGCTGGACGTGTTGATGCAGGGGTGACAGCCCACAAACTCGCTGTTCAGCACATCCTCGTCGATCAGCAGCTGCACGCGGTGCCCGGTGTCATTCATCAGTCCCAGCACGCTGACCGAACCGGGGGTGATATCCAGGAATTTTTCCATGTATTCCGGTTTGGCGAAAGATAATCTCGCCGAGCCGATCTGCGCCGACAGATCCTTGGTATGGAACACCTTGGTATCCGGGATCATCAGCAGATAGAATGCGGTCTCCTGACGGTTGCACAGGAACAGATTCTTGCAGACCATGGACTGTAAGATTTCATCGACTTCCTTGCAATCCTCCATGGTCATCGCGGGCGCGTGATCCACGCGGTCATATTCCACGCCTAAGCCATCCAGCAGGTCATAGGTGCGTATCTCTTTGTCCAGTCTGCCGGTGGTATCGGCAGGTCTTCCTTTTTGCAATACTAATGTCATTGTCTTTTCCCCTTTGTTGTCTAGTAACCGATGGTGTCGTTTACGAGGATCACATGGATCCGGTCCGTATGTCTGGAATATCTCGTGATCAGGAACTGGCAACAGATGGTATCCGGAGACTTACAATCGAAGCATTTTCCGGTTTCTTTGCAGGGAGTCTTGATGTCGAATCTCTGGGCGTTGATAGGTGCAGCCACGTTTCTCGCACGCTTCATGGCACTGTCTAAGTCTGCGCAGACCTTGTTCATGCCGACGATGAAGATTACTTTCCTCGGTCCCTGGGCTATGCAGGAGACACGGTTGGAATTGCCGTCGATATTGACCATGACACCGTCGCTGGTGATGGCATTGGCACTGGAGAGGAAGATATCCGCATCGTAAGCTGCCATAAGTCCTGCTCTGGCATCCATCTTAGAGCGGTCGATATAGTGGTAATTGCCTGCTTCCAGTGCGGAGATCAGTCCGATCTCTCCGGCACTCATGCATCCGCCCATGGCGATGGTGCTTCCCTCCGGGATCAGCTCCAGTGCCTGTTTCAGCGCAGCCTCTTTATCCTCTGCGTAATAACCTGACATGTTGCGGGACTGTAATCCCTTGATCACTGTTTTGGCCAGCTGTTCATTTCTTTTTCTGATCATTTCGTTCATCTCTTAACCTTCCTGCCTTTCCGTAATCTGCAAACTTTATTCCTGAGAACCAGATTCTTATTGACATCATTTTATCAAAAAAATAATTCTGTGTATAGCAACCATTTTATATTTGACAATACTTTTCGCATATGCTAGGATATTTCCAATATTAGGGAGTAGTTCACATCGGATAACCGGTGTTGTGTTGGTCGTCATCACGTTAGTGAAGCCACAGGCAGTCGCTAACCGGGCAGTACACTTCTACAGAAATGGAACGAGACTTTTATTGTATATTTATCATGCAATAAAAGTCTTTTTTTGCGTGATAAACAAAGGATCCGGGTACATTATTTAAGAAGGAGGATTTGTATATGACACAAAAAAACATCTGGAATATTTCTGTAAAAGAACTCATGGAAAAATATCAGGTGACAGAACAGGGGCTTACTACTGCCCGCGCGGAGGAACTTCGCCTGGAAAAAGGTGAAAATATCCTGCAAGAGAGTAGGCGAAAAAGTATACCGGAAGTATTTATCAGTCAGTTTGCTGATCTGCTGGTAGTAATCCTGATCATTGCGGCTGCGATCTCCATGTTTTCCGGCAATACGGAGAGTACCATTGTAATCCTGCTGGTACTGGTGATCAACGCCATCCTGGGTACCCTGCAGCATGTAAAGGCTCAGCGTTCTCTGGATAGTCTCAGGCAGTTATCTTCGCCCTGTGCAAAAGTCATTCGAGACGGTGTGAAACTGGAAATTCCATCGAAGAATATTGTGCCGGGTGACATTGTCATATTGGAAGCGGGCGACATGATCGTGGCCGATGGCCGTATCCTGCACAGCTATTCGCTGCAGGTCAATGAAAGCTCTCTGACAGGCGAGTCTGCCAATGTAGAGAAAACAGATGCCATTATAGAGGGTGATGTGGCACTTGCTGACCGGGCAAATATGGTCTATTCCGGAAGTCTGGTCACCTACGGACGCGCTGAAATGCTGGTGACTGCTACCGGCATGGAGACGGAGCTGGGTAAGATTGCAGGACTGATGAATGCAGCCAAAGAGCGCAAGACACCGCTGCAGGAGAGCCTGGACAAGTTCAGCAGCAGACTTGCCATACTGATCATGCTCATATGTGCTGTCGTATTCTGCCTGTGTATCTATCGCCGGATGACGCTGTTGGACTCCATGATGTTTGCAGTGGCACTGGCTGTTGCTGCGATCCCTGAGGCACTAAGCTCCATTGTGACCATAGTGCAAGCCTTTGGTACGCAGAAAATGGCAAAGGAAAATGCTATTATCAAGAATCTGAAAGCTGTGGAAAGTCTGGGCTGTGTCTCTGTCATCTGCTCTGATAAGACCGGAACACTAACACAGAATAAAATGACAGTGCAGCAGATTTATATAGAAGACCGGTTATACGAACCGGATCAGCTTGACCTTTTGAATCAGACACATCGCTATCTGCTCTACGACGCTGTCCTCAACAATGATTCCAGTATCGTCGATGACAAGGGCATCGGTGACCCTACAGAATACGCGCTTTTAGAAATGTTCCGAAGGATTGAGGCGGATACATCTTCTATTTTGAAAGAAGCAAATATGCATGAAGATATTCTCCGGCAGAACATGCAGCGTCTTGAGGAAGTGCCTTTTGATTCCGACAGAAAGCTGATGAGTACGAAATATATACTGCATGGTGTACCCACGATCCTCACCAAAGGTGCTGTGGATGTTCTCTTAGACCGCTGTGACTATGTGCGCTGCCGCGACGGTATCCGTCCTATGACGGAAGCTGAAAAAGACAAGATCCGTATGAAGAATCAGCTTTTTTCAGAAAATGGCCTGCGTGTATTGTCTTTTGCTTACAAGGAATCGGAGGAAAATCTCGACATCCATGCGGAGTATGGCTATACCTTCCTGGGCCTGATCTCTATGGTAGATCCTCCAAGAGAGGAATCTGCGGCTGCTGTTGCAGCTTCCAAGAGAGCCGGCATCCGTCCGGTCATGATCACCGGTGATCATAAGGTAACAGCAGTGGCGATCGCCCGCCGGATCGGAATATTCGAAGAAGGAGACCTTGCACTGACAGGTGCGGAGCTGGATGCCATGAGCGACAGCGAACTGGATGAACAGATAGCGCAAATCTCCGTCTATGCCAGAGTATCTCCCGAGAACAAAATCCGGATTGTAGAGGCATGGCAGCGCAGAGGTAATATTGTCTCTATGACAGGAGACGGTGTGAATGATGCTCCTGCATTGAAAAAGGCAGACATCGGTGTCGCTATGGGAATTACCGGGACAGAGGTATCCAAGGATGCCGCAGACATGATTCTGTCAGATGATAATTTTGCAACGATCATCAAGGCAGTGGCAAACGGGCGTAATGTATACAGAAATATCAAAAATGCCATTTTGTTTCTGCTGTCCGGTAATACCGCCGGTATCTTAGCAGTATTATACACATCCCTGATGGGACTTCCTGTGCCTTTTACACCGGTACATCTGCTGTTCATCAACCTGCTGACCGATTCTCTTCCGGCCCTGGCAATCGGCATGGAACCGGCAGATGACGACCTTCTGAAGGAAAAGCCCAGGAATCCACGGGAAGGAATCCTCACCAGCGGCTTTATGATTACGATGATAACACAGGGTCTGCTGATCGCAGTAGCCTCCATGACAGCTTATCACATCGGACTGACCGTCAGTTCGGCTATGGCCTCTACTATGGCTTTTGCCACACTGACACTGGCCAGATTGTTCCATGGTTTTAACTGCCGTGGCAGCGAATCCATCTTCCGGCTGGGACTGACCTCGAACCGCTACAGTCTCTATGCTTTCGCCGCGGGAGTCTCTTTACTGGCACTGGTTATTTTCATCCCGGGACTGCACAGTGTATTCAGCGTAGCCGATCTGACTACGTCGGCACTCGGTCAGATCGTAGGTCTCGCTCTCATGCCGACAGTGATTATACAGATAACGAAAATTATCAGGCATAGATAATTGGTTTAATCAATATCTTCCACAGACTGCAATCTTTCCTTTTTTACCTTCAGATATTCTTCCGCATAATGTGTCTCTTCGTTGGTTGTCAGAATTACCTCCTGCCCCTGCGGCATATCAATATCCGTTGCCGCAAGCAGGAGGGAATCCTCCTTCAGCCAGCTTTCCAGCCCTGTGAAAAACTGCGGGTCGTAGTGATCTGCCCCGTTCAGCTCATTATGATATCTGTCAAAGGAATAGTCCACGGGAGACAATACATTATAGTCATAATAGCAGACACCCTGCCCCGACCAAAGGCTTGTCGTTACCAGATAATCGTAACCATCCTTTTGTGTGAGGAATATCTGTACGTTCCCCGCATGGGCAATGGCGAATTCCTGCGACCACAGAGGAATGATTCCATATTGTCCATCTCCCAGATACTCGTAGACCTCTACCGTTCCCCAGTTTCCTGCCTTATGCAGTGCTTCCGTAAAGTCTTCGTTTTCCTCCTCCAGATAGACCTTCGTTACGATCTTTTCCTTGTAACCGTTATGGGTCAGATCATAATATCCGGTATAGACCTCTGTCATATCCGGTTCTTCTTTGTCGATATTCTCCTCTTCCAAATAACGAGAATATGTTTTTTGTACCGAAAAATCTCCCAGAGAAAAGTTACCATCTTTTTGCATGGATACCGGTGCCGTTATATTAAAGCCAGTCTCATAAACCAGGTCCGCCATCTCGTTCATATTTATGCCAACCCCTACATTTGCAAAGGGCTGTCCTCCACGAAAATCATACCGGATCTGCGCCCCCACACCGATGCTTTTATAAGTGTATCCTTCCAGTTTCTGCAACAGACGGGTCTGATCCAGATCAATACTCTTCTGAGCATCTATCTTTCCGTTTTTATCCAGAAAATCCACATGAAGTGTATGGAACTGTTCATCCAGCGTATCCGCCGCAAGGATCCGGCTTTCAAAATCTTCGACCACCTGTGTATATTCGGAGACCTTCGGAGTTCCTTTCTGTACATCTACATAATACAGTCCTTCCACATGGACACCGGTTCCTGTCCCCTGTATGGTAGAAATATAGTACTCCTTGTCGCCATCCCCATCATAATCTGCAGCCTCTACCGCAGGTGGTGCCGAATACATGTTTTGCCAGGGGATCTCCACCCGGTATTCCTCGTCGCCGTCATGAATCACCAGGCAATCTTCTGCACCGTTGCCCCAGACACTGACAGACTCGTCATAAGAATATGACAGCACCCCATATTCTCCTTCCGGCAGTTCCCGGGCAGCATTGACCGAGACCTGATCTGCCAGGGTTTTCTCCTGATATAGTCCGGTCTGGTAAGTAAGTTTCTCCGTCTCAGGTTCCGTTGTCGTCTCCGGGATCGTCTGTGAGGTGGCTGTAGCGGTTTCCTGACCGACTTCCTCTGCCTGAGCAGATTCGGTATCAGAGATTTCCAAAGCGTCCCTACTGCTGCCACAGCCTGTCAGAGAAAATGCCACGATCAATGCCAATAATCCGCTACTTATTTCTTTGTGAAGCTTTCTTTTGTACATACGCCCTCCCCCTATAGCCGGTAAATACAGTTTCTATCTTTATCATATCTAACGAATCTGGCAAAGTAAAGCCCAAAAAAGCCCAAAAAGTGCCGACACCATGCTTTTCGGTATCGGCACCTTTTCTTTTTAAAATGCTGAAAATCACTCTGAAGACATTGTAACACCTAAAGCCAGCTTTAGATCAAGAATTATTGTTTTACATATCTCTGATTTTTACTATTTGGCTTTTCCGGCAATGTCATTTTTATTAGTCCCAACTCTATGGCCGGCTTGATATAATTTTTTCGAAATGTTTCCTTGGATTTCAAATGCAGTGCCTCCATGATCGCATTAGCGGTATAGGGAACGTCGTACTCCATTACTTCCAACATCCGTTTTACATATTCTGACATATTTTCATTTGTCTTATTTACCTGTATGATAACTTCATCTAATACCTGATCTATCATTCTTAACATAAATTCTATAAAAACATCTGAATTTCCATTCACATGGCATTTTGCTATTGCATCATAATATTCTGCCTGGAATCTTTCAATCTGGCTTTCCAACGGAATATATTCAAACACATTTCTCCAACGGTATAGCATTACCGTATGCCATAATCTGGCCATTCTTCCATTTCCGTCTGCAAAAGGATGTATAAACACAAATTCGTAATGAAAAACAGCTGACACAATAAGCGGATGTATTGTCCCTTCACTGTTTTTAACCCATGAAAATAAATCCTTCATCAGTTCATTTACCATATTCGGCGGCGGTGCCACAAAAATACACTGATCTCCGGAAAAGACACCCTCTTTCCCTTTTCTGAATACACCGGATTCCCCTACTGTTCTATAGGTCATTATTCCATGGATTTTTTTCAGATCTGACATGCTTTGAGGATTTATTTCCGAGATTTTTTCATATGCAGCATATGCATTTTTCACCTCTTGTATTTCCTTTTGATCTCCCAATACAAGATGACCATTGATGACATCTCTCACTTCAGACAGAGACAAGGAATTTGCTTCTATTTTTAAGGAAGAATGAATGGATCGGATCCGGTTGTTTTTCCTTAAATGCGGTCTTGTTTCCAATTCCCTGTGACTGCTTATTTTACCTACTTTTTCGGATATAGAAGAAACAAGCTCCAACATTTTATTTGAGATTGTATATGGCGGTTCATATTTTCCCATTTATGTCACTCCATCTTGCTTATTATCTTGCTTACTATCTTACTCGTTTTGGATATCATTAGCAATCTTTTTATTTTTTGTGTGTAGCTCAAGATTATATTAGGTGATCTAATAATATAAATCTGCTAATTCCATTATGAAGAGAGCCACAAAGCACTATACTATCAAGATCAACACACGATAAGTGGTGATCTTTTAACTAAAAATGGGCGGCCGTTGGCTTTGGAAAGCGGCCGTTCTAAAACAAAATTGAGACCGTTGGGCACTGTAAACTGCAGGAAAGCTAGGAATCCAATGATAACCGGTCACTTGGGGAGCTTTTTTTATACTTTTCTGACGAAATGTCTGATATCACATGGATACAGGCTTTTCAAATGCTGCTTCAAATGTTCAGAACAATGCTTTCAGATAACACTGAACTTTCAGACGAAAAAATCGATGAATTGGCGAATGCATTTATGGATGCGCAAGAAAAGAACCTGAAAGATATGATTTTTCAGGTTCCTTCTTTATCATTACGAAACACTTATCTGTAAGCACTTACGATTGCCGTTACATATACTGCAATGATTACAATGCTCGCAACAAATACTGTTATTTTGAAGATGTTTATTCTTATCGGTTTCTGTCCATTGTCTCTCAAATATTGGTTACAGATATTAACACTTTCCATTGCCAGACCTGCCGTTTCCGCAGCGTATGCTGCTTCTGCTGTTTCCGCGCCTACGGAATGTGCGACACTTCGTCCAAGATTCACAGATCTTCCGCGATCTGATAACTCTTTGGCTCCCTTTAACCAGAATCCTAAATGCTGGCATACAATCTGTAGTCTCGCATATGCAATGGCACCCCAGAATAGTGGAACGAAACATAACACAAATGTAATTCCCATTGAATAGAGCCATTCTGATAGATATTCTGTTGGATCCAATATCTGAAATGTTGCTATTGTATATATAAATCCCATAACAATCGTTAATGCAAACGGAATGAGAAACCCAACACCAACCTGCAGCAATATAATTGATCTTCTTGCAATCTTATAACTATTATTCTGTACTTTCTTATATGTTTCGGTGTCGTAGTTTTTCGACTGAAACGCAGCGTCATGCCATCCCATGTATATTTCCTTCCTGGTATACTTTCTGTAATATGGTAAATACGAGTCATTCTGAAACAAAATAATTATATCATGATGTGGAAGCTTGGACAACATTTTGTTATAAAAAATAGATTTCTCAAACTTCGCACATAGATTTTAGCTATGCACCTTGAAAATTCAATACCTGGCAGTTATTCAGTTGTCAATGTTCTGACCTTAAGATAGATTTAGAAATCTGCTTATCATTTTGAGTTGCTTGTGTTATACTTTTATTCATAGCATGAGCCTCCGGTTTGTATTGTTTTTTAACAACTCAATTATACCAAAACCATTGGTTTCATGCTATTTTTATGCCAGTTATTATTGAATTTTCAAGGTGCATAGGCACATTTTAATGTGCGAAGTTTGAGATACTATTTAAAATTATCATTCTGAGAGAAAGGAATTCCGACTATGGGAATCAGATTAATCTGCAGTGACCTTGACGGTACACTGTTGCAATATGGAAAAAAAGAATTAGAAGGCGAGATTTTTGAGCAGATCCGGGCGCTTCATGACCGGGGAATTCTGTTCTGTCCGGCGTCGGGAAGACAGTATACCAGCCTGCGGAAGATGTTCGCTCCGGTGGCGGATTGCTGTATTTTCTTATGTGAGAATGGAGGAGTAATCTATAAGGACGAGCAGTGCATTGCGAAAAATCCCATGCCCCGTGCCCTAGCGGAAGAGATCGCAGAAGATCTGTGGAGCCGAAGTGACGGGCAGGGCGAAGTCATGCTCTCCGGACAGAATACGGCTTATCTGATGGAACGTGGGCTGGGAATGCTGGACAGAATAAAGTTTATCGGCAACAACTATCAGGTCATTCAGGATCCTTCCGAAATTCCGGAAGACATCGTAAAGGTCTCCGTATATCTCCATGAAGGCGTAGCGGCTTATGCTGACCGCTTCGTCCCCCGCTGGGAGCAGGCGAACTGTGCAGTGGCCGGACCTTACTGGATCGATACTACCCTTGCCAACAAAGGCATCGGTGTGCAATCCATTTGTAAAATTCTTGGCTTTGACCTCGCGGATGTCATGGCCTTCGGTGACAATTATAACGACGTATCCATGCTGGATATCGTGGGACATCCTTATATTATGGATGGTGCAGCGGCGCCCCTTCGGGAAAAATACCCGGATCACACGCCGCGCCCGGAAGACATTTTGCGGGAAATTTTAAACGGATACTCTTAAGCCATGTCCGGATGATCTGCTTTTTCCGGAGGTATTCTGCGACTTCGGCTGCTTCCTTCTGTCTCGTGGTAAAAGTACTGTTTTCGTAATGCCCGTTATATTCCGGCAATAATTTCTTTCACTTCTTCTAGCGGTTTGTCTGTAGCGGAGGCTATCTGCTCTGCCGACAGACCATTCTTATACATTTTCAGAATGAGGCCGGCTTCGCCTTCTATTCGGCCTTCTATACGCCCCTTTTCTCGTCCGATTGCAATTCCTTTTTCTTCAATTCCTTCGCCTAAATTGCACATAGCGCTCACATCCTTTCGCATATTTTCTTCTATGG
>OICH01000729.1_pt1 | contig 11997 bp, 9 predicted proteins | sample 1581271 | NCBI WGS metagenome assembly OICH01 (sample SAMEA3882547, study PRJEB24775) | human gut metagenome | biome: human-associated habitat; feature: intestine environment; material: feces | place: Netherlands | collected 2009/2010 | reverse complement strand
GTATCCAGCACAGCCAGCGACAGGGGTCTTGGGGCAGAGCCCCAAGCGTGTTTTGCTGACTTTTGCACGAACAAAAGTCAGCCCCCGCCGGGTAGGCGTACAAACCAAGTTTTCTAAAATCTTGCGCCGCCGTTAGGCGATAACAGTCTATGTCATGTCCATCCGCCGATAGGCGAGCAGAAACCATGTCATGTCCATCCCCGCCGCGGGCGGAACGAAACCACGAAAGACAGAAAGTGAGAAAAACAATGCGCATCGCAGACCAGTGGCAGGATTTTGAGATACTGGATACCAGCGGCGGAGAAAAGCTGGAGCGTTGGGGGAATACCCTGCTCATCCGGCCCGACCCGCAGGTCATCTGGAAGCCGGAAAAGGGCCCGGCGTGGCAAAAGGCCGATGCCCGATATAACCGGTCCTCCGCAGGGGGCGGCAGCTGGCAGATCTACCGCAGCCACCCGGAATTCTGGACCATCCGCTACCGTGACCTGCGCTTTAAGATCAGCCCCACCGGCTTTAAGCACACCGGGCTGTTCCCGGAGCAGGCCGTCAACTGGGATTTCTTCCGGGAGAAGATAGAAACGGCCGGGCGGCCCATCCGGGTGCTGAACCTGTTTGCCTATACCGGCGGCGCCACGCTGGCCTGTGCCGCAGCGGGGGCTTCCGTCTGCCATGTGGATGCCAGCAAGGGCATGGTGGCGTGGGCACGGGAAAACCAGCAGCTTTCGGGGCTTGCGGAAAAGCCCATCCGGTGGATCGTGGACGACTGCCAGAAGTTTGTGGAGCGGGAGATCCGCCGGGGCAGCCTGTATGACGGGGTCATCATGGACCCGCCGAGCTACGGCCGGGGGCCGGGCGGCGAGGTGTGGAAGCTGGAGGACTCGGTGTACGATCTGGTAAAGCTGTGCGCCGGGGTGCTTACCGAAAACCCGCTGTTTTTTGCCATCAATTCCTACACCACGGGCTTGAGCCCCAGCGTGATGGAGTATATTCTGAACACCACCGTCAGCCGCCGCTTTGCGGGGAAGGGCACTACCTTCTCCTCCGAGATCGGGCTGCCGGTAACCGCCACCGGCTGCCCCCTGCCCTGCGGCTCCACCGCCGTATGGCACAGCAGGGACTGAAAAAGGGGCAGGGCGGGCAGGGGGCTGCCGCCGCAGCCAAAGACTACGAAAAAAGCGAGGAACGCAATTTGAAAAAGCTGATAGAAACCGAGCATATCTCCTTCAGCTATGAGGAGGAGACCGGACTGCCGCTGGTGCTGGAGGACGTGAGCCTCACCATCGGGGAGGGCGAATTTGTGGCGGTGCTGGGGCATAACGGCTCCGGCAAGTCCACCTTTGCCAAGCACTGCAACGCCGTGCTGCTGCCCCGCACTGGCACCGTCACCGTGGACGGCATGAATACCAAGGACGAGGACAAGCTGTTTGAGATCCGCCAGTGCGCCGGCATGGTGTTCCAGAACCCCGATAACCAGATCGTGGCGACGGTGGTGGAGGAGGACGTGGCCTTCGCCCCGGAAAACCTGGGGGTGGAGCCTGCCGAGATCCGGCGCCGGGTGGATGAAGCGCTGAAGGCCGTGGGAATGTACGAATACCGCGAAAGCGCTCCCCACCAGCTCTCCGGCGGGCAGAAGCAGCGGGTGGCCATCGCCCGGGTGTTTCTGAAGGCCCCGCCCATTCTGATACTGGATGAGGCCACCTCCGCGCTGGACAGCGTGACGGAAGCCCGCATCCAGGGCGCCTTTGACCGTTTGGCCCGAGGCCGCACGACACTGATCATCGCCCACCGGCTGTCCACCATTCGTTCGGCCGACCGGATACTGGTGATACAGGACGGTGTCGTCGCCGAACAGGGCTCCCACCAGGAACTCCTGGCGAAGAACGGCGTGTACGCCACACTGTACCGCACGCAGAATTTGGGGGCATAACATGGACAGACGTGAACTGCTGGACAGAGCCGCCCACAGCCCGGAGGAACGGCTGCTGCTGAGCCGCGTGTGGGATAAGTGCGAGCAGTGCCGCACGCGGAACATTCCCACGGCCACAGGCTTTCTCTCCCCTGCGGAGCAGGCTGCAGCGCAGGGCTTTCTGGTGCTGCTGGGCGCGCGGGAGTCCGGCATTTTCTGGGGCGGCTATGACGGCGCGGAGCGCCGGCGGCTGGTGTTCCTGCCGGACTGGCTGGAGACGCCTGACGACCAGGTCGCGGCGGTGCGGGCCGCGTGCCGCAGCGGCGGCGACCTGACCCACCGGGATTTTTTGGGCAGTTTGATGGCTCTGGGATTGACCCGGGAGAAGATAGGCGATATACTTGTGGAAAAGGGCGGCTGTCAGGTGCTGCTGGACCCGTCCATGACGGATTTCCTGCTGCAGAACTGGGACAGCGCCGGCCGGGAAAAGCTCACCGTAACGCCGCTGCCGCTTTCGGCGCTGGCGGTCCCCCATGCGGCGGTGAAGGAACTGCGGGACACCGTCTCCTCCCTGCGGCTGGACAACGTGCTGGCGGCGGGATTTTCTCTCAGCCGGGGCCGGGCAGCGGAGGCCGTGGAAAAGGGGTCCGTACAGGTGAACTACGCCACCTGTGTGAAGCCGGACAAGCCCGTGTCGGCGGGGGATACCATCACCTGCCGCGGTCTGGGAAAATGCGTATTGGACAGCGTGGGCGCTCCCACGAAAAAGGGCCGCCTGCCGGTGACCATACGGCGATACATATAAGGGAGAAACAGCTATGGACGAGAAGAAGATAGCACGCATCAACGAGCTGGCCCGCAAGGCCAAGGCCGAGGGGCTGACAGACGCGGAGATCGAGGAGCGCGCTGCACTGCGGCAGGAGTACCTGAACGCGGTAATGGCCAATGCCCGCAGCGTGCTGGAGAATACCTATATCGTGGACGAAAAGGGCAACAAGCGAAAGCTGCGGGGAAAGGGAGAAGGGGAAGCATGAGCTACGAATACGACGAGAACAACGGTCTTCAGCCGAAGCCGCCGAAAAAGAACAATAACGACCTGGGTTCGTGGATATTCATCGCGGTGATGTTTGCCGTGGCCTGGCCTGTGGGCCTGATCCTGCTGCTGAGCAAGCTCAGCGAGGGCGGCGGCAGGAAAATGCGCCAGCAGGCGCGGGATGCGTGGCAGCGGACGGCGGCGGGCAGCGCCGAGGCGAAGCCCGCGCAGGCGCGCGCCTCCGCGGCGAAGAACACCGTCCGCAAGGTCACAGAGACGCCGAACTACTCCGACAAGGGCGCCAAAACCATGAAGATCATCGGCGCGGTGCTGGGTATTCTGGGCGTGTTTTTCCTGGTGCAGCAGGTGGACTACTTTGAACTGCGCTACGCCATCAAATGGCATGAATGGATGGACCTGCTGCGGCAGCTGTTCTATCCCCTGGGCATGATGGCCGGCGGCGCGTCCCTGCTGCTGGGCAGCGGCGCCATGAAGCGCCGCCAGCGGCGCTTTGCCACCTACCTCCGCACCGTCGGGCAGAAGCAGGCCGTGCCCCTGGACTATCTGGCCCGGGCCGCCGACGTGTCCCGCCGCCGGGTGGAGAAGGACGTGAACCTGATGCTGGAAAAGGGCCTCTGGGGTGACGAGGCCTATATCGACATGGGCAGCGGTATGCTCTTCAAGTCCCAGGCCGCCGCCACGGCGTACTTTGATGCCGCCCACCGCGCCAAGGCGGAGCAGGGTCAGCCCGCACAGACCGCGCCCGCGCCGGCGGGCTACGCCGCCATCCTGGCCCAGATCCGCGAGCTGAACGACCGCATCGCCGACGAGGCCATCAGCGCCAAGCTGGACCGCATGGAGCAGGTGTCCGGCCGTATTTTCAAACTCATTGAAGAGGACGAGGCCAAGCGTGACGCCGCCGGCACGTTCCTGAACTACTACCTGCCCACCACCCTGAAGCTGCTGGAAAACTACGCCAGCTTCGAGGAGGCCGGCGTCAGCGGCGAGAACCTGAGCCAGGCCAAGGCCAAGATCGAAAAGACCATGGACAGCATCGTGGCGGGCTTCGAGCACCAGCTGGACGAGCTGTACCGCACCGATGCCATGGATATCGACAGCGATATCCGGGTGATGGAGACCATGCTGCGCCGGGACACCGCCAGCGTGGCGGACGACTTCGGCCTGAACGGCAGCAGCGCCGTGCAGCAGCGGGATGAGTAAACGAAAAGGGAAACGCAGCGCGCCTGCGTTTCCCTTTTGTGCTTGCGGCCCTTTTCCGCCCCCGCCGCGGCACAAAAACCGCCTTGTTTGTTGACGGGACGGGAAAAATGGGGTACAATGTCGGTAACGTTACCAGCGACCTGTTTCGCGTCCTTTGACGGAACAGGCGTGCTACCATAGAGCAGACGAGCAGCGTGAAAGAAAAGGAGCTGAGCACATGACGCGGCACCCGGCCCACGACATCTACACCTACCTCGGCGCACACCCGGCGGAGCAGGGCTTCACCTTCCGCGTGTGGGCGCCCAACGCCCGCGCCGTGGCGCTGGCCGGGGACTTCAACGGCTGGCAGCCCCGGCCCATGGCCCGGCTGGATACCGGCGTGTGGGAGACGGCGGCGGAGAACGCCAAGGTCTACGACGCCTACAAATATGTGGTCACCGGCGCGGACGGCCGGGTGGTGTGGAAGGCCGATCCCTGTGCCTTCCACGCGGCCACCCGTCCCGGGACAGACAGCAAGGTCTACGACCTGTCCGGATACCGGTGGCGGGACGATGACTGGCGGCGGCAGCGGCTGGAAAAGCCGCCGGTGAACGGCGAGCTGCTGATCTACGAGGTGCATCTGGGCTCGTGGAAGCGCCACGAGGACGACTCTCCCCTGAGCTATGTGGAGCTGGCAAAGGAGCTGCCCTCCTATGTAAAGGCCATGGGCTACAACTTCGTAGAGCTGCTGCCGGTGACGGAATACCCCCTGGACGACAGCTGGGGCTACCAGTGCACCGGCTACTTCGCCCCCACCAGCCGCTACGGCACGCCCCACGACTTCATGGCCCTGGTGGATGCCCTGCACCGGGCGGGGCTGGGCGTGATACTGGACTGGGTGCCCGCCCACTTCTGTAAGGACAGCCACGGGCTTATCGAATTTGACGGCACCTGCCTCTACGAGTACGGCGACCCCCTGAAATGGGAGCACGCCGGCTGGGGCACCCGTGTATTCGACTTCGGCAAGCCGGAGGTCCGGGAATTCCTGCTGTCCTCCGCCGTCTACTGGTTGAAGGAATACCACATCGACGGGCTGCGGGTGGACGCGGTGGCGTCCATGCTGTATCTGGACTATGACCGGCAGGGCGGCGCGTGGCGTCCCAACAAGGACGGCGGCCGGGAGAACCTGGAGGCCATCGACTTCCTGCGCGAGCTGAACCGGGCGGCCTTTGCCGCCGACCCGGCGGCGCTGATGGTGGCGGAGGAGTCCACCGCGTGGCCGCTGGTCACCTATCCGCCGGAGCAGGGCGGTCTGGGCTTCAACCTGAAGTGGAACATGGGCTGGATGAACGACCTGTGCCACTATCTGAAGATGGACCCCTACTTCCGCCAGTTCCACCACCGGGACGTGACGTTCTCCATGGTCTACGCCTTCTCGGAAAACTACGTCCTGCCCCTGTCCCACGACGAGGTGGTCCACATGAAGGGCTCTCTCCGGGGCAAGATGCCCGGCGACGACTGGCGGCAGCTGGCCGGTGTAAGGAGTTTCTGGGCCTATATGCTGTGCCACCCCGGCAAAAAGCTGCTGTTCATGGGCAGCGAGCTGCCCCAGTGGCACGAGTGGGACTTCCGCGGCCAGCTGGACTGGTATCTGCTGGACGATCCCGCCTGCCGGGCCAGCCATGAGTGCCTGCGGCAGCTGAACCGGCTGTATGAGCGCAACCGGTGCCTGTGGGAAAACGACCGGGACTGGGACGGCTTTACATGGCTGGTGGCCGATGATAACCACAACAACGTGCTGGTGTTTCTGCGGCGGGACCGCAGGGGCCACGAGCTGATCTGCGCGGTGAACTTTGCGCCGGTGCCCTGGGACAACTACCGCTTCGGCGTGCCGGCAGCGGCGCGGTATGAGGTGCTGTTCAACACGGACGACGCCTGCTGGGGCGGCAGCGGCTGCGCCCTTCCGGCGGGCAGCCGGATCGACGTGGACGAGATCCCCTCCCACGGGCGGGAGACGTCCCTTTCCCTGACCATCCCGCCCCTGGGCGCGGTGCTGCTGCGCCGGGAGGGAAAACGCCCCCGGAAAAAACAGAACACAGGAGGTACGCAAGGATGAAAAAAGAGTGTGTGGCGATGCTGCTGGCCGGCGGCCAGGGCAGCCGCCTGTACGTGCTCACCGGCAGCATGGCCAAGCCCGCCGTGCCCTTCGGCGGCAAATTCCGCATCATTGACTTTCCCCTGTCCAACTGTACCAACTCCGGCATCGACACCGTGGGTGTGCTGACCCAGTACCGGCCGCTGGAGCTGAACACCTACATCGGCAGCGGCCAGCCCTGGGAGCTGGACCGTGTCAACGGCGGCGTACATATCCTGCCGCCCTACCAGAGCGCCGGCGGCGCCGTCTGGTACAAGGGCACCGCCAACGCCATCTATCAGAACATCGGCTTCGTGGATCTGTACGACCCGGAGTACGTACTGGTGCTCTCCGGCGACCACATCTATAAGATGGACTACTCCCTGATGCTGCGCCGCCACAAGGAGACGGGCGCGGACTGCACCATCTCCGTCATGGAGGTCCCCTGGGAGGAGGCCAGCCGCTTCGGCATCATGGCCGTGGACGGCAACGACAACATCACCGAGTTCGCCGAGAAGCCCAAGGAACCGAAAAGCAACCTGGCCTCTATGGGCATCTATATCTTCACCTGGAAAAAGCTGCGCCAGTACCTCATCGATGATGAGACTGACCCCCGCAGCGACAACGACTTCGGAAAAAACATCATCCCCGCTATGCTGCGAAACGGTGAGAAGATGTCCGCCTACCGCTTCGAGGGCTACTGGAAGGACGTGGGCACGCTGGACTCCCTGTGGGACGCCAACATGGATATGCTCTCCCCCGGCTCCGGGCTGAACCTGCTGGACAAGAAGTGGCGCATCTACGGCCGCACGCCCACCTGCCCGCCCACCTACATCGGTAAAACGGGCGATGTGGGCAACAGCGCCGTGGCCAAGGGCTGCACCGTGCTGGGCGAGGTAAAGAACGCCGTCCTCAGCACGGGCACCACCGTGGCCGAGGGCGCGTCCGTGTCCTATTCCGTGGTCATGCCCGGCGCCGTCATCGAGGCAGGCGCGAAGGTGTCCTACGCCATCGTGGGCGAGGGCTGCCGCGTAGGCAGAAACGCCGTGGTGGGCGGCGCCCCGGGCAGCGTCCCCTTTGAGGACTGGGGCATCGCCGTGCTGGGGCCCCGGACCTCCGTGGCGGACGGCGCGGTCATCGAACCGAAAATGATGCTGGGCGAAAACGGCAAGGAGGTGCGGCCATGAACGGAATGCACGGGATCATCTTCTCCTACGACAAGGAAAACGGTCTGCGGGAGCTCATCGAAAATCGCGTCCACGGCTCCATCCCCTTCGGCGGTGACTACCGCATCATCGACTTTATCCTCTCCAGCATGGTGAACGCCGGTGTCACGGACGTGGGCGTCATCATGCACGGCAAGTGCCAGTCGCTGCTGGACCACCTGGGCAGCGGCAAGAGCTGGGACCTGAGCCGCAACTTCGGCGGTCTGACGCTGCTGCCGGCCTTCGCCTATAATGAGCAGCACCGCGGCGACGGCCAGTTCCGCGGCCGCGTGGATGCCCTGGGCAGCGTGATGAACTACCTGAAGAGCATCCGTCAGGACTACGTGGTGCTGTCCGACAGCGACACGGTCATCAACGCGCCCCTGGAGGACGTGCTCCGCCGCCATATCGACACCGGCGCGGACATCACCGCCGTCTGCACCGCCGTCCCCGGCGACGGGCAGGACACCTACTTCCGGCTGGACGCCCGGGGCCGCATCACCGACACGGCCTACGGCCTGCACACGCCGGAGGGCTATCGCTGCCTGAACATCTTTGTCCTGCGGACCGAGCTGCTCATCCAGCTGGTGACGGAGTGCCTGAGCCACAACCGTTACAGCCTGCGGCGGGATATCCTTCAGGGCATGAGCAGCCGCCTCCATCTGCAAAGCTACGTCTACGACGGCTACGCCGCCCACATCAGCACCCTGCAGAACTACTACGACCGCAGCATGGAGCTGCTGGATACCGCCACCCGCAGCGCCCTGTTCTGCCCGGACCGTCCGGTATACGGCAAGGAAAACGACTCCCCCTCCAGCTACATCGACCCGGAGGGCGGCTGCGTCAACTCCCTGGCCGCCGACGGCTGCGACATCCAGGGCAGCGTAAAAAACTGCGTGCTGTTCCGCAACGTGCGTATTGAAAAGGGTGCCAGCGTGGAAAACTGTATCCTGTTCAAGGACACGGTGGTCAAGCGCGGTGCCATACTGCGGGGCGTGATCACCGACAAATACGTCACCGTCAGCGAGAATGTGACCCTGATGGGCCACGAGCGCTATCCCATTGTCATCGCCAAGGGCGCGACGGTGTGAGAGAAAGGAGCCTGCCATGAAGCTGCTGTATGTGACCAGCGAGGCCTATCCCTTCTGCAAGACCGGCGGCCTGGCCGATGTGGCCGGCAGCCTCCCCCCCGCCCTGGCGGCGGAGGGTGTCGAGACCGCCGTCATTCTGCCCCTGTACGACAAGATCGGCCCCCAGTGGCGGGAGAAAATGACCTTCCGCCGGTATATCTACGTGGACCTGGGCTGGCGGCATGAGTACTGCGGCCTGTTCTCCCTCTATGACCGGGGTGTGACCTGGTACTTCGTGGACAACGAAAAATACTTCCGCCGCGGCCGCCTGTACGGCGAGTTTGACGACGGCGAGCGCTTCGCCTTTTTCAGCAAGGCCGTCATCGACCTGCTGCCCAGCCTGGACTGGATGCCGGACATCCTCCACTGCAACGACTGGCAGACGGCGCTGGTGCCCATCTATCTCAAGGACGCGGCCACCCGCTGGTGGGAGATACGCCATATCCGCACGGTGTTCACCATTCACAACATTGAGTATCAGGGCCGCTACGGCAGCGACAGCGTAGACCAGCTCTTCGGTCTGGATCGCGGCTGGTATGACGACGGCACCCTCCGCATGGACGGCGACGTGAACCTGATGAAGGGTGCCATGCTCATGGCAGACGCCGTCACCACCGTCAGCCCCACCTACGCCGCCCAACTCCATGACCCGGCCTATGCCGAGGGGCTGGAGAGCGTGGTGGACGCCATCGGCTGGAAAATGCACGGCGTGGTCAACGGCATCGACACCGTCACCTACGACCCGGCGTCCGACCCGGCGCTTCCGGCGCATTACACGGCGGCAGACCCGGCCGGCAAGGCCGTGTGCAAGGCATCCCTGCAGGCTGCCCTCGGACTTGCCCAGGAGCCGGACACGCCGCTGATCGCCATGGTGACGCGGCTGGTGGGCCACAAGGGGCTTGATCTCGTGCAGCAGGCCATGGACGGCATCATGGCCACCGGCTGCCAGTTCGTGGTGCTGGGCACCGGTGACCGGGGGTATGAGGATTTCTTCCGCTGGAAAGCCGGGCAGTACCCCGGCCGCGTGTCAGCCCAGATCCTGTACGCCGAGGATCTGTCCCGCCGCGTCTACGCCGCCGCCGACCTGTTCCTGATGCCCTCCCGCAGCGAGCCCTGCGGCCTGAGCCAGATGATCGCCATGCGCTACGGCGCGGTGCCCATCGTGCGGAGCACCGGCGGTCTGGCGGACACCGTGCGCTCCTGCCAGGTGGGGCAGGAGGACGGCACCGGCTACCTGTTCGGCGACTATGACGCCGGGGCCATGCTCTCCGTCATCGGTCAGGCCACCGGCCTGTACCGGGGCGACCGGACAGGCTTCGACACCGTTCGATACCGTGGCATGACCGCGGACTTCAGCTGGGGCCGCAGTGCGGCGGCCTACCGGCACATTTATGAGAATCTTTGACCCAAGGAGGAGTTACCCGATATGACCTACAACAAAGAGACCCTGAAAGAGGCCATCGTGCAGAAGCTGCGCCTCAACTACGGCTGCACCGAGCAGCAGGCCACCGACGGCGAGATGATGAAGGCCTGCGCCATGGTCCTGCGGGACATCATGGCCGAGCACGGCGTACAGACCCGCGAGGAGACGGCTCACGAGGAAAAGCGCAAGGTCCACTACCTGTCGCTGGAGTTCCTGATGGGCCGCAGCCTGATGAAAAACGCCTTCAATCTGGCGCTGCTGGAGCCCCTGACCGCCGCCATCGGCGAGCTGGGCTTCAAAGCGGCGGACATCTTCGACATGGAGCCGGACGCCGGTCTTGGCAACGGCGGTCTGGGCCGCCTGGCCGCCTGCTATCTGGACAGCATGACCACCCTGGAGATCCCGGCGACGGGCTACTCCATCTGCTATGAGCTGGGCATTTTCAAGCAGAAGATCGTGGAGGGCCAGCAGGTGGAGCTGCCCGACGACTGGATGCAGCTGGGCGACGCGTGGCTGCTGCCCAAGCTGCAGGAGGCCGAGGAGGTCCGCTTCGGCGGCAAGGTCCGCACCCGCTGGGACAACAACCACCTGATGGTGGTCCATGAGGACTACACCCGTGTGCTGGCCATCCCCTGCGACATGGAGATCGCCGGCTACGACACCGACCATGTGAACACCCTGCGTCTGTGGCAGGCCCGCAGCCCCAAGCCCATCGACATGAAGCTCTTCAGCGAGGGCCAGTACCTCCATGCCGCCGAGGAGCGCGCTATGGCTGACGCCATCAGTCAGGTGCTCTACCCCGAGGACAACCACTACGAGGGCAAGTCCCTGCGGCTGAAGCAGCAGTATTTCTTCGTGTCCGCCACCATTCAGTCCATCACCCGCAAGCACATCCAGCAGTACGGTACCCTCAGGAACTTCCATGAGAAGAATGTCATCCAGATCAACGATACCCACCCCACGCTGGTGATCCCGGAGCTGATGCGTATCCTCATCGACGATGCCGGCATGGGCTGGGACGAGGCCTGGCACATCACCACCCACTGCGTGGCCTACACCAATCACACCGTGCTTTCCGAGGCCCTTGAGGTCTGGCCGCAGCAGCTGTTCGAAACGCTGCTGCCCCGCGTGTGGCAGATATTGCAGGAGATCTCCCGCCGCTGGCAGCAGCAGGTGGAGGACTTCTTCCACGATCCCGCCAAGACCGCCAAGCTGGCCATTATCTGGGACGGCGGCGTCCGCATGGCCAACCTGTGCATCGCCGGCAGCATGGCCGTCAACGGCGTCAGCGCCCTGCACTCCGAGATTTTGCGGAAGGACCTGTTCAAGGACGCCTGCCAGATGATGCCAGACAAGTTCAAGAACGTCACCAACGGCATCGACCACCGCCGCTGGGTGCCCCAGATCAACCCCGGTCTGGACGGACTGCTCCGTGACCTGATCGGCGAGGGCTATCTCACCCATCCGCAGGAACTGAAAAAGCTGGAGGCCTACGCCGGTGACAAGGCGGTCCTTCAGCGTCTGGAGGACATCAAGCATCAGAACAAGCTTGCCTTTGCTGCCTTCGCCAGGAAGCACCAGGGTGTGGTGCTGAACACCGACGCCATCTTCGATGTGCAGGTAAAGCGCCTGCACGAGTACAAGCGCCAGCTGCTGAACGCCCTGCAGATCATCTACCTGTACCAGCGCCTGCAGGATGACCCCAGCCTGGACCTCCCGCCCCAGACGTTCCTGTTCGGCGCCAAGGCCGCCCCGGGCTACGCCGTGGCCAAGCGCATCATCCACCTCATCAACTCCCTGGCCGACCAGATCAACAGCGACCCGCTGTGCAAAGATCGGCTCCAGGTGGTGTTCCTGGAGAACTACCGCGTCTCCCTGGCCGAGGTCCTCATGCCCGCCAGCGAGGTCAGTCAGCAGATCTCCACCGCCGGCAAGGAGGCCAGCGGCACCGGCAACATGAAGTTTA
>OICH01000725.1_pt1 | contig 12039 bp, 9 predicted proteins | sample 1581271 | NCBI WGS metagenome assembly OICH01 (sample SAMEA3882547, study PRJEB24775) | human gut metagenome | biome: human-associated habitat; feature: intestine environment; material: feces | place: Netherlands | collected 2009/2010 | reverse complement strand
TTTCTTTTTTTACCTGTCTACTTGACAGGGGGCGGTTCAAAATCAAAGCCGCCGTTTCATAGGCGCGTGAAAATGTGTCTGCTCTGCGACGGCTTTTTTTCTTTTGCCGTCGCGCTGCAGATAACCTATTCGTTCTATTTTGAACTTCTTTTATGCTACCTGATGTCTGCAATAGGAATGAATCGCCAAGAATGTAAACACAAATAATTCAATTCCTGCCGAAATCAAAATAACATGTGGTGTCCAGAAACTCATTCCACCGATATTCAGATAATTGAAATCTGCAAGCTGAGAAAGGAAATTGTTCTGCATACCAATTCCGGCAGATGGAAGTATGGTAGAGAGCCATGTTGCTCCCATCGCTACATAAGCAAAAAGCGGCATGAGAAGAACTACAATAGAGATCAGCAAAACTGTCAATGTGTCTTTACATTTTGCAGACAGGAACAACGTACAGCTAACCGTTGCTAATACAGAAAGTAAGCCCGCTACTGCGAGAATTATCTGCAACTGCCCCAGATTGATGTTTGGCAGATTAATGATAGAGTATCGCATCTGAAACGATGTTTTTAAGCAATCCGTCCCGAACGCTGCATCTAAAATCAGAATGTGTACCGTGATCCCGACAAGGAAAGTAACAACGAAAAGTGTAAATGCCGCCAGAATTTTGGTAATTGCTAATTGTTTATGCCCGTATTTGGTGGTTCGCAGGATGCTGTCACCGCCCGTTTGATATTCTCCGGCGAAAGTAGGTGCTGCGATTGCCACACACAAAATAGCAAGGAACAAAATATAAAACTCAATATAATCAAATGCATCTTTAGATATTCCAGAATGAAGATAAAATGGCGTATCAAGTTCTGAATATTTTTCAAGAGCTTTCTGCTGTGCGGTTTCGTTTTCTCTTTGCTCATTCCGCATGACATCCTGTAAATGTTCTGCGCACTTTTCATAATAGGCTCCGTCAATGTCATTCGGGTCAATATCCATTAAATCAGCACCAATGCCTGTTAATGGATCAGCAAACGCTTCGGACAGACCCATCAGCAAGTGACGGAACGGGACGATTTTTTCAATATATACAGCCAGAGGAAAGCCCTCTTCCTCGACTGGCCCATATTCTCGAACGCAGCTTTGATAAGTTTCCAAAGCCGATTTGATCCTATCCGGGGTCACTTCACCAGCGGATGTTTTATATAAATCTTGTTTGTACTTGATCGCTGCCAAGCCGTTTAATTCTGTAACCGTGCCATCTTTGTTTGGACGGTTAATACCCTCAAATGAAATAGGCAGGTATGCCATGGCTACGGAAAGCAAAAGTGCGATTGCAAGTAAAATCAGGGTGCGCCGTGACTTCAAAATACGTTTTATTTCAAGTCTAAAGAGTCGCATATTATCTGTCCTCCTTTTCCAAGTCTGTCTGCGGAAACAACCACAGATACAGGTCTTCCAATCGTGGTTCCGTTGTAACAGATCCATCAATTTCCGAGTGTTCGGACAGATAACGAATAGAAACCTGATTGTGATCTTCGCCTCGCTGATTGATAATGTGCAGCCGCATTTCACATTCCGGCAGCTTTGAGGCCGGAATTGTGCAATTCCAAACCTTGCCCTCAATCTGCTTGACAAGTTCTGCGGTAGTTCCGACATCAACAATTTCTCCGGCTTTCATAATTGCGTTGCGCGTAGAAATATATTCTATGTCAGATACGATATGGGTGGAAATCAACACGATTCGATCATGCGAAAACTCGGAAATGAAATTCCGCAGACGCACGCGCTCTCCGGGATCGAGTCCTGCTGTCGGTTCGTCCATGACAAGTATCTCCGGGTCGTTCAACATAGCCTGCGCAATACCAACACGACGCTTCATGCCGCCTGACAGATTGGAGATTTTTTTCTTTTTCACATCGGAGAGCGAAAGAATGTCCAACAAATGATTGATCTTTTTGGTAGTTGCCATTGTGGGAATATCTTTCAGCGCAGCCACATACTCCAAATAATCTTTGACCGTAAAATCCCGGTGATACCCAAAGTCCTGCGGCAGAAAGCCAAACTTGCTTCGGTAAACTTCACCCAACTCTCGAATGTTTTTTCCGTCATAGTAAACTGCTCCGCTGGTTGGTATCATAATATCGGCAATCATGCGCATGAGCGTGGTTTTCCCTGCACCATTCGCTCCCAAAAGTCCCCAAATGCCGGGAGTCAATGTCAGATTGACATCATTTACTGCTGTTTTGTCTTTGAACTGCTTGCTTAAATGCTCTATTTTCAGTTCCATGCTTACACTCCTTTCTTTTGCTTCAGCTGAACAATAAAAAGCCCTTGTTCGATAATCATTGTACCGAACAAAGGCTTTTCAATCTCAAAAATCACACGCTTAAATTCCTAAGTAATTCCTAAGATCACAGTCTTATTTTCCTAAGCGGAAAGGGGTAATGTAATCACAAAGTCTATGGTTTCGTTTTGACTGGATGCAGTAATCTTTCCACCATGTAAATGTATAATTTCTTCCGCAATAGAAAGGCCAAGTCCCGCACCACCTGTATTAGAAAGCCGAGCATCATCCAAGCGATTGAATTTTTCAAATATACTGTTAAGCTGTTCCTGTGGAATTGTTTTTCCACGATTTTCAAAAGTGATCTGAATATCATGCTCTAACCGTTTGGCGGATATAGTGATCTCTGTCTGCGGGTAGCTATATGACGCTGCATTTCGTAAAAGGTTACTGAAAACTCTCGCCAGCTTTTCGGGATCAGCGTTCACAGATAAGTTGTCCTCCGCAGTAAATACCGCCGTGTTGCCATTTGCAGAGAGTGTCGGGTATATTTCATCTATTACCTGCGCAATCAAACAATGTAAATCTACATTTTCTTTTTTGATAATGACCGTATGTGCATTGTATTTAGTAATTTCAAAAAGCTCATTGATAAGTCTTTCAAGACGCTCTGCTTTGTCCAACGCGACCTTTACATACTTTTCCTTTTGCTGTTCAGGCATGTCAGGGGCTTCATGGAGCAGGCTCAAATAGCCGATTACCGTTGTGAGAGGGGTGCGTATATCATGTGCCAGATACATAACAATTTCATTTTTCTTTTCTTCTGCCTGCTTTGCAGCCCGTTTGCTCAACAGAACAGACATTTTGATTTGATTGAGTTGTGCCTCCAATTCTTTCAGTGGGTCAGACAATGATACGGTATGATTGTTCTGCTCATAGACCGTTTGGGTCGCATCAATTACTTCATCCAGATAGCCCCACGGCTTTTTCCAATAGTAATTGAAAATACATACAAAGCCGATCATCAGATACAAAATAAAAAGCAGATCGAGCCGCCGGTAGAGCCATGCAAAAATACCGTTGTCAAATTTTGAAAAGATGTAGTCCAAGATAAGGGTCAAACCATATCCAACAACGGTATAAACCAGCAATGATAGGTATAAGCGCACTTTAAGGCGCTTTTCTGTTGTCATTTCTTTCTTCGACATGAGAATACACCTCCTACCGATTAGCAAACAGAAGAAGGCCAAGTAGGCCAATCACGACAACACTTACTATGCCTGCCAGAATGGAAAACAGTCTGTTTGCTTTTATTCTATTTCCGATTAACCGGGCTGCCATCGAATATACAGCAAGCCCCAAAAGACCACCTGCCGTATTTGTGAGTACATCAGTAATGTCAGAACGTCCGACTGCTAAGATATACTGCATAAAATAGTTGCCAAACAATTTGATTTTCTCTTCATAGCGTGCACACTCGGCATCCAGGTCGGCAGCGTTGCCGTTCAGGATATTGGTGTTCTCCGGCTTGATGTCTATATGGCTGAAGAAGTTGTTCCACATAAAGGAATAGTAGCTTTCGGGATGTTCCTTGGGCAAACCTACATACTCGTCCATATTGAAAGTCACTACGTTCTGGAAAGACACGATGCCTTTCTTGTTCAGGTCGATAAGTTCCTTGTACATGCCCAACGGAGAAGAACCGGTGGGGCATCCCAATACAAACGGTTTTTCAGGTGTCGGATGAGCGGCCTTGATTTTGGCAGCCACATAATGTGCCGCCCACTTTGATACGGATTGATAATCCGGTTGAATGATTAGTCTCATTGTGATTGTTTTATTAGGTTAATAAATTAGGGGTAATTTTCAACTTCAATTCTTAATTTTTTAATTCTTAATTTTCAACTACTTCCTATCCTTCTTCAAACGCTCTGCCATGGCACGTGCCAGGTTTTCGCATTGTTCGTAAGTAATGTCCTTCATGGCCTGCTTCATCTCTACCGGGTCGCCCACAATCTCGAACTTGCTCTTTTCGGCAAACTCGCCCATGCGCTTCACGGCGGCACCCGCCCAGCAGAAGGAGCCGAAGTATCCCAGATAGCGTCCCTTCACTTCGCGTACCAGAATCTTGGAGAGCAAGGATTCTATCTCAGGATAAATCTGGTTGCTGTAGGTGGGACTGCCAATGATGAGTCCGCGATACTTGAAGATATCGGCAATGATATAAGAAGGATTGCTCTTGCTCACATTGTGCATCACGATGTTCTTGATGCCTTGTGCAGAAAGTTCTGCCGCAATGGCTTCCGCCATCTGCTCCGTGTTGCCGTACATGGAACCGTATGCAATGACCACGCCCTCGTCGGCGGCATAACGGCTCAGCTTGTCGTAGATGCCGATAACCTTGGCTATATTCTCCGTCCACACCGGCCCGTGCGTGGAGCAGATGGTGGAAATGGGCAGACCGCCCAGCTTGGCAAGTGCCTTCTGCACCGGAGAGCCGTACTTGCCCACGATGTTGGAATAGTAACGCACCATCTCGTCCCAGTATCTGTCCAGATTGATGCGCGTATCCAGGAACCCGCCGTCCAACGTACCGAAACAGCCGAAGCCGTCACCGGCGAAAAGGACTCCTTCCGTTTCGTCAAAAGTCATCATCGTCTCGGGCCAGTGCACCATCGGGGTCATATAGAAACGGAGCTTATGATGCCCCAAAGCCAGAAAATCCTCGTCCTTCACCATGTACTGTTCGCCCGTCACGCCATAAAAGCCCTCTATCATGCCGAAGGTCTGCTTGTTGCCCACGATGATGATGTCGGGGTAATGCTGCTTTATCAGGCGGATAGAGCCCGAATGGTCCGGCTCCATATGGTTGATGATGAGATACTGGATGGGGCGCTCGCCGATAATGCTCTTTATCTTGCGCAGATACACCTCGAAGTAGCAGATGTCCACCGTATCGACCAAAGCGACCGTCTCATCATCTATCAGGTAAGAGTTGTAGGAAACCCCATACGGCAACGGCCACATACCTTCAAACAAATGCTTATTGCGGTCATTCACTCCCACGTAGTGGATTTTTCCTTTTATCACTGTTTTTGGGTTCATAATTATTCTTTATTTAGATTGATTCCATATTTAAAGTTGCGGCAAAAATAATTCTTTTTTCTCACATTTCATACTTCTTTCCCTGATATGCACCGAGTTCTTTCATTCTTTTTTGAACCCGATGATTAAATTCATAATTTTTCAGTCCCCAGTCAGGTGCAATGAGCAGTTCCTTAGGAGACTGGGAGACAAAACGCTCCAGCACCAAATCCGGCCGCAGATGCTCGATATAGTCTATCACGAGGCCGATATATTCCTCCACATCAAACAGATGAAAATCTTCAGGATGCTGCCGGTACTCCAGAGCCATGCGGGTACCCCTTATCAGTTGCAACTGGTGCATCTTCAAGGTAGTGAGTGGCAGGCGGGACAATACACCGGCTTGTGCCACGATGCTTTCGTGCGTCTCGCCCGGCAGTCCGAGTATGACATGCCCACCGGTCAGGATTCCGCGTGAAGCGGTTCTTTCCACCGCATCGGCGGCGGCATGAAAAGTATGCCCGCGGTTGATGCGGCAAAGTGTCTTGTCGTCGGTACTCTCTATGCCGTACTCCACTAAAAGGAATGTATGCCGGTTCATCTCCTCCAGATAGTCCAGCAGGCTGTCGGGCATACAGTCAGGACGGGTGCCGATGACCAGGCCCACCACCCCGTCTGCCGACAAGGCTTCCTCGTATTTCCGCTTCAGGTCTTCCAGTTCGCCATACGTATTGGTATAGGCCTGGAAATAGGCGAGATACTTCATCTCCGGATATTTGTGTGCAAAGAACTGCTTGCCCTCTTCCAGCTGGCGGGTAATGGATTTCTCCGTACGGCAATAATCGGGGTTGAAGGTCTGGTTGTTACAATAGGTGCAACCGCCGACTCCTTTGTTTCCATCCCGGTTGGGGCACGTAAAACCGGCATTCAGCGATATTTTCTGTACCTTATAGGAAAAATATCGCTTCAGAAAAAGAGGGAACTCATTATAGAGCGTAGATTTGGTTTCCATACATATTCCTTATGTAAGTGACAAATATAGGATTTTTCCGTGGGATGAACCTGCAAAAACAAGAATACTTTCCACCCGATTTGTTAACGAACATAAAACAAAGAATTTCCACCTGCACTAAAAAATGTTTCATCCACTGATATACAACTAATTAATTGAGAAAGAGTACATCCAAGCGCAATTACATTAAACACAATTTAGTGATTAGACACTCTTTTTACACACAATTTTCTCAGTTTATACACCTCAAAAATGAAATAAATTCATAGCTTTGCATACAACCTTAATGAATCAACCTATAAATACTATAACACCATGGCAACAATCGCATTGGACATAGGCGGCACAAAAATAGCCAGCGCCATTTTCTTTCCGGACGGAAGCATGATGTTTAACCGCAAACGGCTCCTGAAAGGAAGAACCGGACACGAAGTGGGCAAGCTCGCCGCGGATATCCTCGCCAAACTTCTTACCGTAGCACGCAGAAGCCGTATACACGTCGACGGAATAGGTGTCTGCATCCCCGGTATCGTTTACTCCCAAACCAACCGGGTATGGGCCCCCAACATACCGGGCTGGGATAACTACCCCCTCTATGAGGAGCTGCGCAGTGTAACGCCTCCGGGCATCGAGATATACATCGACAGCGACCGTACCTGCTATATGTATGGAGAGATGTGGCAAGGTGCCGCCAAAGAATGTCACAGTGCCATATTCATTGCCGTGGGAACCGGTATCGGTGCCGGCATCATCATCGACGGGCACGTGTTGCACGGAGCCAACGACATTATCGGCGCCACCGGCTGGATGGCCCTGCAACCTCCCTATCGGGAAGAGTATGACGCATGCGGATGTTTCGAATATTACGCTTCCGGCAATGGTATCGGGGCACGGGTACGCGATGCCGTACGCGCCAACAAGTCATATAAAGGAAAACTGCGCCAGAAACCCATCTGTCGCATATCGGCCTATGATGTGTTCAGTGCCTATAATGAAAAAGACCCTATTGCCATCTCCGTATTGCACAAAGCTGTCGAGATGTGGGGCATGGCTTCCGCAAATCTGGTCAGCCTGCTCAACCCGCAGAAGATAATTTGGGGCGGAGGCGTATTCGGCCCTGCCGGTATCTTTATAGATGACATTTACAAGGAAGCCTGCAAATGGGCGCAACCGCTCAGCATCAAGCAGGTGGAATTTGTACCTTCTCAATTGTCCGGTAATGCCGGACTGATAGGAGCAGCGTTTCTTGCCATCAAAAATCACTTGTATGAGTAACAGTTATCACAAGAATCTCGTATTCACGGCAGCGTGCATCGGGATGTGTTTCTTCGGAGTCTCCATGATTACATTGGGAGCAGTGTTGCCATCCCTCATAGCCAAGCTGAATCTGAGCGGGTTGCAGACAACCTCACTGGTCACTTTCCTGCCTCTGGGCATGCTGGCCGGTTCCCTGATTTTCGGTCCCATCGTAGACCGGTTCGGACATAAAGCCCTGCTGGTGCCCAGCTGCATCATCGTACTGCTGGGGATGGAAGGGCTTGCCTTCTTTGAAAGCGTGCCACTGCTGCAAGCTTCCATCGTCGGCATCGGCCTGGGCGGAGGCATCCTCAACGGAGAAACCAATGCATTGGTATCCGACATCTCAGGAGAATCCGAAAAAGGCTCACGCCTCAGTTTTCTGGGCATGTTCTACGGACTGGGCGCATTGGGCATACCGATGTTGCTGGGCTCCCTTTCCAGGCATTATTCATTCGAAACCATCTTGCTGGGAATTGGTGTAGTGATGCTTGCGGGCATTATATTCTGCATCCCCGTACGCTTCCCCGCCCCTAAGCAGGCGCAAGGTTTCCCGGTAAAAGAGGGATTGGGACTGCTGAAAGAAAGCAGCTTACTGCTACTCAGCTTCATTCTTTTTTTCCAAAGCGGCATCGAGGGTGTCTGCAACAACTGGTCCACGAGTTACTTTGGGCAGATGACGGATATTCCGGCCAATCAGGCATTGATTGCACTGACCTGCATGGTAGCGGGACTGACCGTGGCACGTATGATGCAAGTTGCGATATTCAAGAAGATAAAACCGGAAACCGTGCTGCCCTACAGCCTTGCACTCACTGCCATAGGCTTCTGTTTCCTTATGTTCTCGCCGGGGTTTGCACGCGCGGCAGTCGGCATGGTGCTGGTAGGTATGGGGCTGTCGGCCACGTATCCCGTGATACTCAGCATTCTTGGAAGCCGGTACCCGTCCTTATCGGGAACAGCATTCAGCGTGGCGCTTGCCATAGCCCTCGTCGGCCAGACTGCAATGAACGGCCTGATGGGCATGATTTCCCAATACGCCAATGGCATCGGACTTTATCCTTATCTGATGATTGCCTCACTTGCCGTCATGCTCCTTTTGTATAAACGCTCACTCAAATAAATTTATTAACTTCTTAAAAAACAAAAAAGTTATGTTAGCACTCGAATGGTTAAAGAATGCCCATGGCATTATGGAAAAACTGGAGGCTACCCAGTTGGAAAACATCAAAAAAGCAGCCACTGTTATGGCAGATTCCATCGAAGCCGGTCGTTGGGTCCACACGTTTGGTTGCGGCCACGCAACAATTCCCGTAGAAGAAATGTATCCGCGTATCGGCAGCTTTGTAGGATTCCACCCGCTTTGCGAATTGCCTCTGACATTCTTCACGCAGATTATCGGCCAGATGGGTATTCATCAGTTCCTCTTCCTGGAACGGGCAGAAGGCTACGGCCAGGAAATCATGAAGAACTATGATTTTGATTCCAAAGACTGTATGTGGATTTTCTCACATACCGGTATCAATGCCGTCAATATAGACATGGCATTGGAAGCCAAGAAGCGCGGCATGAAAGTTATCGTATACGGTTCGGCCAGCGAAACGGGCGACAAGGCCAGCCGCCACTCCAGCGGAAAGAACCTCTTCCAGCTGGCAGATATCGTAGTGGATTCCTGCGTTCCCCTGGTAGACGCCTCCGTACCCTTGAAGAACCACTTCGACAAGGTAGGTCCGTTGTCTACATTGAGTTTCGTCACCATGGTATGGATGACCATCACTACCGTTGCCGAAATCCTTGCCGACCGTGGCGTACACTTGTACATTCATCCGTCGCACAACGTTCCGGGTGACACAACCGCCCACGAACGACTGGATGCAGCCATTGCAGAATATCAAAGAAAAGTCAAGTGCTTGTAACGAAAGATATTCCAATCATCATCTCATCCAATCATCATCTATGAGTGACGGAGGCCCGTCCCTGCTTCGCCCCCAAGGAGCAGGACGGGCTTTTTCTGTTCAAAAAGAATAAAATCGGCCCACTGCTTCGATAAATCTTCCCTTTGTTGTATATTTGTTCCCCAGAAAAAAGATGGAAACAGATAAGCATAAAAGATAGATATGAAACAGATAAGCATCGCACTTCTCCTCTGCCTCTGTACGCTGGCAGGTTTCGCCCAAAGTGGCAAGGCACTCGATTTGAAAGAAATCGTATCGGGCAAGTTCACTCCGAAGAATATTTCCGGCGTTATCCCCATCCCGGGAGACGGGGAACATTATTCGCAGATGAATGCGGACAGGACACAAATCATCAAGTACTCCTTCAAAACGGGAAAACCCGTGGAAGTGCTGTTTGATGCCGCTACCGCACGCGAATGCACGTTCAAGACATTCGACAGCTACAGCTTTGCTCCGGACGGCAGTAAGCTGCTCATTGCCACCGAAACAACTCCCATCTACCGTCATTCCTATACGGCTGTGCATTACATCTACAGCCTAAAGCGCAATCTGGACGGTAAAATCAACAACATTGTGGAAAAGCTTTCGGACGGCGGCCCGCAACAGGTGCCCGTATTTTCACCGGACGGCAACCAGGTGGCTTTTGTACGCGACAACAACATCTTCCTTGTAAAACTGCTCTACGGCAACAGCGAAAGCCAGGTGACGGAAGACGGGAAACAGAACGAGGTGCTGAACGGCATCCCCGACTGGGTTTACGAAGAGGAGTTCTCCTTCAACCGTGCGCTGGAATTCAGTGCCGACAGCCAGATGCTGGCTTTCATCCGCTTCGACGAGAAAGATGTTCCCTCCTACTCTTTCCCTCTTTTTGCCGGACAAGCCCCCCACTTCACCCCTTTCGAGAAGTATCCGGGAGAGTATACTTACAAATATCCTAAAACGGGAGAAGTAAATTCCAAAGTGTCCGTACACACCTTCGACATCAAGTCGAAAGTGACCCGCAAGATAAACGTGCCGGTAGATGCAGACGGCTATATTCCCCGCATCCGCTTTACCCAAGACCCCAACAAACTTGCCGTCATGACACTGAACCGCCATCAGAACCGGTTCGACCTATACTTTGCCGACCCTCGCAGCACGGTAGCCAAACTGGCTCTGCGTGATGAAAGCGATACCTATATCCGCGAGAATGTATTCGACAACATCGTCTTCTATCCGGAAAATTTCAGTTTTGTCAGCGAAAAGAGCGGATACAACCATCTGTACTGGTATAGCATAGGCGGCAATCTGCTGAAACAAGTGACAGCCGGACAATATGAAGTGCAGGAGTTCCTGGGTTATGACCCCGAAGAAGGAAGCTTCTACTTCAGCAGCAACGAGGAAAGCCCCATGCGCAGTGCCATCTACAAGATTGACCGGAAAGGTAAAAAGACCAGACTATCGTCACAAGCCGGAACAAACAGTGCGCAGTTCAGTGCGAACATGAAGTACTATATGAACCGTTATTCCAATCTGGACACTCCGACCGTCATTACGCTGAACGACAATACCGGCAAGACTCTTGCCACCCTGATGGACAATGCGGCATTGAAGCAGGAAATCAGCGGCTATGACATGCCACGGAAGGAATTCTTCACTTTCCAGACTTCCGACGGAACCACATTGAATGGCTGGATGATGAAACCTGCCGACTTCTCTGCCGGCAAGAAATACCCGGTACTGATGTACCAGTACAGCGGCCCCGGTTCACAGCAAGTGCTTGACAAGTTCAGTGTAAGCTGGGAAACCTACATGGCATCACAAGGCTATATCGTGGTTTGCGTAGACGGGCGTGGCACCGGAGGACGGGGTGCCGAATTCGCCAAATGCACCTATCTGAACCTGGGTATCAAGGAAGCCAAAGACCAGGTGGAAACCGCCCTCTACATGGGCAACCAGCCTTATGTGGACAAAAACCGCATCGGAATCTGGGGATGGAGTTACGGTGGATACATGACCATTATGAGTATGAGTGAAGGAACACCGGTATTCAAAGCAGGGGTAGCCGTAGCCGCCGTTACCGACTGGAACTACTACGACACCGTCTACGGCGAACGCTTCATGCGTACACCGAAAGAAAACGCCGAAGGCTATAAAGCCAGTTCCGCCTTTACCCGTGCCGACAAGCTGCACGGCAACCTGCTGCTGGTACACGGCATGGCAGACGACAATGTACACTTCCAGAACTGTGCCGAATATGCCGAACAACTGGTACAACTCGGCAAACAGTTCGATATGCAGGTTTACACCAACCGCAACCACAGTATCTACGGAGGAAATACCCGGTTACACCTATACACGCGGTTGACCAACTTCTTCAACAAAGAATTGAAATAATGCCCGAAAGAGTACGTAAGCCTGAGTGGCTCAAAATA
>OICH01000715.1_pt1 | contig 12150 bp, 11 predicted proteins | sample 1581271 | NCBI WGS metagenome assembly OICH01 (sample SAMEA3882547, study PRJEB24775) | human gut metagenome | biome: human-associated habitat; feature: intestine environment; material: feces | place: Netherlands | collected 2009/2010 | reverse complement strand
TATCGCCGCCCTTACACGCACGCTCCCTTCTTACCTCCGCCATTGGGGGCGATGAGGCGGACGGGGAGGCGGAGGAGGAGGATTATGGTGGCGCCAGTCATTGCGGTACCTGTCCTTGTCACGGTCATGCTGGACAGCCGCCCCAATAGCGGCACCGGCAGCCAGCGCCCCCACACCGATGGCGGCGGCTCCACCGGGCGTTACGGAACTGTTCCCGTAGCTGTCCGTCGTGCAGGACGGCATGAAAGAAAGCGTCATTCCCGCCAGGGGAAGAAGCCAGAATGATTTAATATGCCTGTTCATGAGATAAAAAATAAGGATTAACACCGGCAGCCCGGTTACATCCGGTAAGCGCGGAATCCCTTGATGATTTGTTTAAATATGTCACAGTCCTGAACGGAATTCCCGGAATCATAACAGCTACGCGCGCAGCAGGCTTTTCATTACCCCCCTGTTCCGGCGTTCCTGAATACGGAAATCCGCATGCACTGTAAAAAAACAGACATGCGGATGGAAAAAGCGTTCATCTTCCGGAAAACTTCGGAAACGTCCGTAGGATTACTTCTGTTCTACTGCGGGCTCAATACGAACGGGACTCTGGATATCAAACAGGCTCTTGCGCAGCAGGTAGCCTCCGCTCTGCAAGGCAAATGCACTGGCCGGAAATTTCTCCGCCAGTTCACGGTAAAAGGCGCCTGCGGCGGCATTGTCTTTCTTAGCCCGGGCAATGTCCCCCAGGCACATGGTGGCAAAACCGGAAAAAGTAGGATCTCCCGCATCCACCACGGAACGGAACAACCCTTCCGCCTCATCCGCTTTCCCCCGGTTCATCAGACGGCAGGCCAGGGTAACGGAAGCCTGGGCTTTCCATTCCTCCGTGGGAGCGGAATCAATAAAAGCTTTCATTTTGGCCACGCCTTCATCCTCCTTGCCGGCGTTCCACAAGGCAATGGCCTGAAGGTAAGAGGCAGTGACGGCGGCGCGGGAACTGTCAAAGTCAGCCACCACCTGCTGAAGCCCCTGTTCGTCCAGGGAAATTTCCCCGGTTGCCGGGGATTCCGGCATAGCGGCCACCAGAGCGGCGCCTGCCTTTCTTTCCATGGAATCCTGCACGCCATTATAAATAATCCATCCGGCAGCCCCAAGGACGCATAGCAACACAACCAGCGCAACCTTGCCGTAATGTTCATCCAAAAACTGTTCATGCTTGGCCGGGCCGACGGAAATTTCCGCAAACGCACTTCCGTCGCCCATCGGCATATTGTCCATGGCCCGTTTAATATCCTTGATATCCATAATATGTTGAAGAGGGTTCTACCGTGTTGTCCCAACCAAATCAATCAGCTTTTTACTTATCTTCGCCATGTTCCAAAAGCTGCAGGGAATCCTTCAGTCCCAGATTCCTGTAAATTTCCCGCGTTGCCCGGCTCTGGTTAAGCGTATAAAAATGAATGCCGTCCACATCGGAATCCAACAGTTCGGCGCACTGGCTGGAGGCGTATTGGATGCCTACCTCCTGAATAGCGTCCGGATTGGAACCCGCACGCTTCAGCGCCTTAAGCAGCCTGGCCGGAAAACAGGTGCCTCCGGAAAGCTCTGCCATGCGGTTCATGCCGGACAGGCTGGTCACAGGCATGATTCCCGCCAGGATAGGCACCTTGATGCCGGCCAGCAGACAGCGTTCCCGGTAATCCAGGAAAGAATGATTGTCAAAAAACAGCTGGGTGCAGATATAATCCGCGCCGGCATCCACCTTGGCTTTCAGGAAATCCATCTCGCGCAGACGGTTGGGAGTGGCCGGATGACCTTCCGGGAAGCCGGCCACGCCTATGGCGAATCCATCCGGATCCGGGTGACGGCCGGATTCATTATATTCACGGATAAACGTCACCAGATCCGCCGCATGGCGAAAAACATCCGCATCGCGGTTGTAATCCTTCGCTCCCCGGGGAGGATCTCCCCGAAGTGCAAGAACGGCCCGCACTCCAGCCCGGGCGTATTGGTCCAGGATATTCCATACCTCCTCCCGGCTATGCCCTACGCAAGTAAGGTGGGGCACCGTAGGAATACGGGATTCATGCTGGATGCGCAACACCACTTCGCGGGTAAGCTCGCGGGTGGAGCCCCCTGCGCCATACGTCACGCTGACGAAACTGGGGCGGTAAGGCTCCAGTTCACGGATAGTCTGGTACAAGGCCGATGCTGCCTGCTCGTTTTTGGGCGGGAAAAATTCAAAGGACAGGCTGGGACCGGCGCCCGATTGCAATCTTTCTCTCAGGTGCACTTCTCTTTACTTGGCTTGGCTAAATACGGATCCGCATCACGGCTCCATGGGAATCATCACCGGTTTGGGAGCTTCCACGGGGACGGGGGCAGAGGGAGAAACCATACCGGACTTGTCTTCTTCCGTCATGTTTTCCTGCCAGCTCGCAGGCGGAACAATGACTTCATCCCCCGGCTTGATAGGTTCCTTGTCATTATTATCAAAAAGCGTATTACGCTTCACGTAGGACTGGAACACTTTCCCGTCCGGGTCAACTCCGTCGATAATCAGGGATACGAAAATGCTCCCGCGTCTGCGGATTCCCAGTTCCTGCCCCACTTTCAAGTCAGGTTGGCCGATGGACTGGAACAGGACCAGGTTGGCGTCACGGTAGTATTCCGTCACACGGCCCACCTGCTCCGCATCCTTGATTTCATTAAGCCATTGCAGCCGGGGATCTCCCTTTTCCATGCTCTGACGTTCCAACAAATCGCGTTCTTCCTCCGCCAGGGCATGACGCTTCTTCAGTTCTTCATTCTCCTTCTTCATCCGTTCCAGCTCCGCCGAGACATGAGCCAGTTCCTCGCTCACCACAGGATCCGCCACCACCACCGGCTGAACGGCGGAGGCAGGAGCCTGCGTGGGCATCGGAAGATACGGGGAGGGATTGACAGGTACCGGAGCGGAGGCCATCTGCTGCTGTTGCTGAATCACATCCATTCTTGAAGAAATATTCACATAAATCATTCCCAGAACGACCAGCACCACCACCAGAAACGCCAGGATAAAAATGCGGAAATTACTCATGTCGTCAAACGGTAGAGAAATTATCAAACGTAATTAATAGGAATAATTGAGATAGAACTGGAATTGTCCTCCGCGGTCAATGGCGTTGTTCTTCTGAATCGGAATGGCATAGTCCACTGCCAGCGGACCGATGGGGAGGTTCAGGCGCAGGCCGATCCCGTAGTCGGAAACTATTTTGGACGTGCTGAAGTCAAAAGAATCTCCGTTGACAAAACCGATGTCATAAAACACCGCGACGCGCACTTCTTCAATCACAGGAATGGAATATTCAAACTGGCAGAAGAAGGAGGAACGGCCGCCCATCGTCTCATCACCGCTCAGGGCGGGATTGTACGGCGCCACGTCCCGGAAACGGAAACCGCGCATGTTGTATGGCCCGCCGAGGTAGAGGCGCTCAAAAATGGGCACATCGTGGTTGCCATAGGAATCCACGGTAGCCGCACCGGCATTGATGCTGAAAATGGTGTCTCCGCGCAAATTCCAGTAATAGGAGCCATTCACGCCGAAATTGTATGTATGCACATCGCCGCCCAGGCCGGAATAACCGGCCAGCACTTCAAATTTGCCTCCCTTGCGGGGAAAAATCTGCGCGTCGCGGGTATCAATGGTGTAGGAAAGTTCCACATGGCTGCGCAGGTAGTCTCCGTCCTGTTGCCAGAAGAAGATAGGGGCGTTCCCTTCGGCGTCAATACGGTACTGTTCCAGGCGGTATTCCAGTTTCACGTAATCCAGTTCCCCGATCGGCTTGCGGAGAGAAATGGCAAAGCCATAGTTCTGCTGGTCGTAATAATCGGAAAAATATGTGGAATTGCTGTAGAAGATTTCCGTCCCGAAGGCCAGCTTGCGGTGCAGGAACCACGGATCCACCCAGGAAATACTGGCATCCTGCGTTTCAAAACCGACACGGGCGTTAATCGCGAAACGCTGGCCGCCGCCCACGAAAGAGGACCAGTCATACATGTCAAAATTGGACTGGGTGATGCCTGCGAACAGGTAAACGCTTTCAATAGAGGAAAATGCCACGCCGATATTCAGGGACCCCGTACGTTTTTCCGCCACCTCGATATTGATATCACGGTAGCCGGGCCGCGTGGATCCCACCTGGGCTACGTCCACCATGTCAAAATAGTTCAGGTTCTGGAGGCGCTTCTGGGCGGTATCCAAATCCACGGCGTTCATGGGGTCATTGGACTGGAGGGGAAGTTCCTGGCGGATGACGTAATCCTTCGTGCGGTTATTCCCGGTCAGGCGGATATTGCCTACGCGGTAGGGATTGCCTTCCGTCACATGGTACACGATGTTGATTTGTCCGTAACCTGTCTTGGGATCAACACCCACTTCCTGAATGTCCGGACGCACGGAGGCGTCCGCATACCCCCGGGAACCGTAATAACGGCGGATCATCGTCACGTCGTCGGCCACTTTCTGGGCGGAATAGGTATCCCCGTTGTACATGCTCAGGCCAGGAATCAGTTCCTGGGCCGTAAACACCTTGGTGGGGCCGAAGGCAACCTGGTTGACCTTGTAGCGGCGCCCCTCGGTAAGGGTAATTCTCATCGTCAGCTTCTGCTCATTGCCTTTGCCGGCGTCAAAATATTCCACCTTGTCCAGCTTGACGCGCAGATAACCTTTATTGCGGTAATAAGTCACCAATTCCGCCAGATCGTCCTCCACTTGTTCACGGTCAATGCGTCCGGATTTGGTAATCCAGGTCAACCAGCCCTTCTCCTTGGTTTTCATCACCTGTCGGAGATCCTTGGCGCTGATGTGTTCATTGCCCACAAAGTCAATCTTGATAATATTGGCCTTTTTTCCTTCGTTAATGTCGAAGACCACATCCACAAAGCCGGGCCGTTCCGTTTTCTGGTAAAAATAGGAAACACGTACATCCGGATACCGAGCTTCCTGGTAATAAGTGCGCAACTTGGCAATAGCGCTGCTCAGGGCCTTGTCGCTGAGAGCTTCCCCCCCCTTCAGCCCGCATTCCTCGGAGAGGTCCCTGTTGTCGAACGCGGTATTGCCGCGGAACCCCACGCCGCCCAGCAGATTCTGGGCCGCCATTTCAAACACCACCGCCACGCCGTCGCCGGAAGGCTCCACGGCTACTGTTGTATTGCCGCCTACCAGACCGCTTTCCAACAACCGTTCCAAGTCCTTGTTGACCACTTCCGGGGAATAACTGGTGCCCGGCTGCGTAGCCAGCAAATTTTTCAGACGGTCTTCGGACACGGTCTTGCCGGTGCTTCTGTACCGCACGGAAACGCTCTTCACAGGCCGCCCCTCATACGCCTGGTCACCGGGAAGAAGCCCCGTGCCCGGCCCCAGTTCCCGCATTACCTGTTCCGGAGTCATCACGGAACCATAGGCGCCTCTGTTAAGGGAAGTTTCATCCTGGGCCAAAACAGCCGAACATGCTATCAAGGGAAAGGAAACACACAAAAAAACGGGACGAATCATGAGCGCTGAACTTAATGCTTGGGATATAAAGGACTTTTCCTCTTGCATAGTCAAGACGTGATTCCGCGTAGAACACAGTTGCCCCGTATTCTATTACATCGCGTGCGCGTGCGCGCTTAGGAGGGCAATTGTGTCATTCCTGTGCAATAGCTTGCACTCCAGATACCCTCTCATTAAAGTTATCGCCGCTCGTGTTTTGACCGCTGCCGCCATCCCGGAGCTGAAACAGAACCACTTTCAATTAACACTGACCGTATTATTTATGGAAATCAACGTTGATATTCAACCGGACTGCACAGCCACGCTGAAAGCTTCCATCCCTGCAGAAACCACGGCTGCGCGCCGCGCCTCCATTGTAGATTCCTATGCCGCCAAAGCCAAGCTTCCCGGCTTCCGCCCCGGCAAAACACCCAAGTCCATCATTGAAAAGCGCTTCAAGAAAGAAATTGAAGAAGAACTGCTGGACACCCTTTTTGAAACGGCCTGCTCCACCGCTCTGGAAGAAAACCCCAAATTGAAAGTGCTCAACTTCGGAAAGCCGGAACAATCTCTGGATGACCAGGGCAACTACACCGCTACCAGCACGATGACCGTAGTTCCCGAATTTGAATTACCGGAATACAAAGGCATCGAAGTCAAGGTTCCCTCTTCCGAAGTAACGGAAGCAGACGTAGAGGAAGCTCTGAACTCCCTGGCTGAACAAATCGCGGAATTCACCCCTGTGGACCGCGCCGCCCAAAAAGACGACGTGGCGATTATCGACTTCAAAACCACGTTGGACGGCAAGCCCGTAGCGGAAGCCGTAGGCAAACCCGTAGGCTTCCTGGAAGGCCGTGACGGCCAGTGGATGAAGGTGGAAGACGATCAATTCCTGCCCGGCTTCGCCTCCGCCCTGGAAGGCCTGAATGCCGGTGACAGCAAGGATATCACCGTCACCATTCCGGATACCTTCCCAATTACGGAACTGCGCGGCAAGGAACTCGTATTCCATGCCACTGTGAAAGAAGTACGGGAAAAACAGCTTCCGGCCATGGATGATGCTTTTGCGGAAAAAGTTCTTCCCGGCAAAAACCTGGAAGAATTGAAAACCGCCCTGAAGGAAAACCTGGCCCAGCGCAAAGCCATGCAAATTGATGAGGCCAAGGCCGATCAGATCACAGAAAAGCTGGCGGACATGCTTGACTTCAACCTTCCGGAAGCTGTCGTAGAACGTGAAGTGTACGGCATCCTCCAGCAGAAAATGCAGCAGGCCATGTACAGCGGAAACGCCCCGGCGGACATGGATAAGTTTGTGGAGGAAGCCCGGGAAGAAGCCAAACAGGAGGCCAAGCGCAACCTTAAGGTCTTCTTCATGCTTCAGGAAGTGGCGCAGGTGGAAAAAATTGCCGTCACGGAAATGGAGCTTTACAACGAAGTGGCCCGCCAGGCCCGCCAGCAGAAAAAGAACCTCAAATCCTACATTCGCGAACTCCAGCGCGAAGGCCGCGTGCATGGCATCAGAATGAGCCTGCTGACAGCCAAGGTTCTGGACTTCCTGACAAAAGAGGCCAAAGTAACGGTAGACGAGCAGTAACCCCTCCTCTGCACAAAACACCTTACCAGGGGGAGTTGGCGCACACATGCCCGACTCCCCCGTTTTGCATCTTTTGGACGGGTAACGTACATTGAAAAAACAACATCCAATCTTCCATAAACATGTTTCAAGACCAATCTTCCAAATCAACCCCCGCAAACTCCTACTATGTGCCCATGGTAGTGGAGCAGGACGGCCGCGGCGAACGTGCCTTTGACATTTACTCCCGTCTCCTGAAAGACCGCGTTATCTTCATCGGCTCCGCTATTGACGACGATGTGGCGAATTCCGTCATTGCCCAGCTTCTGTTCCTTCAGATGGCTGACCCGAAAAAAGACATCCACGTCTACATCAACTCCCCCGGAGGATCCGTCACGGCGGGTCTCGCGATTTACGATACGATGCAATTCGTCTCTTGTGACGTAAATACATATTGCCTGGGCATAGCGGCCTCCATGGGTTCCGTCCTTCTGGCTGCGGGAACTCCCGGCAAACGCTTCTGCCTGCCGAACTCCCACGTAATGATTCACCAGGTTTCCGGAGGTGCCCAGGGAACCGCTTCAGATGTGGAACGCACCATCGGCTTCATGTTCAACCTCAAAAAACGCCTCAACGGCATTCTGGCCAAACATACCGGTAAAACGGAAAAGCAAATTGAAAAGGATGCTGACCGCGACAACTACATGACTGCCGAGGAAGCCGTGGCCTACGGCCTGGTGGATAAAGTTCTGGCGCATCACTCTGATGACCGTTCTGCTCATCGGCGTCACCTGCGTGGCTATGAATCTGCTGCTCTGTTCCTCCGGCGTGTACTATATGGACACAATCGCAGACACGTTGCAGGGCAGCGGCAATGTGCTTCCGAATGAGGAAAGCATGGCGAGCTTTGATCCGCAGCTCATAGCGCCCGACGGAGATTTGACAATTGTCGTCAATGGCGCGCAGGGGCGCTTTCGCACCACCAACTGGTACATCACGGCTGTGGTGACGCTGCTCAGCGGCATTCTTGCCTACTTCATCAGCGGCCACGCCCTCAAGCCCCTGCTCAGCTTTGCCTCGCAGGTGGAAAAGGTGCAGCTGAACAACCTGGCGGATATGAAGATCGATGAAGCTGTGCTTCCGGAGTTTGCGCAGCTCAGCCGCTCCTTCAATCAGATGCTGGAGCGGCTGAACGCAGCCTTTGCCGCCCAGCGGCAGTTCACCGGCAACGCCGCCCACGAGCTGCGCACGCCGCTGGCGCTGATGCAGGCGCAGCTGGAGCTGTTTTCCGCAGAGCATCCCGACGTGCGGCCGGAGACGGCGGAGTTTCTCGCCCTTCTGCGGGAGCAGACTGAGCGGCTGACCCGGATGACCAAGACTCTGCTGGAGATGAGCAATCTGCGGCAGGTGGCGCGGAACGAGCGGATCCAGCTCGCTCCCATGATCGAGGAGATCTTCACAGATCTTGCGCCACTCTCAGATAAGCTCGGCGTCACGCTGACGGCGGAGGGCGACGGCATTATGACCGGCAGCGATGCACTGATCTACCGGCTGATCTTCAACCTGACGGAGAATGCTGTCAAGTACAACCGGCCGGGCGGCTCGGTACGGGTTTCTGTCACTCAGGAATTGGAAAAGCTCCTGCTCCGCGTCTCCGACACCGGCTGCGGCATCCCGGAGGAGTATCAGCGCAGTATCTTCCAGCCCTTCTTCCGGGTGGACAAGTCTCGCAGCCGGGAATACGGTGGCGCAGGACTGGGGCTCTCACTGGTATGGGAGATCGCCGACCTCCACGGCGGCTCCGTTTGGGTGGAGGAAAGCTCGGACAAGGGCACGACCATCGCGGTAGAGCTGCCGGCAGGGACAGAAAGTGATCCCTCCGGCGCGGATATCCCATAATAGTCCTCGGCGGTTTTATGATGATCGTTTTTCAACCTCCACAATGTTATCGCAGCAGCTCTCGATCAGCTCCCTGTCGTGGGTGATCACGAGAATGGTTCTGCCGTTCCGCGCTTCGCTTTTCAACCTTTCTGCGATCAGGCGCATATTCTGCCCGTCAAGTCCGCTGGTGGGCTCGTCAAGAATCAGTATCCTGCGGCCGGAAAAGATGGCGCAGGCGATGGCAAGCCGCTGCTTCTGCCCGCCGGACAGAGCGGACGGGTGCGCATCCCTGTACTCGTAAAGCCCAAACTCTTTGAGCAGGATCCTTGCATGGCTCTTGCTTTCTTCTGTCAATCTGGTATTCAGCAGCAGCTCCTCCGCCACACTCGCCGTAAAAAACTGCGTTGACGTGTCGTTGCCGCAGTAATAGATCTCCCTGCGCCGAGCTGCCGCTCTTGCTTTTTTTCCATCTATCAGGATATGTCCCCTTGTCTGCCTTGCCAGCCCGCAGAGGATCTGCGCAAGGGTGGTTTTCCCCGCGCCGTTTTGTCCCGTTATGGCGGTCACTTTGCCTTTCGGAAAGGCGAGGAAAATATCATCGAAAATGACTTCCTTGCGTATTCTTTTCGAGAGCCCTGCTGTCCTCAAGGCGGCAGGGCTCTCGTCCAATACGGAGCGAACGGGAAGGCTCTTTCCCTCATGCGGAGAGCGCAGACCCATGCCTAAGACGTCTGTTTCCGGAAGAAGAAGTAAGTCCCGTGGCGCATACTCAGCCGCTATTCTGCCGTCCCGCAGATATAAAAACCGGTCTGCGATCCCCATCAGCCAGTCGATCCGATGCTCCGCGATGAGCAGGGTAAAGCCCTGTGCCTTGAGCTGCCGGAGGGTCTGCGCAAGCTGCCGCGTCCCGGCGGCATCGAGGTTGGCCGTCGGCTCATCGCACACAAAGGCCTTTGGCTTCATGGCATATACGGACGCAATGGCCGCCCGCTGCTTTTCTCCGCTTGAGAGGACGTCAACTGCCCTGTCTTTCAAATGGGACAGCTTCAACGCCTCTATGGCGGCGTCCGTCCTCTCCCGTATCTCCCGGGCGGACAGGCCGTAATTCTCGCAGGGAAAGGCCACCTCACCGGCAAGCTCAGAGGAAAAGAACTGGCTTTTGGGATCCTGAAAAACGCTTCCCACCAAACGCCCGATCTCCCATGTGGAAAGCCTTGATATGTCCTTGCCGTCTATCCTCACGCTTCCGCTGAAGGCTCCGGGGTAATAGGACGGCGCAAGCCCGTTGACAAGCCTTGTCACGGTGGTCTTGCCGCAGCCGGAGAGCCCCGTCAGCACGACGCATTCGCCGCGTTTTACCGAAAGGGAAATGTCCTGTACGCCTCTGTCCGAGTTTTCGTATTGGAAAGAAGCGCGTGTAAGCTCGATCATGCCATGCTCCTTTCCAAAACCAAATAGGAAGCCGTGACCAGCGCACATGCGGCTGCCGCGATGTGATCCCGCGCCCCGATCCTTTTCTCATAATAGCTGCCGCGCACGCCCGGACGCTCCGCGCCCCTTGCAACGGCGGAAACGGAAAGCTGATCGGCGAGCTGCAACACCCGAAGGAGAAACGGAACCAGCACATACTCCATGCTCTGCACGGGATGTGCGAGTAGCTGCCCCGCCGCGGTAAGCCCCCGGTTTTTCATGGACCTGCCTACGCCTTTCAGCTCCGTCCGCATGGTAGGGAAGAAGCGAAAGACCACAAGAAGCCCGAGAATGAACGGGGTGGGCATACGGAGGCGGGATAAAAACGCGGAGAGCATCCCCGGCGGCGTGGTGATCAGATCCCATGACACCAGAAAGATCGGTGACAGATTCCAGAACATCAGAACATAAAATTCCGAAAAAACCGGCATGCGCAGCCCGTGGAAGCGGATGCCGTACAGCAGCAGCGCCAGCAACAGATAAAAGCAACCATAGGACGCGGCAAGGCGGAAGTTCCGCTGCAGGACGAGATAAAGAAGCGCCCCGCCGGTCAGGATGCAGGTAAGCAGCACATTCCCGCCGATGGTTACTCCGGCAAAGACGCACAGCAGCGCCCACAGCTTGACCGGCACCGCAAAGGATGCGTCCGCTCTCATAGAACGCCGGCCTTCTTAAAATGCCTGCGGATCAGCCGACTGCCCACCATGCAGCCTAAAAAGCCCATCAGCGTCGTGAACAGCAGAATAAAGGCCAGCCAGCCGGGAGAGGTGTAGTAACGCACATAGGAATCGATGTAGCTCTGCTCCATACCGCTTGCCAGCGCAAAATCGTAGTAGGTGTCCCAGAAGAACCAGATGGGCAGCAGATTGACCCCGTTGTACAGCAGGCTCGCCGCCGTCCAGGCGGCGGTCAGCCGTTTCGGTTTTTGGCAGGAGCCTTCCTTCCAGAGAATCGCCTCGCAGAGGATCCCCACAAGAACATAATAAGGAAGCAAGAACCAGTTTCCCATCAGCAGGAAAATCACGCCGAGGATCGTCATATAGATCAGCGTCACAAACCGCTTGCCGATCCGGCTGACCATGAGCATATAGACCGGCGCGCAGAGGAACATGGTGATCCCCACCGACAGCACCATGCTGACAAAGTCGTTGGCCATGCAGACCATGTTGATAACGAGCTGGATCACGATCAGCACCGCCGAAAGCAGCACCGTGGTGATCACATCCCTGACAGACCATTTATTTGTTTCTTTCATAAACGCCTCCTTGTTTTCGACACTTCGTTTTCCAGTATTGCACTTGGAATTCTGTTTATCTCGCAGCGTTCTACGCCGTCCACTCCATGCTCTCGCTCTGGAGCTGCGCCATGTGGCGGAACAGGCCGTTCTTTTTCAGCAGCTCCGCGGGAGAGCCCATCTCAACCACGCGGCCGCCGGAGAGCAGGACGATCTGATCGGCGTTCATGACGGTACGCATGCGGTGCGCGATGATGAGCACCGTCTTATCCTTGATCAATCCGGACAGTGCCGCCTGCACCGCCGTTTCATTTTCCACGTCCAGCGAGGCCGTGGCCTCGTCCAGCAAAATCACCGGCGCGTCCTTCAAGATGGCGCGGGCAATGGAGATGCGCTGCCGCTCACCGCCGGACAGGTGACCGCCGGATGCACCGCATACGGTCTGATAGCCGTTCTCCAGCCCCATTATGAACTCGTGGCAGCCGC
>OICH01000704.1_pt1 | contig 12333 bp, 9 predicted proteins | sample 1581271 | NCBI WGS metagenome assembly OICH01 (sample SAMEA3882547, study PRJEB24775) | human gut metagenome | biome: human-associated habitat; feature: intestine environment; material: feces | place: Netherlands | collected 2009/2010 | reverse complement strand
ATCTGTAGACTTTTTTATTTATCCTTCTCCAGACACACTCTTTGAAACAGTATCGCGATCGCAGGATCGCTCCCATTTTGTTGTTGAGGTGGTGCTGTGGGAAGGGCTGGAGCTCCCGTCGTGCAACCGGGTGAAGCACGGCGGACGAGAAAGTCCGGAGCCCGGGCGAAAACCGTGCGCAAAAGGACGAAAAACGTTCCTGAATGGCCGTGCGGGCCCATTTCGGACGGCAAATATTGCGGGTAATTTTTGCAGTTGGGCAGAATATTTCTACTTTTGCCGTTCGGAAACCCTCCGTTCGATCCGTCGGATTTCGGATGCGGACCGGTGGGGGACTGCGTGGCGCGGCAGGGCGGTTTCGACCTGTCGGCGCGGATAGCTCCATGCAACAAGACCTATGCCTGTTTTTTGAGGAATACGATCCATCTGCTGGCCCTGCTGGCCGCCCTGACCCTCTCGGCCAGGGAGCAGACCGACACCCTGAAGGTGCTGTCGGGCATCCGGGGCGCCGACGTGACCGTCTACAATCTCTACCGGGAAAACCGCGCCGCGGACAGGACAAAGGCCATGGAGTATGCCGAGCTCTTCCTCTCTTCGGCCGATACGACGGCCGCTGTGCCGCTGCTGGCGGCCGTGTGCGACGAACTGGCCGACTGGTACGAGTACGACCGGTCGCTCTTCTCCCGGGCCATCCGCTGGCGGAGCCGGTCGCTGGCGATCTATGAGTCGCTCGGCGACCGTCACAACGAGGCGCTGGCCCAATACCGGCTCTCCCGCGAATACACCAGCCTCGGGCAGTACCACCGCGCCCTGCAATACGTCTCCTCGGCAATGAACTATTTCGAGCGGACGCACGATACGGACAATCTGATCGAGTGCTACAATATCCTCGGAGTCGTCTATTTCACCTGCCGCCAGTACGACCGGGCCTACGAATGGTTCACCCGCTATACCGACGGCGACACCTCCCGCATGGTGCTCGGCCTGAACAACTCGGCCGTGCTGGCCTACACGCTGCGCGACACGCTGAAGGCCTGGACGCTCATCCGCGAATCGGGTTTTCTGAGTTCGGCCGTGCGCGACACCTCCAAGTTGTGCAAGGTCTATCTGAACAACGTCTCGCTCTACCTGATGTCGGGGGACCTGCAGGCCGCGGCCTCCACGCTCGAGACGGTGAAGCCCCTGCTCCGGAAGCCGGACGAAACCGGACTCTATTACCAGGACGAGGGGCTGCTTCTGATGGCTGCCGGCCGGCTGGACGAGGCTGCCGCAGCGCTCGGAAAGGCCATCTCGGCCTTCGGAACGGGCGAGTACGGCAGCAAGATCCAGCACTGCTACGGCATTCTGCAGCGCATCTACGCCATGAAGGGAGAGTACCGGAATGCCTACCAGGCACTCATCCGGTATTACGAGGCCGACATTGCGAACCGTCCCCGACGAGATCTTCCTCGACTTCTACAAGGTGCAGAAGGAGCTGGAGATGAGCCGCGAGCAGGAGAAGATGTCCCGGAGGCAGAACCTGGTGATCTTCCTCTGCTCGATCGGCGTGCTGTCGCTGGTCTTCATCCTGATCCTGCTCTACGGCAAATCCAAGCGGAAGAGTCTCGAGATTCGGCGTCAGGAGGAGGAGATTGCCAGTCAGAACGAGCTGATCGAACTCCGCAAGCTGCACGACTACCAGATCGGGCGGATGACCGAGGAGCTGTCGCACAAGCTGACGGAACTGAATGCCGGGGTGAAGGACCTGACCACGCGCAAGAAGATTTCGGCCATCTGCCGCGAGCTCGTGAAGAGCAAGGATGAGAACGAATGGCGGGAGATGAACCGCTTCGTCCCGGCCTTCAACAGCGTGTTTTACCAGCGGCTCATTGCCGATTTCCCGACGCTCTCGATCAACGAGCGGCGGCTGTGCGCCCTGCTGAACATGAACATGACAACCAAGGAAATTTCGGAGATAACACGTCAGAGTCCCCACAGCATCAACATCGCCCGGGCGCGTCTGCGCAGCAAATTCAACCTGACGGGCAAGACCACGAGTCTGCAGGAATTCCTTTCACGTTACAATCCGTAACCTGTTTTTTCGATACATATTCCGTTGTCGATTAGCGGATTGAATCATTCTGTATATATAAAGTATATATGGGATTTTGCGTCTGTATAATGCCGGATGCACAACCCGTTTTCATGCGCTACTTTTAGCAGGTCAAGTTTTATGGATCTTTTAAAGTTTAACGAAGTATGAAACCCAAGCATCTCTTTTCGGCAGCGGTCGCAGTGCTGCTGCTGGCGGGTTGTTCCAACGACACGGAGACAGTCTCCCCGTCGGGTCTGGTCCTGGATCCGACCACCCTTGAAATCGTAAAAGGCGAAACATACACGCTGCGGGCGACCGTCGAACCGGCGGATGCCGCCTACGGTCAGATATCGTGGGTGAGCGATGCGCCCGAGATCGCATCCGTCGATGCCGAAGGCACGGTAACGGCCCTGGCAGTCGGCGAGGCTACCGTAACGGCATCGGTCGGCAGCGACATTTCGGCGTCGTGCCGTGTGACCGTTGTCGGCCCGGCAGCGGAGTCGCTTACGCTCAATGCCGCTGCGCTGACCCTTACGATCGGCGAGCAGTCGCAGCTGACGGCCACCCCCTCGCCCGAGGATGCCAATCTGGAGGGCCTTGCGTGGAGCTCGTCGGACAGCGGCGTGGCCTCGGTTGACGGGCAGGGCCTCGTGACGGCCGTAGCGGCCGGTCAGGCGACCGTGCGTGTCGCCGTGGGCAGCATCGAGGCGTCGTGCGTCGTCACGGTCGTGGCTCCGGCCCAGGTCGGTGACTATTTCTATGCCGACGGCACGTGGTCCACGGAGCTCGCGGCCGACAAGCAGTGCATCGGTATCGTGTTTGCCGTGGGACACAGCGAGTACGACGCCTCGGACTACTCGTCGACCGGTATCGGCAAGGCGAAGTGCAACGGTTACGTCATCGCCCTGAACGACGCCTCGACCAGCTATGCGATGTGGGGCCCGAAGGGTCAGGAGCTCGGCTGCTACCCGAAGGATGAGTTCGGCGATCCGATTCAGAACGGCCGCGAGAACGGTCAGTACAACGACTGGTACGGCTCCTCGTCCGAGGCTGCCGTGGACAATCCGGGCCCGCAGGACTATTTCCGCTACCTGATGAATATGGGCACGCCGAGCGTCAGCGCCGACGGCAAGGACGGAGCCTGGTTCTATGCACGTTCCGTGCTGGCATTCTGATGGCCGGGTGACGGATCAACACGCAAACAAGACGAAATCAGATGAAAAAGTATCTTTGGATTCTCTGCGCGCTCCTCTTCGCGACGCTTGCCGTCGCGTGCAGCGACGACGATGATGCGCCCTCGAACGTCTCCGTCGTCACCCTGTCCGATACGCAGATCACCCTGGTGCGGGGCGAGCGCTACACGCTGACGGCCCGGGTGGAGACGCTCGACGGAAAGGGGTGCGACGTCACGTGGGCAACCTCCGACGGCCGCGTCGTCACGGTGGATGCCGAAGGCAACCTCACGGCCGGGGAGACGGGCAGCGCCCGCGTCTACGCCCTGGCCGAGAACCGGCAGGCGGTCTGCGACGTGACGGTGACCCTCCCGGGGGAGGCCCATGTCGGGGACTATTACTACTCCGACGGCACCTATTCGGCCGACCTGAACCCGAAAAAGGAGTGCATCGGCGTCGTCTTCCAGGTGGGGCAGCACGCCAACGACTGTTCCGACTACTCGCAGACCGGCATCGGCGAGGCGGCATGCCACGGTTATGTCGTCGCATTGCAGGATGCCTCCGAGGAGCTGTGCCTGTGGGGCGTATACGGCTATGAAATCGGTCTCTATCCGGTGGATGACGGCGGAAACAAGATCGACAACTTCACCAATAACGGCGGCGATACCGACTGGAGCGGCTATCTCTACACGGAGAAGATCACCCTGGAGGCCGAGCGCAACGGCGGATTCACGCCCGACACGCAGGAGGGCTATCCCGTCGGTTACTACACCCGGCAGTTCGCACAGGCGGTTCCGGCCCCGGCCAACTCGAGCGGCTGGTTCATTCCCGCCGTCAGCCAGCTCTGCACGGTCTACGGGCTGCGTGAGCAGCTCGATGCCCGGGAGGGGATGACGCGGCTCCGCAACCGGTGGTACTGGTCCTCGTCGGAGTGCTACGCCCTGGCCGACGGCAGCATCAACTGCCTCGATGTCAGCACGGGCATGGTGGGGTACCGCGGAAAATACGATGCCATAGGACTCATCCGCCCGATTCTCGCATTTTAATACGGATTGAGAGATGAAGATGAAACAGTTGTATCTTACTTTCATATCGGCGTGCCTGCTCCTGGCGGCAGGCTGCCGGGAGGAGGAGGGGGAGTTCAAGCCCTCGACCCTTACGCTCAACACCCCGGAGGTGACCGTTGCGGCCGACGGCGGTGAGGTCAGCGTGTCGTACCGGCTCGCCAGTCCTGTCTACGAGGGCCGCATTACGGTCGGCAACGTACCCGAGTGGATCTCCGGAGTCTCCACCTCGCTCTCCGGCGTGATCTCCTTCACGGTTGCCGCCAACGAGCTCACCGAGTCGCGCTCCGCGGAGCTCTCCGTCCGCTATTCGGGCGATGCGGAGACGGCCGTGCTGCGCGTCGTGCAGTCGCCGCGGACGGTTCCGCCCGTCTTCGACATCCGCATGGAGCTCATCACGCAGACGAGCGCGAAGTATTCGGTGATTCCCGGCGACAAGGAGCAGACCTACCTGAGCATGCTCGTCGAGAAGGATTACTTCGACAGCTACGCCTCCGACGAGGAGTATTTCCAGGACGACCTGGCCTACATCCGGGCGATGGCCGAGAGTTTCGGCGTCTCGGTGCAGGAGTACCTCTCGAACACGCTCAACCGCGGTGACCTGCTGGTCAAGAACATGACGGGCCTGCTGCCCGGAACGGCCTACTACGTCTACGCATACGGCCTGACGGTCGACGGCGAGCGCACGACGGATATCTACAAGGTCGAGTTCGAGACTGTTGCGGTGCCGAAGATCGACGTCACGTTCACGGTGGATGCGACGGTCAACGGGCCGCTGTGCGACCTGCATATTGTGCCGTCCGATCCCAACCAGCGCTATGTCATCGGCATGTATGTCGCCGATCAGGTGCAGGACGGTGAGGACGCCTGCCGGCAGTACCAGCAGTACCTCAGCGACATGATCGTCATCTACGAGGCCATGGGCATGACCGCCGAGGAGACCGTGGCCGGACTCAGCGTGGTCGGCACGACCGACCGCACCTACGAGCTGGAGGAGAATACCGGGTATCTGGTCTTCGCCGCGTCGTGCACCGACGACGGACTCATCAACTCGGATCCCGTCTCGACGACGTTCCGGACCACGGAGGTGCAGCCCTCCGACAACCGCATCTCCTTCGAGGTGACGTCACTCGAAGCGCATGCCGCGACCATCGACGTGAAGACGGAGAACTTCGATCCCTACGTGCTCTACCTCGTCAATACGTCGGCCGTGGAGGGGATGGACGACGAGGCGGTCATCAGCTCCCTGCTGGCCGACGAGACCATCGCGGACTACCTCCGCCGGGGCGATACCTCTTTCGAGGCGAGCGAACTCGAGGCCTCCACGAGCTACACGCTGCTGGCCTTCGGCTACGTGAAGGGCAAGGCGACCACGGGGCTCTTCTCGGTGGAGTTCACCACCGAGGACGGCATCCCGGCCGACATCTCGATCCTCGTGGAGCACGACCGCTACTTCGACGGCACGCAGATCGCGGAGCTCTATCCCGACGATTATGCCGATGCCTACGGCCTGGCCGTGCTGCCGCTGACGGTCACCACGCAGGGTGATCCGGCCGAGCGCGTGCTCTACTACATCTACGAGGGCGACCTGACGAGCGACTTCATCCTCCCGGACAACGAGGCGATTGCCGCCCTGCTGCGCGACGGCATCTCGCAGGAGTCGGTGTCGTTCTTCCTGCCCTACGACGACGAATCCACGCTGCTGGCCTTCGCCATCGGTGCCGACGGCAACTACAGTCCGGTCTACCGCGAGAAGATCGTGCTGACCGAAGAGGGCGTATCGCCCGTCGAGGACTTCCGTCCCTTTGCGCTCACCCGCTCGGCCATGGAGTGCCGCGTCGGAGCGCAGCAGGAGTCGGTCCGTCGCAAACCGGTACTTACGCCCGGCGGCGAGCGGCCGGTGCTGCTGAAGGCCGGGGCCCCTAGCCGCGCCGCAGCCTCCCCGCGCGTCGGACGGTAGCTGGCGGCAACCTGTGAAAAGAGGGGGTGTCCGTACCGAAAGGTCGGACACCTCCTCTTGTTGTTTTGTCGTGACGGCGGTTACTTCCGCGCGACGGCGAACAGGTCGAAGCAGTCGGCCGTGACGGGCCCCACGCGGTAGTCGTCCATGCGGATCGAGGTCGTCAGGTCGGTGTTGTCGCGGAGCAGGCGGCGGCGGTTGATGCGGTTGAGCAGGTCGTAGGGCAGCTGCAGCAGGCAGCGCGGCAGGCGGTGCTGGAGATCCAGCACGTCGAAGCGCGTGATGCGGGCGACGCTGCGGCGGTTCTGCTCGTAGTAGGCCATGACCCGGTCGTTGCCCGCAACGCCCAGCATCTCGACGGCGGAGAAGCTCCGCGCGAGCAGGTCGCGCAGTTCATCGGCCGTGTATTCGCGCACGTGCCACGGATTGCGCGTGAGCGACATCGGGGCGTTGGGCGTCGTGACGATGAACTGCCCGCCCGGGCGCAGCACGCGGTGCACCTCGCGCACGAAGTCGCCGTCGCGCCGGATGTGCTCGATTACCTGGAACGAGATGACGAAGTCGAAGCTCCCGTCGGCAAAGGGCAGCGGCGGCACCGTGGCCTGCATGTAGCGCACGTGCGGCAGGCAGGGCAGACTGCCCGCCTCGGGGACGTGCTTGTCGAGGGTGACGAAGCTGCGGGCGTGCGGCGCGATGACCTCCACGCCGTAGCCCGAGCCGGTGCCGATCTCGAGCACGTCGCCGTCGATGCGCTCCGCCGCCGCGTGGTACGCGAGCAGCGAACGCTGGAATACGAAGTTGTCCGAAGCCTCCGCGCAGACGCGCTCGGCCGTTGCCATGCGTCCCATTCCGTCCTACCTTTTGATTCTGATCCCCTGGTCGGTCGTTTCGACGGCGCCGCGCTTGAGCAGCACGCCCAGCGAGCGCTTGAAGACCTTTTTGCTCGTGCCCGTGAGGCGTGCCACCTCCTCCGGGGCGCTGTTGTCGTTCAGCGGCAGGAATCCGCCGTTGTCGCGCAGCAGGCCGAGCAGCTGCTCGGCCGAATCCTTGACCTGGGCGTAGCCCTCGCGCTGGAGGCTTACGTCGATGCGGTTGTCCTCGGTGATGCGGCGCACGTAGCCCGTCAGGGCGTCGCCCACGGCCACCGGCCGGAACAGCTGGTTGCGGTAGAGCATGCCCCAGTGGCGGTTGTTGACGATGACGCGGAAGCCGATGGGGCTCTCCGACGCCACGAGCAGCCGCACCTCCTCGCGCGGCGCAACGGTGATGAGCTCGTTGTCGATGAACGACTTGAGCTTCATCGTCGCCACGCAGCGGCCCGTGATGCTGTCCTCGTAGAGGTAGACCACGTAGCGGTGGTCTTTGAGGACGCCGCCCTGCTGGTTGCGGTTCGGCAGGAAGAGGTCCTTGCCGTGCAGCCCCCAGTCGAGGAAGGCGCCGTGCGGCGTCTTGTCCACGACGCGCAGGAAGCCCGCCTCGCCCGCCCGCAGCAGCGGCGTTTCGGTCGTCGCCACGAGGCGGTCCTCCGAGTCGTGGTAGAGGAAGACCTCCTTCGTGTCGCCGGGTTTGTCGGTGAGCGATACATAGCGGTTCGGGAGCAGTACCTCCTGCCCCTCGTCGTCCGCGAGGTAGAGACCGTAGTCCGACAGGCGGCTTACGGTGAGTGTCTGTGTGCGTCCTGCCTTGAGCATAAATGTCGGTTTTCGCGACAAAGTACGTTTTATTTCGTTCGCGTGCAACAGCGGCGCCGGCGCGGGTCGTTTTTTGCCGTTTCAAAAAATAGTGGTAACTTTCCCGTCGGTTCGGACGGCGGGGCCCGCTGCGGGGTCGTTCCGCGCCCGGACCGGAAGCCATGGATGAAAAACAGGAACTGAAAGTCGCCCTCTGTCAGACGGATGCCGTCTGGGAGCGGCCTGCCGAGACCCTCTCTCGGCTCGACGGGCTTGTGGCGGAAGCGGCCGCCGGGGCCGATCTGGTCGTGCTGCCCGAACTCTTCGCCACGGGATTCAGCACCCGCCCCGCCTCCTTTGCCGAACGGGCCGCCGGGGAGGAGGACGCCGGCCGAAGCGCGGGGGCCGATGCTGCGGGGGCCGATGCTGCGGGGGCCGATGCCGTGCGCGCGACCGCGGAGCCCGCCGAAGAACAGGCGCCCATACTGGCGGCCATGCGCCGCTGGGCCGCGCAGGGAAAGTGTGCCGTGACGGGAAGCGTCGCCGTGGCCGCGGCGGACGGCTTCCGCAACCGGATGTACTTCGTGCGGCCGTCGGGCGAGGTGTCGTGGTATGACAAGCGGCATCTGTTCCGTCCGGGCGGCGAGGCGGACAACTACCGCCCGGGGCACCGGCGCGTCGTGGTCGAATATGCCGGGTGGCGCCTGCTGCTGCTCGTCTGCTACGACCTGCGCTTCCCGGTCTGGAGCCGCTGCCGCGGCGACTACGACGCTATCGTCTGCTGCGCCGCCTGGCCTGCCGCCAGGCGCGAGGTGTGGCGCACGCTGCTGCGCGCCCGGGCCATCGAGAACCAGTGCTACGTGGTCGCCGCAAACCGTGCGGGCTCGGATCCCGGCCTTCCCTATTCGGGCGATTCGGCCCTTGTCGACTTCCGGGGCGTGCCGCTCGCCGAGGCCGGGGCAGGGGAGTGCCTCCTGCGGGCGACGTTCGACCGCGCGGCCCGGGAGGCATTCCTCGAAAAGTTCCCGGCGTGGCGCGACGCCGACGATTTCGTGCTGGAAACGGGCGAAAAATAGCCCGCGGGGTTCCGGATTTGCCCCGGATGTCGTATCTTTGCGGTCCGGTACCTCCGTATCCGTTCCGAACGGACCGCAGAGGCGCCGCATCGTTGTGCAATGAAAGAAGAGACGATCAAGATACTCGGCGCCCGGGTCCACAACCTGAAGAACGTCGATCTGGAGATTCCGCGCCACAAACTCGTGGTCATCACGGGGTTGAGCGGCTCGGGCAAGTCGTCGCTGGCCTTCGACACGATCTATGCCGAGGGGCAGCGCCGCTACATGGAGACGCTGTCGACCTACGCCCGGCAGTTCGTCGGTACGATGGAGCGTCCCGACGTGGATAAGATCACGGGGTTGAGCCCCGTGGTGGCCATCGAGCAGAAGACCACCAACAAGAACCCCCGTTCGACGGTCGGCACCGTCACCGAAATCAACGACTTCCTGCGTCTGCTCTATGCGCGGGCGTCGCGCGCCTATTCGCCCGTCACGGGCGAGGAGATGGTCCACTACAGTGACGACCGCATCGCGGAGCTCATTCTGGAGAACTTCGCCGGGCGGCGCATCGCCCTGATGGCTCCCATCGTCAAGGGCCGCAAGGGCCACTACCGCGAGCTTTTCGAGACCTTGGCCAAAAAGGGCTACATCTACGCCCGCATCGACGGCGAGATCCGCGAAATCTCGGCCGGCATGCGCCTCGACCGCTACAAGATCCACACGATCGACCTGGTCGTCGACCGGCTGCAGGTAGTCGAGGCGTCGCGCGACCGGCTGATGACCTCGCTCAAGGAGGCGATGCGCCAGGGCAAGGGGACGATGGCCGTCTACGACTACGGCACCGAGCAGCAGCGCTTCTACTCGCGCCACCTGATGTGCCCCACGACAGGCATCGCCTTCGAGGATCCGGCGCCGCACACCTTCTCGTTCAACTCGCCCAAGGGCGCCTGCCCGCACTGCAACGGGCTGGGCGAGGAGGCCGTCTTCGACCTGGCCAAGATCATCCCCGACCAGCGGCTCTCGCTGCGCGAGGGGGCCGTCGAACCGCTGGGCAAGTACCGCAACAACATGCTCTTCGCCATCCTCGAGATGCTGGGCCGCCGCTACGACTTCACGCTCGACGATCCGATCGAGACCTTCTCCGAGGAGGCGCTCAACGCCGTGCTCTACGGCGACTCGGAGCCGCTGACGGTCGACCTCTCGGAGTTCAGCTCCCCGGCCGGCGGGCGGCAGTTCCTCTCGTGGGAGGGCGTCGCCGAGTACATCGGCCGCACGGAGGACGAGGAGTCCAAACGCGGGCAGAAGTGGCGCGAGCAGTTCCTCGTCTACCGCAAGTGCTCGGTCTGCGGCGGCACGCGCCTGCGCAAGGAGGCCCTGCAGTTCCGCATCGGCGGGAAGAACATCGCCGAGGTCTCGGCCCTCTCGATCGAGGAGTTCGCCCGCTGGATGGACCACATCGAGGAGTACCTCTCCGAAAAGGAGCGCCGGATCGCGCAGGAGATCGTCAAGGAGATCCGCGAGCGGCTGCGCTTCCTGATGGACGTGGGGCTGGGCTACCTGTCGCTCGCACGCTCGTCGCGTTCGCTCTCGGGTGGCGAGAGCCAGCGCATCCGCCTCGCCACGCAGATCGGCTCGAAGCTCGTCAACGTGCTCTACATCCTCGACGAGCCCTCGATCGGCCTGCACCAGCGCGACAACCAGCGCCTGATCCGCAGCCTCGAGGAGCTGCGCGACGCCGGCAACTCGGTGATCGTCGTCGAGCACGACGAGGAGATGATGCGCGCCGCCGATTTCATCGTCGACGTGGGCCCGAAGGCCGGGCGCCGCGGCGGACAGATCGTCGCCGCGGGGACGTTCGACGAGATCGTGAAGGCCGACACCATCACGGCGGACTACCTTACGGGCCGCCGCCGCATCGAGATCCCCGCGACGCTGCGCCCCGGCACGGGCGAGCGGATCGTCATCCGCGGCGCCCGCGGCAACAACCTCAAGGGCTTCGACGCGGAGTTCCCGCTCGGCAAGTTCATCTGCGTGACGGGCGTGAGCGGCTCGGGTAAGTCGACGCTCGTCAACGAGACGCTGCGGCCCATTCTGAGCCGGGCGCTCTACCGCTCGCTGGACCAGCCGCTCGCATACGACTCGATCGAGGGGATCGAGCACATCGACAAGCTCGTCGTCGTGGACCAGTCGCCCATCGGCCGCACGCCGCGCTCGAACCCCGCGACCTACTCCAACGTCTTCGCCGACATCCGCAAGCTCTTCGAGATGACGCCCGACGCGCAGGTACGCGGCTTCAAGGCGGGGCGCTTCTCGTTCAACGTCAAGGGCGGGCGGTGTGAGGAGTGCCGCGGCGCGGGCGTGCAGACCATCGAGATGAACTTCCTGCCGGACGTCTACGTGCGCTGCCGCGCCTGCGGCGGCCACCGCTACAACCGCGAGACGCTCGAGGTGCGCTACAAGGGCAAGAACATCGACGACGTGCTGAACATGACGGTCAATATGGCGGTCGAGTTTTTTGCCAACATTCCCTCGATCCATCAGAAACTCAAGGCTATTCAGGACGTGGGACTGGGTTATCTGACGCTCGGCCAGCCCTGTACGACTCTGTCGGGCGGCGAGAGCCAGCGGATCAAACTTTCGAGCGAACTCTCCAAGCGCGATACGGGTCGCACGCTTTATATTTTGGACGAACCCACGACGGGACTCCATTTCGAGGATATCCGCCAGTTGCTCGACGTATTGGCCAAACTTGTCGATCGGGGCAATACGGTGATCGTCATCGAGCACAATCTCGACGTCATCAAGGTCGCCGACCATCTGATCGACATCGGACCCGAAGGGGGCGAGGAGGGCGGCCGGATCGTCGCTACCGGTACACCGGCCGAAGTGGCACGCTGTCCGGAGAGTTATACGGGCAGGTTTTTACAGAAATTGGGACTTTAGGCAAGGATTTTGCAATTTCATGATGCAAAACCTCTTTGCATTATGAAAAAGATTTTCGCATTGGCACTCGTTGCCGTTTTTTGCCTCGCAGGTTACGGGGTAAGCGCACAGACACAGAGTAAGAACCAGAAATTGAGTCCCAAGCAGGAGAAGCGGGAGGCGCGCGAGCAGCGGCGTGCGCAGCGTCAGGCTGAATACGAACGCTATATCGATTCTCTGGTTACATCGGGCAATTTTCAGTTCATACCCAACAGTATGCGTGTTATGCCGGCCGGATCGGAGCACCTGATTACCAATCCGAATTTCGGATTGCAGTATTGGGACGGAGAATTCGATATTTTCCTGCCTTACGTCAAGGGTGCGGTGATGCCGTATTATCTGACGGTACTCAACTA